>Ga0307945_1002934_pt1:0-10000 | contig 13861 bp, 13 predicted proteins | sample OrgLakmetagen228_FD_201818 | JGI IMG/M metagenome (GOLD analysis project Ga0307945, IMG submission 201818) | Saline water microbial communities from Organic Lake, Antarctica - #228 | ecosystem: Environmental > Aquatic > Non-marine Saline and Alkaline > Saline | place: Antarctica: Organic...
GGCTGCTGACTGGTCTCGGCCAGCCACAAATAAATCCATAAGCTCAGAAAGAAATAGAAAAAGTCTATTGTTCTGCTGAGAAAGGAAATCATGAACAAGTTGGTTGTTGACCTGTTGCAGCAAAAAGAGTTGGGTTGCTGAAAAGTCCTCAAAAAAAGGTGTAAACAGGAAGGAAAAGTGTTTCCTCAGCTCCCAAACAATGGTTACAATTGGGGGTGACCTTCAGCCAGGTTGTTTGGCTGATCGGCTGCTGACTGGTCTCGGCCAGCCACAAATAAATCCATAAGCTCAGAAAGAAAAAGAAAAAGTCTATTGTTCTGCTGAGAAAGGAAATCATGAACAAGTTGGTTGTTGACCTGCTTGGTTGCGTCAGTGGCGTTGGCTGCGTGCATTTAGGCTGACGTAGCAACGATATTACAAGAGTGCCTTCGTGCATTGCTATGCTGTGCTGGTCCAGCTTGCACGCCGCTCTCCTCCCTCTCCTCACTCTTTGGCTCTCCACCCATCCCCTCTTCCTCCCCACTCAACTGCCCACCATCCCCCATCCCATTTTTTTCTGCATTCTCCAAGCCTCTTATTAGTGTGTTTGTGTGTTTGTATGTGTGGTGTGTGTGTATGCGTGCATGTTTGTGTGCATGCGCATGCACGCGTCTGTGAAAAGGCGCGTGTGTGTATGTGTGGTGCGTGTTTGTGTGCATGCGCATGAATGTGTATGTGAAAATGTATGTATGTGTGTGTGAGTGTGTGATTGTTGAGCTTGAATACTGCTGCCTTAGTGCAGGCAGCAGTACGATTGTTGAGCTTGCATGCTTGCATGACGTGCGTGCAGGCAGCAATGTGTGCGTTGTTGTTCAAGTCAGTGTGGCACACAGGAGCAATAGTACACCCATCTCCAACGCTTGTTGGGTCCCTCAGGGGTTGCGAGGTCCTAATGCTCCTGACCATGCCTAATGCTTAGATGTTTTTGGATCCCCAACCTTCTTGGCAAGGATCCAGAGGTCACCCCCTTGCTTTGTGTTGTTGTCACAGACTGCAAAGTCTTTACCTAGCGCTGAAAACCCAAATTTCAACGCTCTTCATACGTGGAGAATTCCATTTGATAAATAACCTCTGAACTTTTACTCGCTCCAAACTAGAGTCGGACAGTTCTCCTCCGACCAGCGCTCTTTTGGCACTCTGTATCCACTCTGGATCCGCTCTGGATCCGCTCTGGATCCGCTCGGAGTGCGCTTTGTCTCCGCTCTAAATCCGCTCTGTATTCGCTCGGAGTGTAGTTCAAGCAGGACCACTCCCCACATAAATTAAGGAAAAGGAGCTACTTTAATACTGGGTATCGTAAATTCCTCCTCCAATAGGAAAGAAAAAGACCAATGGGGATCAGGAGGGCTGCAGGCTTGACCTGAAACCATCTTCTAATGAGTTGGTAATAGTGCTAAAAAGGGCACGTTTGGTATGGACAACTTTGGCAGCGTAATTGATAGAATGAACGTGAAACTTGGAAGCGAATTTCTTAACTCTCTAAGAATCAAGACCCAGCTCCCTAAATGGCTAAAAAAGTCCAGCCCTAGTTTATTCATGAGGGCTTCAATACCTATGTTATTACGAAGTGCGCAGCGTACTATAGTTTTCAACCCCACTACAGACACTGGTTACAGTGATACCGTCACTATCGATCCTAGAGGCAGCGACCCCACACTCACCATCAATAGAGCTGAACTTGCAGCTGTGCTAGTAGCGGTACAAAAAGGCCACACTGAAATTGCAACAGACAGTGCCTCATCCCTCTTTCAGATTAAAAAACAGCTATTGAACCCAATGACTGTACTCCACCACTTGCACAGGGAACTACAAGGGCATTGTAAATCTAATCCAATCCTCACCTTCTACAGTCACTTTCTACAAAGTGAAATCTCACTTTGGTATTCTTGGCAATGAGGGTGCAGACCACCTAGCACACATTGCAGCAATCTAATTTCTGACGTTTCCCTCCCGCCAGCTACTGACCCCTTTTACAACATGTTCTGGCTAAGCGTTTCAAACAAAGTTGGCTCCCATGCAGAGGAGCGGGCATGGAGGTCGCGAACCCTAGTGGGTACCCGCCCATCATGAGCCCAATTCTCATCGCCCAATCGATTGTCGCATGCGTACGGGATGTGCTGTGTTACTTGTGGTCTTGGCAGCAGTCTGGGCAGTCAAAACATTCCACACTTACCTACACGGAGAAGAGTTTACACTGGTTACAGATCACCAGCCACTCACGTTTCTTATGACTAAGCCAGATCTTGTGTCTTTGCACGCCAGATGGGCAATCACGCTCCAGCAGTACAGCTTTAAGGTGGTGCATCGGCCGGGTGTTCAGCATCAAAATGCTGACTGTTTGTCTAGGTTACCTGCAGATTCCAAGGAAGATGTCACAGGAGCCCGCCTTCATGATGAGAAACCTCCACCCAAGTGCAGTGTGAAGAGTCTGCAGATCTCTGCCTTGTGTGCTGCCAAGGAGGATCAGGACTTGCACGTTTTATATGATTTGCATCACGTGTCCACCTTCTCTGAAACATTTGCACCTACTGGTTCTAAAATGATAACTAGGGGTCGGCGTTGGCACTATACCGTATATAACGCTACTCTTTTTCGGTTTATACGGTATACGCCGACCCCTAATGATAACGCATAGTGGTGATAAGAACACACCAGAGGATGGCAGAGTGTGTTGTTTTGCATCTGCACCATTTGTGCCCACACTGCTACAGCACAACCTGCGTGTGGACGCTACTGATTTCAGCAAGGGGGGTGTACCACCGTGTTTATTGCCTTCAATTTTTGCTGCAACCACCATTGTGCCACCCGCAGAATTGCAATTGCAAGCAGAGGCTCAGCGAGCAGACATGCAGGAAAAGTACAGTGGGCCATCTGATGTCTGGAAAGACCCACCAGTGTTGGAGTGCATGAAGGGGAGTCTTGAAATGGGTTTGCTTGCACATGAAACTCGACGTGTGATTAGGAGGGCCAAGGCATTTGTGTACAAGGATGAGAAGTTATACAGGGTGTTTGAAGGTGGCATATGCAAGGAAGTGCCTGCTCCCCACAAGCGAGAGGAAATAGTGAAACAGACACATGAGCAGCATGGCCATTTTGGCGTAAGGAGAACCACTGCCTTGTTGCACCCCGCTTTTTATTGGCATGGCTTGAGTACTGATGTGTGAGAATCCTTGTGGGCAAGTGTGAATTGTGTGACCGAGTAAACGCTTCCTTCAACGCCGCACCCAAGCAACTCACACCACTGCCGATAGTGGGACTGTTCTACAGAAGGGGCGTTGATCTGGCTGGTCCAATGAACCCCACGAGCTCGGCTGGCAATCGTTATGTCATGGTGCTTGTGGAGCACTTCTCCAAGCACATCGAGGCGGTGCCTATCCCAGATAAGTTGGCAGCTACAACGGCCCGAGTGCTTGTGGAAACAGTGCTGTGCAGATTCGACAGTTGTGCTGAAGTGATCACTGATGGCGGCACTGAGTTTGCGGGGGAGTTTGATGATGTTCTGAAGATGGCGCTCATTGATCATCGCAGAACTGCACCCAACCATCCTCAGGCTGATGGGTTGGCGGAGAGAGCTGTGCAGACAATATGCATAAAGATCTTTGAGGAAGTTGTGTGAGGATAGCGAGACGCCAGAGAAATGGGACGTAATGATGCCCTGGCTTGTTTTTGGATACAATTGTTCAGTACAAGCATCCACCGGGATGTCTCTGTACTTCATGTTGCATGCTCACCATCCAGTAATTCCGCCTGCACACGTGCACAAATTTGCACTTCCCATAGACTTGAGCACTCAGGCTGAGGCTGAGAAGAGTGTGTTGCATAGAGCTGGGGTTGCCAAAAAGGCAGGGATTATGGCTGGTGGCAATTTCAAGATTGCTCAGCATCGGGATACATTGCGCTTTGCCACCATCAGGGGTGGGGGCTATTTGCCCTCAGTGCAGCAGTTCTTGGCTGGTGATTTCATGTATCTGAGACATCGTGTGCTGGCTAGCTCTTTGCAGATTGTGGCGAAGAAAGAGGTGTATCGCGTGAAGCTGGTCAAGGAAAATGGGGCAGTCCAACTGCAAGGGAAATGCGGGGTAACAATGTGGAACAACGTGTGTAATCTGGCTCCTTGCCGTCTGCCTGACATAGATCCAACTATGGATCATTCGTTGGCCAAACCAGATCAGAATCTCGCATGTGAAGTTTGCGCATTTATGGACGAGGAAGAGTTCATGCTTCTGTGTGACGGGTGTGGGACGGGTTGGATACTTGGGATGATTGTCTCATGCTAGGAATGATTCTACCCAGGTATTCTATCAGTGGCACTTGACTCTGAGTGACATGTGAATCCCATTGATGCTCCATGTATCAAGCTGTCGAGGATGGGCTGATCTCATCCATACCAGACATGGACTTTCCAGTACTATTTCCAACACTCATCACTGTCCTGGCAGGTGTTGTTCACAGGTCAAGCCTGCAACCCTCCTGATCCCCGGTGTCTTCTTTAACATCTCCCCTGGACCTGTGTAACACGCCACCCCACGGACAACAACGCATTCATGACGGAGTGGCGACAATCAGGGATCTTGCTTCTGTTATATTGGATGTCCTGGACCGACATGAACATAACAAGTCTTGAACTTTACTGAGAATGTTCGGGACAGTCAAACACACGCCGTGCCCTCCCAGTCACACACTGCAAGAGCACTGGGATGCAAGCACTGGCGCCTACCATTCAAGCACAACGAGAGAGGGGGCACAGACTCTACAATGAATTAAGAAGAAACATCTTCACACTGAGGTGCGAGTACTGAACAATTGATACGCTTGATAATACTGATTAAGGGCTGGCTCACAGAAAAGGACGTGGTGTATGTATGCACGAGTGGTGTATGTATGCACGTATGTATGCACTCTCGAGAGGTTTCATTCATGTCTACGCTTGCCTGAACGCAATTCCTATACACGAACAGCAGTGAGCTTTTTTCTGTGAAGAATGTTAAGAACAAACATCAGTACATCTTGGCTGCAATGTGCTGTTCGTTCCAAGGCAAATATATGTATTTTATGTACGCTGTATCAATCGAACAAGTCCTTGGTGCTTTGCTGTGAGGTAAACAATGGGAAGTGCCTGCTAAATACTTGTACACAATTTTACAGTTTTAGCCAGGCAAGTGCTGGTTCAAAATTCATCAAGCAGCAGGGCCCGCAGCAAAAGTGATGAAACAGTCCATGTTTGATGTTCCAGACCCTCTCGTTGTGCATGTGTTGCTCCTTACACGTGAGTTTTAAGTATGATAATACCCTCATTCTTGGTATCCTCAGCGTGACAGTCCATGTATTTTATGTGCCAAAAATGGTGCGGACGGTATAACACACACACACTCTTACACGCATACATGCACACGTATGCACATGCACATGCTTACAACCCTCGCTTGCTTTGTGGCTGTGCACGTGCTTAAAAATACACTGCAGCCAAGGTACAGCCGGTTAAACACACACACACATACACAAAAAAATACACACGTATGCACGTGCACACGTTTACAATCCTCGCTTGCTTTGTGACTGTGCACGCGTTCGAGAACACTTCGTAAACAGGGTACAACTACCGGTAAAACACACACACTTTCAAAATATTGCTTGCTTTGTGTCTGTGCAGGTGTTCAAGATCACTTTGCAGCCGGGGATGCGGTTGGCAGGAGACTCCGTCCCCCAGGGCGTGACTCCGGTGCCTGGAGAGGGTGAGGCACCTCTCCCGCCTGTGGGCAGAGCTAGGCTGGCTGCTGGCAAGAGATGATGACGTTGCGTGCAGCTGGCTGTAAAGTTGATAGTCAGCCTAGCAGTTGCACGTTTTGACTGATGGCTTACTCTCTTACTCTGCAAGTCTGTAAACTCTGTAAGTTGAGAGTACACCGCCTCTTGTGGACAGAGCTAGACTGGCTGCTAGCAAGAGATCACGCCATGAGATAATGTTCCCCCTCTTTGATTTTGTGCGGTTGGCTGGTCCTGGCAGATGCTTGATTGGTTTTACTGGTTTTATTCAGTGCTGCAATGTCACAAACAGCGTTGTGCCTTTTTCCCCTTTCCAAGGGTTTTTTTGTAGGCACAACAGCAGTTATCACATTTTTTACACGTTTTACATATGCAGCCTAGCAGTTGACTGATAGCTTTATCTGTAAACTCTCTCTCTCCCTCTCTCTCTCTCTCTCTCTCTCTCTCTCTCTCTCTCTCTCTCTGTCTCTCTCTCTCTCTCTCTCTCTCTCTCTCTGTCTCTCTCTCTCTCTCTCTCTCTCTCTCTCTCTCTCTCTCTCTCTCTCTCTCTCTCTCTCTCTCTCTCTCTCTCTCTCTCTCTCTCTCTCTCTCTCTCTCTCTCTCTGTAACATGTCAAAAATAGAAAAACTGATGCTGTCAGAAATCGCTATGAACATGCCACCACTAAAGTAAATCTCTCTTCCGGGATTTGTACAAACAAAATACCCATAGAAAGAGGTACCATACAGATGACACTCTCTCCCCTTTTCTCTTCCTACTCTATGTGGCAAGATGATTACACGCAGGATGATAGTTTGAAACATTTCTTGATTTGAAACTTAGTTTGTGTAGGACGTGCATGTGTGCTTTCACGTATTGAAATCTGAGAAAATAGAGAGCCTGTCTGCTGGAGGCTTTGGTTGGCAGGTGTTAAGAGTATCTGGTAGGCGAGCTGGGTGAGGGTTTTCACCCTTGCTGGCCAGAAGATGGATGAATGGGAATGGGCGCCGTTGTAAATGTGGATGTCACGGCCACGTTGATTTTCCGCAGAGCACTTTGCTATGGCATCAGCAAGCTTGTTCCCTAAGATGCCAGCATGAGCTTTAACCTTGTAGCGATGGATACTGTCTTTAGATAGCTGGATGTGGTGTACGATGGTTTCTAGGAGTTTGGCATGTTCATGCCGCTTCATGAGCTGGGGGAAGAGGATGATATTTCCTATTTGCCATTGTGCACAAGCGCTGTCTGTTGCAATATGGGTGTGCGTGTTCATTTACCAAGGCAGCAGCAGTTTCCGCTAGCTCGGCTCTGTTTTAACGGCCGACGATGCTTGTCCCTCCAGGATTTATTGTGGTGATTTTGTTTGATTGAGGGTGGTAGACTCCAGCTTCAATAGACTGAAATCCATGTTCTTTGTTTGTAATACAACTCCGGCCCAATCTTTCCAGTTAGGTGGAACTCTTTCCCCTTCAGTTATAACAAGCACTTTTGTTGCACATGATGGGAGGGGACCTGGCTGTGTACTGGCTATTGCTTATGTTGCCAATGTTTGCATTGATAAAAAAAAGTGAAAATTCTACACTGGAAGTCACCAGCGTGCATTAAGGAAAGGCTCTCTCTAACTGTGTTTCTCGGATCGTTGGGGCATTTACATAATTTTGTCATTCGTGGCAGTATCCTTTCAGTTGGTGAATCAAGAAAAGGTATGGTGCCTGCGTTTTTAAAACTCCAGATTGCCGCTGGTGACAGGTCTTGTTTAATGTTCTCTAACCAAGATGGGCTGTTTGTAATAAGTTGTTCCCTGGTAGCTTTGTTCCAGACTGCTAAGATGCTTATGCCCCATGTTGCTTCTGGTAGGGGTGGTGCTTTGCTTTGCTGGTAGAGAAGTGCCATGTAGCGCAATTTTGTCTTTGGGATATTTCCAGGTATAGTGCAAACATCCTTATTGTCAGTATACGTTTTGTGAAAAGTTTTGGTGCTGTTTTCCATCCAATTTGGGAGCAGTAGGAAGGTAGCGTTTGCCTCTTGATTATTCAAGGCAGATGTGGTTGCATGTTGCACTTCTTTGAGCATGTGCTTAGCGTCATACATCGGGTGGCTGATGGAGAATCCGGTGGACTGTGTGGAGAACGCATCTGTCCTGGAACTTAATACTCTGTCTTTTGGGTGGGCTGTACAGAACTCTTGAAGCTCTGGGTAAAGTCTAGAGGTGAGGCCATTCTTTCTTTTGTGACGAGGGTATGGCTACAAAAGGCTGGCACGGATAGGGTAGGCAGAGCCCGATAATGTGAGCAGTCAGCCCTGGAATTGTTGCCTGTCATTGAAAGTCGTGGGAGTCGATGAAGTAGTCCTTAATTTCTGTTGCAAGAACTTGGACAGGGAAATTCAGCAGGGCGTGTATGCCTTGATGACAAGAAAAGTTGAACGCATCATGTAAAAAAATGCTGAGGCGCTGAGGGGTGATGGTGCCGGAGCATTTTCCATCTGCCATATACACATGTCACCTCTGGGAGGGTTTGGATCTTGGGAAGTGAGACTTTTGTTAGCCAGTCCTCTGTTTGTGGCGGCTGGCTAGGTGTGTCGTATTGCTCACTGTCATGTGTTGTCTCTTGTACTGGAGGTGGTCTGATAAGATGGATCGACCTGGCTGTCTGTTCCATAGTTCACAGTCGCCTGTACCCTTGATATCGTTTTGTGGGTCAGTAGGTTGCATGTCGAAATGAACTTTGTCCCTGATATGTTTTCCTAGCCTGGATTTGCATTGGAGGTACGCCTGTTGGAATCCTCCAGTCCTTACCTGGCCAGATTGTCCATGTTTTTGCGCTAGAGTTGGACATAGTGCTTTTCTCGTACTCGTTAGCCATTTTTACATAGTCAGGGTCGGATCTGATCATATTTGCTGCTTCCCATGTGGGCTCCCAGTTGGCCATCCATATTTCGCTTTCTGTCCGTCTCTGCCGAATTTTCCGTTGCTCCTCAGAGGATCCTGGCAGGCTGGACAGTGACATTCTTTAGATTGGTCAGTACTTGGGCGGGCATCATGGTTGTGGTAACAACCAAGTTGCATTAGGCAATCCCAATGGTAGGTGCGCATGCATGTGCTGCATTTAAGCATACCTTGCTCGTGGTCGGAATCTACTTCATCCGTTCTTTCCTTGCTATGTGGCAGTTTTGAGGGCCTAGGGAGGGAAACGGAATAAGTATCCCAGTTGTCAGTTTGGAAACTGGGAGTTGCCAGTTGCAACTTCACCACGCACCTCAGTTGGTGAAGTTGGCAAAGTTGGCAAAGTTGGCAGTTTTGAGGGTCTAGGGAGGCGCACTTCTTGACTGAAGGCCTTTTTTTGTAAACCCCTCCCTGATTGGGTCAGGGTAACTATAACTGCATCTGGCTGGCGAAATATTTGTAGGTACCATTTTCCTACCTGTGTCTCGGGATACATAGTACCTTAAATTAAGCCTGCAGGAATTTATACCCGCCAGCCTGCTTATGTGACCTCACACACAATTTAAAAAGTACAAGGTCTTCTTTTTAAGCTTTCTTGAAGGTTCTTTAAGCTCTAAGTTGCGATTCGTTGCAGATAAAATTTTCCCGCTTCAACCGCATTTCAACTGAGCCAGGAAAGTTCTGAGATGGACACCAGACAGTTCCTTAAGCTGTATTTGTGCCCACACTTAACACCGTGGTAACTTACCTGACAAAGTGTAGTGCATTTGGATAACTAAGGCCTCATCCACCTGGCATGGCTGCTCATAGAATCTAGAATCTGATTCCAACACAAAATCAATCAAAAACTGACAAAGGAAACGTTTTGATGTTTGCCCCGTACATACACCACCTGAACAAACTACATTCAAATCAATTTTTTTCCGTGGACAGCCGCTCCAAGTCATCCTTTAAGCTAGTCAGCTCCTTGTCCAGGGACTGCATGTTCTCCATGCTGCACAGTAAGCAAACAGAGAGGTAGACGCTGCATTCAGGAAAAGGTTAGTGTTCACCAGGGATGTGTCATACGCATATTCGTATGACACGTATTTAACGGGTATTTTACCCAGGCCTGTGCACTTACGCTTAATGTTGGAATTTGGACTGTAATTATGGTACCAACTGTCAGTCAACCGTACAGTACGGTCCAATTTACGGTTGGCCAAAATTACGGTGTCAGACCGTACAAGACCGTGCCCACCGTACAGTACGATTTGACCATAATTTGGCCGTTTG
>Ga0307945_1002940_pt1 | contig 13857 bp, 16 predicted proteins | sample OrgLakmetagen228_FD_201818 | JGI IMG/M metagenome (GOLD analysis project Ga0307945, IMG submission 201818) | Saline water microbial communities from Organic Lake, Antarctica - #228 | ecosystem: Environmental > Aquatic > Non-marine Saline and Alkaline > Saline | place: Antarctica: Organic Lake...
ACACATTCACACACACACACACACACACACGCACACACACACACACACACACACACACGCACGCACCAATGTTGATGGCCCAACCACGCTCTGTGGCCAAAGCAGCTGCCAGCATGGAGCCCCCCGTGTGGTACTTCATCGGATTGACCTAAATGAGCACATAAGGGTGATTCAGGTAAGAGTCGCCCCTAAATGAGCGCATAAGGGTGGTTCAGGTAAGAGTCACTCCTAAATGAGCACATAAGGGTGGTTCAGGTAAGAGTCGCCCCTAAATGAGCACATAAGGGTCATAAGGGTCATTTAAAAAGAGCACATAAGAGTCACCCCTAAATGAGCACATAAGGGTGGTTCAGGTAAGAGTCAGGATGATGCCAAGGGTGCGGGCTGTTAGAGGCAACGTGGAGAGGCAACGTGGAGAGGCAACGTGGACCAGGTAAGAGTCAGAGAGATCAGGGGGATATGTACAGCACAGAGTGGAACCTAACTAAGTACGACGTGTGGAAGGATACATACAGTACATTGTGTGAATCAAGAACGACGTAAATGCAACAGGCGGTCGATGCAGTGTCAGAGAGATCAGGGGGATATGTACAGCACAGAGTGGAACCTAACTAAGTACGACGTGTGGAAGGATACATACAGTACATTGTGTGAATTAAGAACGACGTGAATGCAAAAGGCGGTCGATGCAGTGTCAGAGAGATCAGGGGGATATGTACAGCACAGAGTGGAACCTAACTAAGTGCGACGTGTGGAAGGATACATACAGTAAATTGTGTGAATTAAGAACGACGTAAATGCAACAGGCGGTCGATGCAGTGTCAGAGAGATCAGGGGGATGTGGTAGCTGTCTTTCTAATACAGCAGGCTTGCAATTGTAGACTCCATTCATTCACACTTGACGCTTTGCAAACCAGACGTAAATGCGCAGGCCGCAAAAGCCATGCCAAAAAGCATTCAAGGAAAGGGAGCCATTCTTACGGCTACGGATTGAAAACAGCACTACGACAATTGAAAACAGCACTAGCGTAGCTTTCAGCTCCTTGCGTATACAATGAGACGAGCCCCTAGAAACAACCATACAATGTGTGTTGTGTACCACCGTGTGTGTGTGTTTTGTGTACCGTGGTATGTGTGTTGTGTACAACAGTGAGAGATGTGTACCACGGTGTGTGTGTTGTGTACCATGGTGTGTGTGTGTTGTGTACCACGGTATGTGTGTTGTGTACCGTGGTATGTGTGTTGTGTACAACAGTGAGCGATGTGTACCACGGTGTGTGTGTTGTGTACCATGTGTGTGTGTGTTGTGTACCACGGTATGTGTGTTGTGTACAACAGTGAGTGATGTGTACCACGGTGTGTGTGTGTTGTGTACCATGGTGTGTGTGTGTTGTGTACCACGGTATGTGTGTTGTGTACCACAGTGTGCATTGTGTTGTGTTGTGTTGTGTTGTGTACCAGGTATATGTGTTGTGTACCACGGTGTGTGTTGTGTACCATGGTGTGTGTGTTGTGTACCACGGTATGTGTGTTGTGTACCACAGTGTGCATTGTGTTGTGTTGTGTTGTGTTGTGTTGTGTTGTGTTGTGTACCAGGTATGTGTGTTGTGTACCACGGTGTGTGTGTGTTGTGTACCACGGTATGTGTGTTATGTACCACGGTATGTGTGTTGTGTACCACGGCATGTGTGTTGTGTACCACAGTGTGCATTGTGTTGTGTTGTGTTGTGTTGTGTTGTGTTGTGTTGTGTTGTGTTTTGTTGTGTTGTGTTGTGTTGTGTTGTGTTGTGTACCAGGTATGTGTGTTGTGTACCACGGTGTGTGTGTGTTGTGTACCACGGTATGTGTGTTGTGTACCACGGTATGTGTGTTGTGTACCACGGTATGTGTGTTGTGTACCACAGTGTGCATTGTGTTGTGTTGTGTTGTGTTGTGTTGTGTTGTGTTGTGTTGTGTTGTCTATGTGTGTTGTGTTGTGTACCACGGTGTGTGTGTTGTGTACCACGGTATGTGTGTTATGTACCACGGTATGTGTGTTGTGTACCATGGTATTTGCAATGTGGAAACCCATGGCATACTAACAGTGCTCAGCACACAACACACTGTCATTCCTGACCTGTTCCCTATACGCTGCAAACGTGAGTACCTGTGCTCAAATCGCCTAAATTTCGCAATAGGTCTTACCGCTCGCCATCGCAGGATAATAATTAAATTGCAGGATAATAAATAAGGGAGAGAAAGGCCGCGCGATAAACAACCACACACCACCAGCTGTGTGATGGTTCATCGTGCTAACCCCCCCCCCCCCCAAAACAAATGGAGCTCTGCCTCAGCAGCGGGGACAGAAAAAAGACGACAGAGAAATAAAGAAAATACTCACCACACGCCACTGGAGCATGGGGGGGGGGAGTAATAGGAGCGGGGGGAGCTCAGTGACCTGCATGGGTAGGAATGAGGCACATTGCAGACACTGTACGTTTAGTCCTTGAGACTAAGTCACAATTTGCCAGCTTTTACCTGCACAATGACATTAATGTCGAGTTAAAAAGTTGGAAATAGTGATCACATACATTGAGCTTTTCACAGTAACTTGAGTTGCCATGTTTTGAGTCGCCAATCAGGTTAAAACATGCATGCAGAAGTGGGTTGGGTAAAGAAAATGTTGATTGGTAGAAATCATGGATGTATGTTTCTCCCAGGGCAGTGGCAAAGCAATCAGAGAGAGAGAGAGAGAGAGAGAGAGAGAGAGAGAGAGAGAGAGAGAGAGAGAGAGAGAAAGAGAGAGTGAGAGAGAGAGAGAGAAAGAGAGAAAGAGAGAGAGCAAGTGTGCGCAGTTGCTTGTGCGTGTGCGTGTGCGTGTAAAAGTGCGTGTACGTGTGTGTATGCATACAAAGCTGTTTACCTGTTGCTGCTCCTTTTGTTGTGTGCTACGCTGCCCGTCAATAGCGGCAGTGTTAGTCCTATTATTTGATGGAGGTGGGGTGTTAGAGGAGGAGGAGGCACCTCGCCCTGCACGTGAGTGGTAATTGTGTGTGTGTGTGTGTGTAGGGGTGTGTGACACATTAGGACATTTGAGTTCTCACTCACTCTCTCTCACACACACACACGCACACACACCTGAATTTGCGAGTGGCAGGGATGATGCAAAGCCAGCATATAAGTTGTTGGCCGCCTCTGCAAACGGGGTGCCTGCGGCAGCAGACGCAGCCGCCGCCGCCTCCATGAGCTTGGCGGCTACCAGGTCGGTGGGTGACAGCCACTTGCGCTGCTGCTGCTGCTGCTGCTGCTGCTGCTGCAGAAAAGAAGAGTGCGTGAAGAGGAGCTGCTGTGTGCACAGATCCTGAAAGAGTGCGTTAAGCTCTTGAGGTAGGCATTGAGCAGCAGGCATTTAATGCATTGCTGGTGCTGCTGTGTCATCGCTGCCAGCGCTTTTCTTTTTATGACGGCGGAAGGTTTATTGAATCACGCTGTGTGGCTGTGTCATCACCGCAGACGCATTAATATTTGCACAACATGCATGCATAATGAGCTAGCCAGCCCACCTCCATGTGTACACAGTACATTCGAGCATGGAGCCTCTTTGTGTGCTGACCTGACCGTACACAGATAGACAAACACATGTACACGGACAGATACCACACTATACATCACAGCCTACCTGCTGCTGTTGAAGCGGGGAGAGGTAAGGGGCAGAGGAGGAGGAGGAGGACCTAGAGGGAGCAAACGGAGAGCTGTTCACACCCTCATACTCGTCGCTCTCACTGCCACTGCTGCTCGCAATGTCACCACCCCCGTTGTTGGGCACGGGCAAGATGTTAGACAGCAGGGGGGGAGGGGACAGGGGGGGGATGATGGTGGGTGGCGGGGCAGGGAGAAGGGGGTTGGTGTCGGGGGGGGCCACGTAGTGGTTGCGTATTTGGGACAGTGTTACCGCCATGCCGTCCCCCTCAGCAGCAGCGTCGTCAGCGCTCTCCCCAGACTCCTGTGTGTAATATGTGCGTGAGTGTGTGTGTGTGAGTGTGCGTGCATCTGTGTGTGTTCGTGAGTTTTTGTGTGTGCGTGCATGTATGTGTGTGCGTGCATGCATGCGTGCGTGTGCACATGTGTGCGGTGCGTGTGTGCCAGCATGGATTTGTTGTGCCTGGATGGGGCACGTGGTGGCAACGTGTTTAGAGTGCCATGCCCTCATTCTCAGAAGTAAACTAGGCGTTATGTAGCTTTTAAGTGTGCTACAGGTTTTCACAACAAGGGGCTAACAAGGATTCAGACCAACACGCACATGAAACAAGCATTTGCATGCTCACATCCACACCCACACCCACACCCACACACTTTTAACCCACCTCCAGCAGCGCGGCGGCATTCTCTGCGTCACCGACCCAGGAAGCCACGATAAGGTCCAGGCCATGCTTGCGTTTCAGGGCCCGCCGCGTGACGGTGGGGAGCTTGTACGAGATGGCACACAGGTGGGAGAGCTTGCGGATGTGCTTCAGCTCCCACACTGGTACAGGGGTGAGGAACTGCGAGCAGTTGGTGTTGAGGTTGGCACGAGTAGTTGGGGTTGGGGTTGACACGAGTGGTTGACACGAGTGTGGGTGGAAGCATGTGTATGCATGAGTATGTACAGGTTTGTGCGAGTCCATATGTTTTTGTGTGCATGTGCTTACGTATGTGCGTGTTTGAGTGTAGGAATGTATGTTTGTGAGTGTGTTTGTGCGCGTGTGTGTGCGTGTGTGTCTGTGTGTGTGTGCGTGTGTGTGTGTGTGTGTGTGTGTGTGTGTGCGTGCGTGTGCGTGTGCGTGTGTGTGTGTGTGTGTTGTAGGTTTGGAAACTTTCATGGCCACAGGACGAGGTTCAAAAGCTTGAGTATGAGTTGCAGATACAAATGATACAGCGATTTGTGTGTGGTACACTTGTGCGCCAAGAAGTAGTCGCTGCTTCAGTGCTAAAAGCATGTGCTACTTCTCCGGGATCTGGCTGTACCTGACTTATGTCTGCGGGCTTTGCCCGCGTGAGCATCTCCCTTTCAATGCTGGAAGCCTCTCGAAGTACCTGTGGGAATGGGAGGAGCAAGGTCAACGGGAGTACTTGGTGTGTCAGCGTATCTCAGACTGGTTCCCTTTCCACCTTCCCAAACAAAGCAGCACAGTCACATAATGAATGACTGCGCTAGAACACTGTGCATGTTGCTTTTTTGTTGTTCCATACTTTGCATAGCATACATTACACACTCAGCATTGACAAACGCCTGAGTACCTGTTCTGCATTGCCTTGAGTGGCGTCAGAATTTAAAAACCCAGCTACTAATGACGACGCGTAGCTGCCTATGTCAGGGAACACGGGGAACTGCCAGGGAGCGCGCAATTGGAGAGGGGGCGAGGGGGTTTTAGGGTTGCGCGAAACACCTCCTCGCTGCTGCTGCTGCTGCTGCTGCTGCTGCTGATCCTGGGCCCTTCTTTCCTTCGTGGGGGGGACGGCATGGATCCTTAACCCTTGCCGCTGCTTGTGCGGCACTATTCCACTACTGTATTTCACCGGCAGGCCTTTCAACATCATTTACTCTAAAATTAAGATACCTATACGAACCATTTAACGCACTTGTTAGTTATATTACAACCACGAACGAAAAACCTCCAAGTTTCCGGTTCCTAAATTCGAAAAACAACACTGTTATTTTTGGGGCGTAAATTTGACGTGTATGAAGCTGCTACTTGTTATGCGCACGTTCATATTTCTGTGATCTTCACATGTTCAATTCCTCCCTTCAAAATTTTGCCACCAGCAGGTAGCTTTCCAGCCTCCAGGGCAAGGGCAACACATCTATATGCGCAGGCTGTGCACCTTTTAAAGGAACCTCGTACCTGCAAATTTGAGATATAGGCTTTGGAATACAAGAGGCATGTTACCAGTTATTCATTGGAGTATTGAGCACACAAGCGCTAGTAGCTTTTCGGACAAGCAATCAAATTTATAACATATAATACATAGGAAAAGATTTGAACGGTGTTGAACGTCCCAAAATGACCGTATGGCACATCCCTTTTATTCCCCCCGGTATCAGCAAGCTGGAGTCTACTGATTAGGCCAGTCATGTGTGTACGATTTGTATGGGGTCCAGTAACACGATCACCCCTAACCCTGCATGGGCATTGCGTTCCTTTGTATCCCGGTACATGTTTGAACGAGGCTACCTGCTGCTGTATTTGTGTGAAGAGCAGAGCAAGCCTCACATCCAATGCAGCTTCAAGAATGATCGAGCGAGTCCCCATCTTGCTACCTACCGAGACGTCCTAATGCCTCAGGGAGCAGCGTGCTTACAACACCTACACTCATGCATGCAGCAACTGATAACAACGTGCCGACTCCGCAGGTGGCATGCTTCGCAAAAAAGTATGGAGGATGATTTAACACAGATCAACTGCCACCAGCTAATGGACTGTTCCCTAACGTGTTAAATGTGGACGATGAAGAGCTGGTGCAATGTACAGGGGAAGTAACTGTTCAGCGCTGTCCCGCGTGCGACCAGCCTACGCCCCCAGAATTGAAAATCGCGGGCAGGCCTGTCCGCTCCTAGCAACAAAACACGCCATCTACTCTAGTTGAGATCGGATTTTATTAGCTGCTACCAAACCACCGTGACGCCCTTCAAGCACACATGCATCTTCTCCATAAACTGGGAAATGCCAAAACTGAAGCAAACTACCATGCGTACTACCAGACCCTCATCAAGGACGGCACTGCCAATGGAGCCACTAGCAATGCTTACCTAACATCATCCAATGTCCCCTTTAAGACCAAATGTATCATTGAAATACAGAACAGGCACCCTATATAATTAAAAACATGCGGTATTGTTCAAACTCTCAACAAGTCAAACTTGCCCCCTCTGCCCACAAGTAGACAGTGCCCTGCACATCCTCTCTGGGTGCCAACAACACACGCAAATAAGGAACAAGATCACCGAAAGACACAACATAGCATGCCGCATGATCCTTAAGGCTATCAGCAAAACAGGCTCCTTAGGATCATGCATTGTCTCCAAATATATAGGCAGCAACAATCGGATGGCCATGCAAAATCTCCAGATTTCTGAAACAGCTGAAAGTGGAATTGTTCCCAAATGGCTCTTCTCACCCTGCTTCTCAGATAAAGACAGATTTACCTCCAGCCGCCCAGATTTTGTGCTGGTTACTCCCATCGCTGCAAAAACACAAAAACAACAAACTAATGTAGGGGGGTGGGTTCTTCAGAGTGGCAGGGGGCAATTGAGGGAGACTGGGAGCACCTCAGCAGCACCGCCAGCCACCAGTAGAGCCACCAGCCCCAGACAGCACCGACCTAATGTAAGACCTCAACAGGACTCGGCGTGACATCCACCTCGTCGAGATCAAGTATTGTGAGGACACCAGACCTCAGAACCAGCTGAACGCCGCAAAGGAACAGCACAAAGACCTCTGCAACATTCTCCAAGGGGCCTTTGTTACTCTCCACATCATCCTCTTGGGTGTGGGTGACACCATCTACAACATTCACACTCTGAAGCCTTTCAAGGAACTGGGTTTTGATTCTCGAAGAGTTAAGAAGCTTGCCTCCAAGCTCCATGTGCACTCTGTGAACTTCGCTGCTAAACTTGTCCATACCAGACGTACCCTTTCCAGTACTGTTATCAACTCTCATCAGGAGCCGGTTTCAGGCCAAGCCTGCTACCCTCTTGATCCCCATTGATTTTCCTTTTCTTTTCACGGTGGAGGAGCTTAACGGTACTCGGTACCAAAGTGGCTCCTTTTGCTTAAGTAATGTGGGGAGTGGCTTTCACTGCCTGCGTAGTTTTTTCTTTTTTCTTTTCAACTTTGTGTGCACCATGCTCGGTGAGGAACACTAATATCGTTGTAGAAGGCGCTAGCCTCCTTTCGGAGCCTGTCAGGCACGCTAGTTAAATTAATGTGCACACAAAATAGGGAGGTTATCCAGAGCTTCTATAATGGATACGGAGTGAGATTAGCTGCGCCTCCTACAACGCTGCTCTCCTGAAGTTCTGCTGCTTTGTGCTGCCGAGCTTGTTGAGCAGGATTGTGTGTGTGCTTGGTGTTTGAGGCTGGCAGGAGCCTGAGGTGGATTGCTTCTCTTTTGCTTTGCTAGTTGCTTACCCTTTCTCTCTTGCTTACCACCACTGGCCTGTGTGTCTGGATTGACGGGCTCTGTATCTTTATCTCGGCAAAGAATACGCAGAAGAGAGATTCACTCGAACATCAGACATTTGTAGACTCAAATAACACCCTCAAAAATCCATAAACAACACTTTTTAAATGGAACAACATGGGCAAGATAAATATGTATATGCTCTGGGAAAAGAAGGCTAGAACACTGTTGAATCAGTCACTTATCTCAAACGAATTCACACACTGAGTCTTCCAACACTGGGCTTCATAAAACAGGTTCATCCTAATTCTGTAAATTTTCAATCAATGACCTGCCGCACTCACAGCTGCGGCAGGACACAGTGCGCAGCAGCTAGGGCATGTGACACTGCGACAGTTCAGCAAAAAAAAACCATTTCAATTGTTGATAAGTTACCGAGAAATCGGTTCGTAAGCTTTGGCGGTTCGAGCTGGGGTCAATAAATTAACAATTGACACGCCAAAATTAAAAAGACTATTAAATCCCCTCCTTTCTACCAGTGGTGGTCTTCGGGCAAAGGGATGGCACCTTCTCCAACCACATCCACCTCACTTCCTCCATTAGAAGCAGTCTCCTCGCTATCACTCGACATATCACTACTCTTAGTCTCACGCGAGCCAGCTGGTGGCTGTAGCTGTTTGATCAGTCGAGCCTGGCTCTCCACCAGGTTTTCAAGGTGAAGGACTCGTTGTGCCAGGGGCACCTGTGCGTATCAGTCAGAAAAGAAAGTCGTACTTACGCATCAGTAATGCATAAGGGAAGCCAGAAGCGAGGGCACCCTCGGAAAGCTCAAAGGCAATTGTGGCTACGAGCGGAAAAGAAACCTAATGATTAGACTTGGCCAGAACTATATATCTACACCGTATATGGCCGTATATCTGGTGCTTTCCCTGCCAAAAATACTGTATATTTACACCCTACATGGTCCTGGCCAACCCTGATTATGATGTCTGGGCAATCCAATAATGATGCGACAGGTTTTTTGTTTTCGCGCCATCTTTACCTAGTCTGTTATCATACGCACTTTACCCTTCCCTTTTGCGGCGAAGTCATCTATAGAATCTGACGTAACATTCTTAGATCATGAATAAGGATGGGTCATAAATTCGCCGAGACTCGCCGAGTGTGAGCCTCGGCGAGCCTCTTTCCCGGTGTGAAAGACACTCGTCGGCCAGCGAGGGTGCCCACTTTTTGGGCGGAATCAGCCCCTATCTCCCCAGAAATCCCCAAAAATTCCCAAATCCGAATTTTTTGTGGCTGAATCGGCTGACAGACCCATCTTTATCTTCATTAATAATATTTATGTATTACTCTATAACACCAGGAAGAATTAAAAGGGGTGTGCAACAGGGGGGAATGAAACCGCTAACCGAATTTTCCTGGCTCACACGCCCATATTTTCCACCCGGTCTCAACATTAATATTCATTCATATATACGAACAACAGAACAAGTTTTGGCTCAATCCGTGCAGATTTGAGAGTTATTTTCTAACCGTAATGCACCAACTAGGGCCTCCCCAGCGAGTGCCGAGCCTCGTTGAGGCTCGCCGAGCCTCGCTGGCAAAATCAGACACCCTATTTACCCACCCCTTAATCATGAACGTGGCAAGCAGGTTTCACTGCCCGTGTACCCTTTCTCCCTGTCAAAGAACAAAGGACAAAGGATAGCTTCACTCAGCACAGACCAAGGTCCAGTCAGTCTTCGACAAAAACGTGCATGCTAAGACAGGCTTTGCACACTTTCTCACACCAAAAATATATCAAAAAATACACACACCTGGTTTGCAGCAGCTTCCTCTAGCTGCATCACGCGCGCAGCCAACAGCTTATGACTACTGCCTGCACTTTCTTCCATTTGTTGCAAGCGCGCACTCATGGCGTGCACAGATTCCCTGCAGAGGAGGCAAATGATCAAGATTGGATCCTCTAGCCAGCAAGTGTTGCAGCTACGCATTGTCTGGGGCCGAGTACAAATGGAATTACAACGACGGTCATTTTATAAAGGTTAAAACAACGCACCAGCTTGCCCTGCCGCGCTTTCATGAAGACGCGATGCAATAAAGCTGGTGCACGTCTCTTGCGTTTTGTCTATCCGTCTTAACATTGTGGATGCAGCAGCGCTTGACCGAAATCATACTTGTACACTGACTGCTCATCGCACCATTTAAGCTGTAACAAGCGCAAATGCCTAATATTGCATTTTCACATGAAGGGCAACTAAATCCTTTACAGCCCGAGAAGGAAGATGGAAATCACAGACTGGAGACAAGCTGTCACACAAATGTGTCGCCGCCATTGCCAATTAAATTTGGGCCTTGACACGCCATACACTCAAGCACGGATTTCAGTTGGTCCGTGCTGCATTAGAACGCTGCTCTGCAACCTCAATGCCAGCCTCTTCTTACGATTCAGTTACATGAAGCAGACCAATATTGCACTCATCCAACGTACATGACCGTCGATCTTAAGACCTTCTGCCAGGAAAGCAGGGAATAATAACACATTGCAAACATAAAGTAGCTTTGCATTCCATAACCCACAACCATGCCTGGGCTCCTTTCTTGTAACGGGCTCCAAATGCCATCATGTGAGACAGAAGAGGACGCACACGAAATCCAACTCACTGAAACCTGATCTGGCTGACCTTGCTCGTAGTCCCTCCCCTGTATGCATAGACCTAAGCGCAGTACATCACACACACACATACACTAACACACACCTACACCTACACCTACACACACACACACACACACGCACACGCATACACAAACACACACACACACACAATTTATAAAACAGAGTCACACACCTGAGCTGGCTGACCTCGCCTCCTGGCTGCTGCTCCTCTTGCACAGCTTGTGCGCGCTTCTGTGCCTCAGCCTGCATACGTATCTGAGCTTCAGCCTGCACACGTGCCGCTTCTGATTGCGCTTTATCTCTTGCTTCAGCTTGCAGCCTTGCGTGGCTGGCCTTTGTGTCTGCTTGCGCGCGCGCCTGTGCTTCCGCCTGCGCCTGCGCCTGTCGCTGCTGCTGTTGAACTCCAACCGTCCCATTACTACTTCCGCCTGTAGAAGAAGCAGCACCACCGGCCGCCGAACTGTCTTTCCCTGTGTCACCCGGACCCACTCGATGACCACCACCACTTCCTGCTGCTGCTGCTGCAGATGCTGCAGATGCTGCTTCCGTTGCTTTAGCAGCACTGCCACCAGAGTTGCCTCCTGCTGCTTGTGCTGCCTGTCCGGTTCCGGACCCTGTGCTGGCTCTAGCCAGACTGGACGAGGAGGAGGCCCTGCAACATAGTTGAGCAAAGCAGGCTCGTATGTGTGTGTATAACTAGGTATCTAGGTTTGGATCCTGTGCTGGCTCTGGCCAGACTGGATGAGGAGGAGGCCCTGCAACATAGTTGAGCAACGTTGGCTTGCATGTGTGTGTGTGTGTGTGTGTGTGTGTGTGTGTGTGAGTGTGTGTGTGTGTGTGTGTGTGTGTGTGTGTGTGTGTGTGTGTGTGTGTGTGTGTGTGTGTGTGCGCGCCTAAATGTCCAGGTAAATAACCTGCTGGTCCGGCAGTGCTCGCGCACGCTGTGTATGTAACCATTCCTAATTAGTCTCTTGAAAGCAATCAAAAAGAGGCTCACCGGCTGCTGCCTGCTCCAAGCACTGGGCTGTCTGCTTGCCCAGCAGCATTGGCTTGAGGGTGAGCAGGCGGTCCTGGAGATGCTGCTTTTGGCAATTGGACCTGCTGCTGCTGCTGCTGCTGTGGTGTGAGGGGAGGAAGAGGAGGAGAAGCACGCCGCTGCACCTGAACGTGAATATTGTGCATCGCGTTTGAGGGAGTCAGTACACGTTGTATATGAGCGAAAGGACCTACTTGCTAATACAACACATCAAAGAAAAAATGTGGAACCGTTGTCGGTTGCTAGGTAAAGGGCAAATCACCATGTGCATTCATCACTGCCAACGTCATGCTGTTTAGGTCCAAAAGCGCTTTTTTGGCATGCACGCTAGAAGGCATAGTCTCTGAGACCCAATGGCTGTATGCTGGTTTTGCTTTTACTTTATTTATTGGGAACAGGCCACTGAATACGTAAGCAATAAACACATACTCACAGTCTCTGGCTTGTGAATTACATGCTGCTGGAAGGGCGTGGGTGCGTGAACAACTTTTGCCTGTAAATTGCTTGCATACGGTCATGAGTATAATCACATACTCACAGCTTGGGGTACTCTGGCTTGTGGGTTCGATGCTGCTGGGGGGGGTGTGGGTGTCCGAGACTTGGGTGCTTGAGTGGTGGTGGAGGAAGGCTTATGGGCTGCAAGGAGAAGCAAGGGAGAGAGATAAGGGTGAGGAGGAGGGATGAGGAAGAGGGATGAATAGGAATGATGAAGGGGAGAGAAATAAGGGCGAGGAAGAGGAATATAGAGGAAGGATGAAGCGGAAGGGTGAAGGGGAAGGAGGAAGAGGGGTGAGGTGGAGGGGGTGATAAGGTTGAGGTTTTAAGTTGGAGGGACAAGTACGCACAGGAATAAGGCTGCCAAGTCTCGTCTTGCACTCTGCCCTTGTCTGTGGTGTATTTCTGGCCTACACGCTTAGAATCTGTCTTCAGATAAACGCGTAGAAGAAATAGGACAATCACGTGTGCTGTTGAGGCAGCTTTGGTGTGGTTGTACAGGCATGAGGAGCTTAGTACTGACGTCTCTTTACTTAGGACAACAAAGATCAAGTGGGAGGAGGGGTGCATTATAACCTGGTTGTTTGTCGTGTGTGTGTGTGTGTGTGTGTGTGTGTTTGTGTGTGTATGTGTGTGTGCGTGTGTGTGTGTGTGTGCGTGAGTGTGTATGTGTGTGTGTGTGTTTAGGGGCACATTTTTATACGATGAACAATTTGACGAGCGAGTGTGCATTTTATGAGTGTTAAATTATGTTTGTGGGTGGTCAAGAAGGGTTGGACAACGTATACAGTGCTATACATTGCTAGTCTGGCAAGTAACCTTGCCTGCGTGAGGTATGGTAAAACAAGAAAATTTGTCCGCGCAAGGTGTGGGGAAAAAGATTGCTGGTCTGGGACAGGAGGCGCCAGTAAGCATAACTTCAAACAGCACGTGTCAAATCGATTAAAATTAATATATTCGGAATCCTGGCGTCAAGAGCTATTGATTGGTGAATATATGCGTCCGATCGGAGGGGGGGGGGTGGTCCGGGGGGGTCCAGAATTTTTTGGACCCCCCCTCCAAAAATTTACTGGGTCACTCCTACAAAAATTTCAATATATCAACGAAATCCTCGGCTCAAGCCCAGTCAATTGGCACCCTTTTTGGGCAAATTGGGTTAAGGAGGGGGTCTGTGGACATGTCCAAAAGTCAGAGGCACACACGCTAGGGTGCAGGCCGCGGGACAAGTCAAGCCAATGGAGCAGCAATTCACCCCAAATTTACAGGATTGTGCCAGCATGAGATAGTCAGTGAAATTCTGAAGAAATGGAAAGCAATGTGGGACTGTGCAAGCCAGTTGTGGGTGCCTGGTAGGTCACTTGTGCATGGACGTCTGTATCTGAGTTTTTGCCCCATAACTCTGCTATACTTCAATTTCTGGTCTTGATGAGTATGCAGATGGATGCCTATTTGAAAAAGGAGCAGATTGGTATCCTTTTTGTCCTGGTGGGGCACCGGAAGGGGGGTTTGG
>Ga0307945_1002944_pt1 | contig 13844 bp, 17 predicted proteins | sample OrgLakmetagen228_FD_201818 | JGI IMG/M metagenome (GOLD analysis project Ga0307945, IMG submission 201818) | Saline water microbial communities from Organic Lake, Antarctica - #228 | ecosystem: Environmental > Aquatic > Non-marine Saline and Alkaline > Saline | place: Antarctica: Organic Lake...
CCCCCCCTCCCGACCTTCTCCGATTGAACTCATTTATATACCAATCGATAGCTCTCAACCTCAGAGTTCCGATTACCGTACAGACTTGGGTTCAGTCCACAGCCCCAAAAAAGTATTTTAGTTTCACACTCCCGCATCAACCCCGCACCCTGGAAATATTTAATTTACACCAACCCCGCACAGGGATTTTTGCCTGACAGGCTCCAAAATACGCCAAAAATCCCCGTTTTTCAATCCCACACCCCCAAAATAAATAGATATTTTTCGTGCGCGCAGTCACCCCGCAGGGCAAAAAACGATATTTTTGCGCGGTGGTATAAAATCTGTACGGTATAAAATAAAAAGTGCGATTGATAGTTGACGTCCAAAAGCTACAAGAACTGGCGCCTCCTGGTACACAACACATAAAACAAAACACCATACGGCCACAACAATGTAAATGACGTGGAAAAGCGCAAACACACACACATACAACACATGGGCAAACACATACGCACGCACGCTTGCAAACAAACATAAACACATAGACTTAACACACGCACCTCAAGCTTTTCCTTCTCATCCGCCAAGTCCTCATTTTCACGATGTAGCAGCACCAGGCGCATAGCAGCTTCGTTGGCTACAGCTTGCACCGTTTTTGTTGACTTCTTGTTGAACAGCAAGTACACAAAGCCGCCGACAAGGCACAAATCCAGGAGCAGGAAGAGCAACATTGGCACACCTGTGATAGCAGGTACAGCCTTGCGATCAGCATGCATGCGAGTGCCACGTTTGCTGTATGTCCTTGCGGTGTGCCCATGTATACAAATTTGTGCACCAACCTATTGGAAACTGGCGGGCCAATAGACCTCCTCGTTCATTCTGACCTGCTTTTCTGCATTGCACATGTCCATTACACATTGTACCACGGACCTAAATGCGTGGCGATTGTCCATGCTGCGTGAATGGCACCCAATCCCGCAAGCAAAACCCAAGGCAAGACCTTCGACAGGAAGTCCTCTGTCTCCTCCATTTTTTCCCTCCACCAGCAAACAACCCTGTAAGAAAACGTGTGAAAGCACACGTGTTTATGAGGATATTGACAACAAAAAGGTGGGCACTGACTGGAAGCCAATATTAGAGAGCTTATTTTTGTGTAATGGTACAAAAACCAACACACACACACACACACACAAACACACACACACAAACATACACACACACAAATACACACACACACACACACACACACAAATACACACACACATACGTGCGTGTGCATAAAAACACCCTTTTACACCTCACACACATAAAAACAAGCGAACCCACGCATCACAGCCACCCTCCCCTTGCACTAGTGCAAGCATAGACGCACGCAATGAGCCCCCAACGGCAAGCGAGTGCGGCGAATGGAAGGTACCTGCTGCAACATTGTAGAGTTGCAAGTGTGCAGAGTGCGCAAAGAGGCCACTAGGATGGGGTGCAAGTCCCCCCGTTTCTTACATAGGAATAGGAAGGTGCCAAAGTGGCACTCTGCACACTTGCAACTCTACAACGTTGCACCTGCTGACCGACGTCATCAAAACTTCAAATCACTAGAGTGATTCAGTGAGTCAGCCAGGGACACGCTGCTCCACCCCCTTTGTTAGGAAATCCAAGTCCCACGCATTGGCTGTGGAGGGGACAAGGTGGAGGGTGATTGTGGGGCAGATGGGGTGTAAGATGTAATCATGTGATTGAAGAGCTTTCGCCGGCCACACACCAGTTTAAACCCCGAAGCGGTTAAGCACCAGTCTCGAAACCCCGGCGGATCGCTTTGACATCTACCGGTAGAAACGAAGATGCGTTTGTACGGACTGCACTACATAGTTATTAATATTTTTTTCTGAATAAGTTCCGCGCTACAAATGAATACTTTAATGTGTGTGACGTACCTGGTTTTCACCCTGCCCATACCCACGGTTTGACTCATGCATGCATACCTCTGCATACTCATGCATCCTGTGTAGGAGTTCAGCAGAGAGTAAAGACCAACAAGGATCCCTTATTGCAGGTGTGCACCTATTTGTGCATACTCATGCACGCGCGCGCACACACACATGCACGCACGCACGCACACACACATGCAAATACACGCAAACACACACACACACACACGCACACACATAGAAAACACATACACACGCACGCGCACCCACAAACACACACACACGCACGCACTCACGCACACACATGCACACACACACACACACACGCACTCACGCACACACATGCACGCACACATGCACGCACACATACACAAAAACACACACATACACACACGCATGCACACACACGCACGTGCACGCATGCACGCACCTACACACACACACACACACACACACACACACACACACACAAACTTACACACACACATACGCACACTCACACGTACACACACATACACGCACGCACGCACGCAAACAAACACACATACAAACACACACATACAAACACATACATACATACACAAACACCCATGCAAACACACACACACATATATACACGTACACAAACACACGCACACACACACACATACTCACACGCACACACATTTAAACACACAGACACACACACACGCATTGCATACACACACATACACACACACGCACGCACACGCATGTGAACACACACACACACACACACACACACACACACACACACACACACACACACACACACATGCGCATGCGCATGCTCGCACGCTGAACTGGCTGGTGCATGTTTGAGTGAAAAGCACTTGTGCCATGTTTGAGTAAGATGCAGTTGCAGCTGTACATGTGCACGTGCGCGCACGAGCACACATACACTTCCACACACGCGTGGGCTTGAGCTAACGCACATGTGCTTTGGCTGCATGCATAATAATAATGTGCTTGTGTAAAAAGCACTTGTGTGCAAGCACATTATCTCAAGCGTGCATCGCAAGCACGTGTGTGTGTGTGTGCGTTTGTGCGTGTGTGTGTGTGTGTGTGTGTGTGTGTGTGTGTGTGTGCGTGTGTATGTTTGTGTGTGTGCGCGCATATCAGCATTTGCGTGTGTGTGTGTGTATGTGTATGTATGTGTGTGTGCGTGTGTGTTTGCACATGCACGTTGCTTTTTCTAACACACTTGCACGAGCATACGCGCACTCGCACTACCTGCATGCTACTCACTTGCAATGCGCACGTGCAAACACGCACACGTATGCATGCTTCCACAGCATGTAAGAACTGGCACATACTCTTGCGCTTGCCTCCCGGGATGCCCAAGATGTTTGCGCAAGTCCAGTCCTAGCCAGAGATGCTGCAGTAGGATATCAACAGTTAGGCTGAAGGAGACATAGTACACTGAGGGGTATACTCCAGTACGGGTAAAGGACTTAGCAGCCTGTTAAGGTAATGCCTCCAGTTTCTCTGACCTAGGCCAGGCTCACCCTTAGTGTATGCTAGGCCAACAGCTCCTTGGCTGTTTCACTGCAGCTCCCATCCTAGCGTGTCACCCGTTTTTGCTCTAGGTCTAGATCGGTTTGTAATTTCCCCCTGCTCTCGGCTCTTAGTAGAACAGCCCGTTTCTTGTTGTCTAGGCCTGTAGCTCACTGTCCTCCTTTCTCGCCTCTCTATTCTTGGGCTCAAAACGTTGAGAATGACATGCTGGCGCAGCTGCGTGTAGAGGGCCTCTTTTATTCTCTTGGACTGTGTTTGGAGTTGGTTCTGGCGCACCGGTCATTGCAATGGCTTAGCTGCTTTTATCCTAGCTAACTCTTAGCTTCCCTAAGTTTTATGTTGAGTGCCCCAGGGTTGTGTAGCTAGACGTGCCCTCAGCCCGTAGCCTTTGTACTCCTTGCTAGCTCTGTATCCCTAAACCTTGTTGCTACATAGGCACCTAATTACACCTCTCTTTCTTTCCCTTGCTTGACCTTCATGTACACGCGCCCTTCTCGCCATCAACCTGGATACCCCCCCCACTTTCTTCTATTTCTTCAGCCTGCCTCTCTTGCTTCCTGTCTACCGGTATATTTCATAAGTTCGGCTCATTTTTAATTCATTTTCACGTAGCAGGGAGTTTGCTATCTCCCCTTGACCTAACGACGCAAAAATTAATATCATGCTAGAGAATACTCGACAACCGTACAGACCAGCTGTCAAAGCGACTTATCTGGAAAAGTCACAGCTTGGCATTTTTCCTCTGTTTGATAGCCTTGCGGTCACCACTCCTGTATTCTCTAACTATGGCAGACCTGAAGGTGTCTGCCATCTTCTCAGCAGCTGTATACTTCCATCACAAATAAGAGTGATTCCAAGATATTTGAATTTAGTGACAAGCTCCAGAGGTGTGCCGTTATACGTGAAGGTGGGGACTGCAGGAATATCCTTCTTTGTTTGAAGAAGACCATGAATTGTGATTTGTCAGTGTTCAAAACAAGGAGCTACTTATATCTTGACTCTCAAAGAAACTTGCTTCCGAGCTTCGTGTACGTTGCCAAACTTGTCCATAACAGACAAGCACTTTCCAGTACTGTTATCAATTTCGTTAGGAGCCGGGTTCAGGTCAAGCCTGCAACCCTCCTGATCCTCATCGATCTTCTTTCTGTTCTTTGGTGGAGGAGTTTTCGGTACCCGTTACCAAAGTGGCTCCTTTTCCTTTGTAATGTGGGGAGTGTTTTTCAATGCCTGCGTAGTTTTTCTTTTTTGTTTGCGCAGAGAATCAAACCAATGATCTCACTGATAAGGGGTGTGCCCAGCCCTGTCTCCAACTACCTAGTAGTACAACAGTGCAAGTGGAAATATAATCAGGAGTGTACTTACATTATGTTGTTATCCCCCCTTGTCCCCTCCCCAATTAACACGCCCTTAATACACACACAACACAGCACTCAACAGCTAATTGTGTTAACCAAGGTCGTCCGACAACTTTCACGGGCGAGCTTGCTGATTGCCCTTGGGGAACGCTCCCACAAGAAACAAAATGTATACGCAAATACAAGACAACATCTAAGGGCTTCCTAAGACCAAAAGCTCCTCCAGACATAGAACCGCAACAAGCACAACTTGCTTCCTTATTATTGTGCTGCTGCTGCTGCAACAGCCAGGTCTCGAATGCTGGTGATGTCCTCGTAAGTTTGCGGATTCACTAGTAGGCTGCGCCCGAATTGCAAGGCACGTCGCTCACAGCCTGCCCGTACGCCTGGGTCCTCTATGGTGTTCATGTCTGCCACGTGCGCGATGCCGACCAAACGGCGCACCATGACAGCACCTGCAGCATGGGAAGGGACCCAAAAACGTCGTGACATTGTTTTCCTTCTTGGTTCTACCTCTTGTCACAGGAGCAGCACATAATGCATATGGTGATGGAGTTGATCTGTAGTTTTACCTGTTGTTTTCATTTCAATCGTTTCTAACAATGGGCACACAGCTACCTGGGCAAGCAGCTACCAAGCTGGCAAGCAGATGCAAAGCCAGAGCTGGAGTTGTAGGCCTACAATGCTGACGCGTGCAGTCCAAATAAGTCGACACATTCTTGAACAGGATTTTTTAAAAGGTCGTACACCTTGTCTGGTTTCTCTACAAAGCTGACACGTGCAGTTCAAATAATCCCACTACCTACCTGCGAACCCGACCGTATCAATCCATAGCTCCTTCATAAACGCTCTTTGACACAGGCGCAGCACCTCAGCTCCCTGCAATGTGGTTGTTATCCCCGCGTGAGTTTCGGATAACGACATCGTCCTTAGCTTAACGGAACTGCAAGCAAACACGCCCATTTTTCGAATTCTTGCAGGGCTTAGTGCGCTTTTTGAGCCAGTGTAAACCTTTAGCGCAACACTCACTTGAAAGACACATATGCACCTACAGCCTGCATTCAAATGCATGTGCACACACACACATATATATACGCACACACACGCATGCACACACATATACACACGCATACACACATACAAACACATACACACACGCACACGCGCACACGCGCACACACGTTCACACCTGAGCTGCACTCGTTCCGGCCAATACTTGAGGGCAGGCTGTATTCTCATGGACTTGCTTGGCAGCATGCTGGTCCCAGAGAGCGATGAACTTGCGCTCAAACCCTGACCAAGTTTCTACTATGCACTGGCGCAGCCACTCTGTGTACAGGTAAGGGACAGGGTGATGACCTCACTCTGAGCTGGCGTAAGTGTTCTAACATAATCTCTTCCCGCCCTTTCCCTAGGAGGAAAACGAATAACTTTTCCCTCCCCCCCTCCCCAAACATCGTAGCACCCCTTTTTATCCAGTACGCACAGACCAGACAGTGCACTCGGGTGTTTAAATCACAATCCGGCTTTGAGGTCATTTTACACCCTCGAGTGTGTGCATTTCTTACCAAGTATACCTGCCTAGCACTTCGTCGCTGTGCATACTGCAGTTGCTGCAGCACGCACGTGTATACTAGCCACAAGCCCCCAAACTCAAAAAAAATCCAACGTTGCTGCTGCACGTATTGCTCTGCTTGCTATGCAACACACACGCTGCACAGAGATGGGCATTGGACATGTCATATACGTGAAAAAAAATATACATAGCTGCTGTGACCGCGTTGCTCTGCAGGAAACGGTAATATTCACAAACCCTCACTACCTCGTTGCTGTGCGTACTGCTGCTGCTGCGCAGGCTTTGTCCGCTCGTGGCCGTGGGTGGCAAACAGCATGAGCAGCAAGTTTGCGTGGAACTTGCCCACGTCAAAGCCCATTGGGCCGTACATCGCAAACTCAGGATCAATCATCCACACGCCAGAGTCGTCTATCATGATGCTGCCTGTGGTGTGCGTGAGTGTATGTGCTTGCATGGATGGGTGTGCATGTCGTGTTTGTGTTACTTGTGTTGTGTACCTGTAGGTTTGTACGTACACTTTACGGACATGCCAAGACATGCTGCCTTTGATGCTGTGAAATGTATACAACATTACCGACCGTACAAAACAGGCTTCTTCGGCCATATTGTGTGCGCCACAAATGCTGGCCATGGAGAACATCATGAGATTGGTTGTGGGCAAATACAACTGTGTGCGCGTGTTGTGATTTGCGAGATGTAAAAGGGAAATGTTACACAAATTGCCGCAGGCACACACCCCCGCCACGGCGCAATAAATAATGTGGACGGCTTACCATGCTACTTTGATTCCTTTAAGGAACAGAAATGCACATTTGAACGGCCCTAAATGAGTACCTGTGTGCAAGTCTCCGTGCAGGAGCGCATCAGTCTTGCTGTGAAACTTGCGCTTCAAATCACAGATAGCTGCCCTGGCCTCAGCATCGTTCTGCGCATGCGTGATGCAGCGTGTGTGTGAATGTGAGTGTGCATAGGTAGACCTCATTGGTAAGCGCAAATTTGGACGGCTGCAGTGTAAAGAGATGCCGGGTGCTAAACGTTCAAGGGTAGGCACAAAGCTTCAGTCACTCAACGCCACACAAAGCTTCAGTCACTCAACGTCACACAAAGCTTCAATCACTCAACGTCACACAAAGCTTCAATCACTCAACGTCACACAAAGCTTCAGCCACTCAACGTCACACAAAACTTCACTCAACGTCACACAAAGCTTCAGTCACTCAACGTCACACAAAGCTTCAGTCACTCAACGTCACACAAAGCTTCAGTCACTCAACGCCACACAAAGCTTCAATCACTCAACGTCACACAGGTTGTAACTGCCATGGACATGCACTGAAGCTGGCAAATTTGTCAATGACACATGTGTGACCATATACATATACTTCCCCGTGCTTTGCATTTGATATAAATGTTTGGGCCATTGCTACATATATCCCGAGCTGGTGATAACAGAGATGCTGATTTTAGGTTACATTAATGGCATGCACAATACACACATGTTACACTACTCGTCAGCTCTCACACCTGCTGAGTCTCCACTCTCATTGTTTAAATCTACTCTTATTATTCATTATTCATTACAACTGTCATTATTACGCGTCCGCTCTCACACTTGCAGAGCCTCCACTCTTAAAGCCTCTACTCTTACGATAACCACCATTATTACGTGCCGGCTCTCACGATTGCTATTTAAAATGTCAATATTACGAGCCCACGCTCAAGCCTGCAGAGCCCCACACTCTACTATTTGAGCCCCCTCTCTCACAATATGTATTACTATCACTCGTCACCTCTCACACCTGCAAAGTCTCTACATCAGCATCCAGATGGGGGCGCGTATGCTGGTTATTGGGGTGCTGGATGTAGGGCTCTGTGAAGATGACAGCCTCCGTCAACTCACACATTTCAGGGTTGGTGAACTCGACCACGCGCCGCCTGAGACAAAAGGCACGTCACATAGAAACGCAGCGCCCTGACGACGCAATGCCAGAGTTTAAAGATCAAGGAATTGTTGCTTCAGTCCCTTTCTAGCTTCAAAATCACAGCAGTCAGGGGCTTACAAAATAGGATGAGAACTTTAACAGAGGGGGGGCACCGGCCGAAAATTATAATATGTTACTTTTGGCTTTTAAGGGGCAACCTTCCTTACATGCCACTCTGTTAATGAAACCCATATAGCATCCACCTAAAGTTATATAAGTTACCAGAGCATGTGCTCTGATTAAGACAAGCCACCCTGTGTACAAATTGACAGGACTGAATGACCATGTTGGACACCCGTACCCTAGTTTGGTGCTTTCCGTGGGAATTGAATGTAAATCTGCACATCTCGCCAACCACTACATCTAATCTCTCCACTTGTTGTGCAGCAATTTCTATTTCATACAAGGACTCCAAAACACCCAATACCATCCGAACTGGTACTCTGGCTTGTTAGATTTTGCACACGGGTGCTTGAGAAGTAAGGTTCACGCCGTGGAAAAATAGCACGTGCCCCTTATTGATGCTTTTAAATCTTAGCTGCTTTGACATTGATACTGAGCTAAATGGGGCAACAAGGGGGTGCATACCCTAGAAAATTTCAGAATGCCTATTTTGGGCCTCAGTATCCCCTCCAAAACTTCTAACGGTACCGAATTAGCACTTTGTTACGCTGTCAAATCTCCACCACACCGCCACTAGACTCTGCTAATTGCACTTGAGTATGTATATACTCTCCCTCTCTCTCTCTATCTCTCTCTCTCTCTCTCCCTCTCTCCCTCTCTCTCTCTCTCTCTCTCTCTCTCTCTCTCTCTCTCTCTCTCTCTCAATCCATCCATCCCTCCCTCCCTCTCTCTCTCTCTCTCTCTCTCTCTCTCTCTCTCTCTCTCTCTCTCAACGAGCACACAACACAGCGTAAGCACAGCACCACGCTTTCAGCCTTGGTCAAAAAGATTGGGCCTGCAACCATACCAGAACATGCCAAGGTCTTATAGGGTCCAAACACACTTACTTAGCAAGCAACCAAAACCCGGCGTAACAAGGGAGAGGCTACATTAGGTTTGGGCAATTGTACACAAAAGGAAGTAACATGCAGCAAAATGTTAGTTAGAAGGACCAGGATGCGTGCTCCACTGCCTGAGTGTGCGCGAGTGCATGTTCTAAAAGTAGTGTTGGACTATGTACACCCTACACCTAGCGTGCATGTGCATGGCGTGGCGGCAAGCAGCAGCACAGTCAGTAGTTAACCGCGGAAAATACCTTGATCTTTTTGATTGCTTTTTTTGTTGGGATCTATTGGTTGAGCAGCCATGCCAGGCTGGAGGCCTTTGTAATTCAAACTAAACTAAACTAAACTTGAATACCTTGATACACTAAAGTTTTGGGCTCAAAGTTTCGGGCTGCTGCACTGATATGGTCCATGGTCAGGCCAGACACTTTGGAGTCGCGGGCTCAAATTCGCCTGGTAGCGTGAGTACTTTGCTGTCCGACAGCAACTCTCCATTTCAATAATTCATAGTTGTGATGTTATGACCGCTTGCGTAGAATTGTTTTGGGGAGGTTGCTCGTAAGAATGTTGAGAAGCAGCACCCACAAAAGGAGCACGTGCCCTTAAAACAAGCGGGGCGCCCCGGCATGAGAAAATGAGAGAACACGGAGTTCTAAAGGGCACTTGGGGTTTAGAAAATGTGACAGCGCAGAGTTCCAGCTCTGTCTTGTCACATTTTCTGAACCCTAAGTGCCCTTTGCAACAAGCAGGTGCTGACGAAATGAGGCCCACCTGAACACCTTGGCATCCAGTGCTAGGGAGGAGGTCTTGAACAGGTTGTGGGCCATGAATGTAGACATTGCCTCAGCCAGGTGCGGGTAGATGAGGCCCTGCGAACAAAGGGAGCGTAACACAATGCAAACAGTGGAAGCAGGTTGGTGGGCCATAATGTGGACGGTGCCTCAGCCAGGTGCGGGTATAGATGAGGCCCTGCGAACGGAGAGAATGAAGAATAATGCAGTGAATAATACCTGGTTGTGGGCCATGAGTGTGGGTGGACAGTGCCTCAGCCAGGTGCAGGTAGGTGAAGTCCTGCGTACTAAGTAAGGGGAAAATAACGCAGAGTACCATTACTAGTGGCACGGATATGGATAGGTTGTTGCTTTCTGCTCTGCCCCCTGAATGGAGAGAGCCAAACAACATCTCAACGAGCTAACCCCTCCCCCCCCCCGAAAAGAAGGATGAGGGAGCTTGAATGAGTAGACACCACAGGTCGACATTTTTAGCTTTGATGTTGATATGCACACACACAGACACACACACACACGTTCACACGTACACACACACACACAAACACACAAACACACACAGGCGTGAATGCGTGTCTGGCGTGCTATCATAGCTTGAGCGCCGAATAGCATCTGCACACTGCACACATACGCTTCCCTTGCACAGGAAGATAGGCAGCATTGGCAGACACGCACATCTGGCACTTGGACGCGTATGCAGAAATGTGGCAGAAAGGGAAGAGCCACACGACACTCTGTTGACGCAGGCAGGCCCTCGAACAGGACCGAGAAAACTGACGACAGGGGAGGCTTCACTAGTTCACAGCATGATATCAAAGTAGATACACTCAATAGAAATATGCTTCGATACAAATGCACCTTTATAGAAGACAACTCCACACCTAGCCCAGCCAGCCCTTGCTAAGGATGGAAGACGGTGTTAGGCTTTGCGCGTGTACAACAAGGCACAAGCACAACACCATAATACACACATAAACACATAAATAGTCCACGCCACGTGCTCACCTGGCACAGGCCCTTGCGCACGACTGATGACTGCAGGAGCCTTAATAGCTTATTTGACGTACGACTAGGTCAAAACAGGTCAGGAACACACATATTCACACACACACACACCAGACGCTCACCTGGCACAGGCCCTTGCGCAGGATGATGGCAGGGGGCTTGATGTACTGCATAACAATGAGGGCCATGGTGGAGTCGTAGCAGTACAAGGCGGGCACATGCTGCGGCGTGTGCAGGGCCTCATCTGCCAGGGCAGTGCCCTCAAGCCGCATGCGGTCCTGTGTGTATGTGTGTGTACATGCATGTGTGCGCGTGTGTACATGCACGTGTACGTGCGTGAATGCAAGTGTCTGAGTTTACATCTAGATGTAAGTGCAGGTTTTACTTTCCTGAAACTGTGCCCACCAGTTGTGTGCACTTCTGTGTGTGTGTGCGGGTGTGTGTGCGGGTGTGCGGGTGTGCGGGTGTGCACCTGTGTTTGTGCCTACCTCAAAGTCCCTGATGAGCACCAACCTTGCATAATGGCGTGCACGCACACCTAATTTAGGCCAGCCAGCCACCATGACCCCCTCAACACCTTCAATTGGTCAGATCTGTCGTTTGAAATGGTAAAAGCACAAAAGCACACCTGAGTCAGGGGCCACGACTCCCCCACGCATCTAATGTATGGCAAGCTCTGTTTGATGGCCACCCCGCCCACTGGTCCTTCCACGATGAACACAAAATTGATGTTCCCGTCCCCGACCTGCGGATGGGTACGCCATGCGCACACGTTTGTTAAAAGTAAAGACTGGATGAAAACGCAAACCGTGCTCTCCAAATTAAAAGAAGTTGATGTTCCTGTCCCTAACCTGTGGATGGATGTGTCATGCGCACACGTTCTCATTAAGGGAAGGCTGGATAAAAAGGCCAGCAATGCTACGTTAAGATGCCATACATGGTCAAATTTGATCCACACAACCACAGGAGCACTGCCACTTCCACAGACACACACAACTATCTACACATGCGCACGCACCTCCTCACAGCTTTCACACAGCCAGTGGCCCTCTGCACATGCACAGGGATGCACATACTGCCACGTAGCTGCACAAAACATTTCCGGCGCAACCAAAAGTGAAAATTTGCATCGAGATCTGAACCAGCGTGCAGTGACAAAAAACATTTACACCGGCAGTGGAAACCGACCCTCACATTATTTGAGAAGAAGTGGCCATCTTAATACCAGTTAACTTAACACTCCTCGACCGCAGAGAGGGAAACGGAGTAAAAGAAATGCCCCAGGCTAATACTCACAGTAGCCAGAGCCCTACAACACCAGCGTTAGCAGCTGCACAGGACACAGGCATTATCACATGGCTGCAGCTGTCCAGATCCGTACAAACCACATACAACATGTCTGTTAGGTAACATACCTGGTGCTTACGCAGCGCTTTGAGCACTAGATATTCTCAACCTGCGCAGCGGTCTTGTCACTCTGGCCGTCCCTGCTTCGTTGCTTTCTCACATCCAGCACAGACACAGCTCACCTCCGCAGAAAGACAAACCTCATTGCCACCCACACGCAACCCCACACACATTCCCCACCCTGCAACTTTGCTGGCCTGCGGCCCCACATAATTTCGCACAACGTGGGCATGGGTGACACACACACACACAGACACACACACAAATAATACACTTTTACCAAGCAATGCTCTGCTACTGCCTCCCCCCTGCCCCCCCCTTACCTCCCGCACGGCCCACGAAGCTTTGCTGGCCTCTGGCCCCACATGCTTGCACAGCGACGGGCGCGTGGCCACGTAGTCTTTCACAGAAACCAGGTCAAGGGCGTGAAACCCACTCGCTGCAGCCTCTACTGCAGCAGGATGGTCCGTGCCTGTGCGTGCAGGTACGCAGGGAGGCACAAGGGATGAGTGAGCATTGCATGTGTTAGAAGCTGCGGAGAAGCTGCGGGGGCTAACAAGCCTACTACATATGAGATTGTGTATGTCATTGATTAGCTGTGTGCTTGTGTGCAGGCCTGGTAGGGTTTAAAGGTGTGCTGTTCTTACTTAAAAGGTTCAAGTTTGTAATCCAGTGTGCTGGGGAAGGCTGCACTTACTGAATTTGCAGCGTCTCTATTTGCTGGCTTAAGTTGTACACGTACAAACTGATGAGACTGGCATAGCCATTAAAACTAGTGCAATGTCAGAAACAAGCAACCCCCTCATACGTTTTTGGCAGCGCCTGTGGTATGTAGTGGTGGTGGTGGTGGTGGTGGTGGTGGTGGTGGTGGTGGTGGTGGAGAAAATACCACGTGTCATGTAATCAAACCACGTTGCGTGGTAGTCACTCATGTTTTGCGCTCACCTTGGGCAGGCAGGTGGCCGTTTGCGTGGAGTGTGGGTGCAGAAGACGCCATCACAGCACGCGTGCTGTCGTGCTCCTTTACAAACCGCGCCACCTGCAGCGCAGCACGCATGAATACACGTGCATGCATACACACGTAAAGGGCATTGTGAGGGGCACACTTATGCGCTTGCACGGCTATTGCACCACTGCCTGTACACACAAGGCAAAGTGACTTGCACTCACTTGCATACATACATACGTACATACATACATACATACATACATACATACATACATACATACATACATACATACATACATACACACACACACACACACACACACACACACACA
>Ga0307945_1002945_pt1 | contig 13843 bp, 17 predicted proteins | sample OrgLakmetagen228_FD_201818 | JGI IMG/M metagenome (GOLD analysis project Ga0307945, IMG submission 201818) | Saline water microbial communities from Organic Lake, Antarctica - #228 | ecosystem: Environmental > Aquatic > Non-marine Saline and Alkaline > Saline | place: Antarctica: Organic Lake...
GGGCTCCAGGTTAAAGGGGAAGTCCTGCGCTTTGTACGCGCACACACAAGAAAAAGAGGCCCTGTGGCTCTTTTGGCGTACAAAAACAACACTCTATAACAGGAGGGGCTCTATAACAGGAGGGGCTCCAGGTTAAGAAGGAAGCCTTTTGTTTGGACGGTTTCACTCTATAACAGGAGGGGCTCCAGGTCGAGAAGGAAGTTTTTGTTTGAACGGTTCAAGATGAAGATGAAAGCGCGCCCTTCACTGCATGTAAAAAAAGCACATACACACACACTCACACGCACGTACACGTGTTTACAAACACACGCACACACATGCATGTGCGTACACATACACATGCACACACCAAAACACACATTCACATGTGCACACAAACCTTGGCTTCCATTAGATCTGACAATGTGTTGTCGCCCTCATACCTGCACGTAGAGGACGTAAATTCAAGGGGGCGGTCACACGGGATTTTTTTTATCGCTTTGTTTTTATCTCGATAAATGTTTTTAGCAAGAATTTTAGCGGTCACACAGGAAAAGTAAAAAAATTTAACTCGACAATTTTTTAGCAATCTCCAGAGAGCGATTTTACCAAAATATTTTAAGCCGGGGCAACATTCCAAATGGTTGGGGAGTGTTCCAGGAAGATGCCCCTGGCTTGCAAACCCAAAGAAACTTGATAAAAATAAGAAATAATTATTATGGCCAGCAGGCCTGCTTCAGCAGTGCCAATTGGCATGGGGCTCCTAAAAGAAAAAAGGGCAGAGGTAAAGGGCCAGAGGAACTGGCTGATGATACTCAGGGGACAGCTCCTGTGTGTGTGTACGATGTTGGGCTCAGAGTTCACTAATCAGTGTGTGTGTACATGATGGTGGGCTTTGAACTCTCTGATCAGTTAGTGTGTCCAGCAGCAGAGGGCTGCGTATGTCAGAGAGTTTGGTGGTAGTGGGCCGCCAGGCTGGGGGGAGCCAGGCTGGCAATCCTTTGCAAGCCCTTGCGCACGCAGCAGGGGAGGCACAGCTAACAAATCAGTGCATAGTTAAACTTGAATTGCGTCCTGTTTGGATTCAGAGTTCTATAGCACTTCATTACAGCAGGGGACTACAGGGCTAAAGCTAAATCTGCACAGATGTACGGCTTCATCACAGTTCCATCCATCGCCACATTGCGGAAATGTGGAGGTATGTAAAGCAAGCCAAGAACCACTCAATTTGAGCCTTTAGTGAACTGTGATTTCAGACGTGGGCATCACCGACTTGCCCTGCCAGCACTAACATACATGAACCTGCCACGCGCATCAACACGTACGAATAGGATAATTGCCATATGCTTCTTGTAACAGTAATAAGTATCACCCCAATTGTAGGGCTTCTCAATTTTCATGAACGTCCCATCCAGGCTCTCTCTCGCTCGCAGTTTTTTTGGTACGGGCCTGTCGAGGTCATTCCCGGAAAAGCAAGCATACCACAAATTCTTTACACAAACTGAACTTCATGGATTATGTTGCAAACTGCAGCCTTACTAACACCGTATGTGCGTGCTAGGGTCTGATTGGGAGACCCGCCAGAGCTTGCCCAGTCCAAAAATATAGCCAGTCTCTTTGCAACAGGAATGGCACTGCGCATGATCGTGTTTTGCTTAATTAGTGCAGCACAGTACCTATGCAGCAGGGTATTGAAGGCTGGTTTGCTCAAACGGAAGGCTCTGCGGAATCGTTCCGCCTCGTACTCAGGGTGTGTCTGCCCCTGCCGCGCCCAGCACTTGCTTCTCCCAGAACCCATAGGAAGGGCTCCCTTTTGAGGAGGGGGAAAAAGGAGAGGAGGGTGTGAGGAGGGAGAGGGAATCATCACTCACATGCCCAACCCTTTTTGCTGCAACAGGTCAACAACCAACTTGTTCATGATTTTTTTTCTCAGCAGAACAATTTCTTTTTCTTTCTGAGCTTATGGATTACCGTACCAAAATTTAATCATCCCGCACCCCAAAAAAAAATATTTAGTTTTGCAAATCCGCAACCAATCCGCACCCCCTTCAATATTTATTATAACCCAGTCCGCAGGCCATTTTTAAGCCATTCTCACCAAATTAGGCCATTTTCACCAGTCCGCAGGCCTAAAATTATTTATTTAATTTTCTGTCCGCACTTAGCCGCACCCCTCAAAAACATTATTTTTGCGGGGTGATATAATTTTGGTACGGTAATTTGTGGCTGGCCGAGACCAGTCAGCAGCCGATCAGCCAAACAACCTGGCTGAAGGTCGCCCCCCATGGTAACCATTGTAACCATCACTCACATGCGATGCTGCAAGCAACATTCAGCCAACACTCAGCCAGTGAATGCTTCAGAATGCTCTTGCCTTGCTGCCAAGCCTCACATGCCCTTGAACATGGACCAGGGCAAGGCAAGCCCCGAGCTGGAAAGCCCCCTTCTAAGAGCAGCTGGATGGTCGTGATGGCCCAATTGAGGAACTCTGATTGCTGCTGAGGCATCAACTGTGGCATCGTGGCCAGCCAAGCAACTAGTATCACAGCCCACGTCATCGGAGGGGCAGTGGAAATGGTGTGCGAGATGAAAAAATATTCTAACAGTATTCCTGAGATAAATAAAAAAATGATAAAAATTTTGCGTGTGACCGCTGCTTAACGAATTTTAGCACTTGGGATAAATTTTGCGTTAAATCTTTTTTAGCGTGTGACCACTGTGTTAAGATAAAAATTGCTTAGTTAAAAAAGTGATAGAAATCCCGTGTGACCGCGGCCTAAGGGAAGACAAGGTTTGTTTACATTCGAAATGTGAAATGTGTGTGGAATGCCAGTGTCTACAAACTGGTATTCAGATAGGCTTACGGTAGTTCACTTCTTATTTAAAGATTAATTATATATATTCTTGCAGAGTTACTTGGTTTGAAAATCAATGGTTCTGGCTAGTCTGTGTCCTCTATCAGTGAAACAGACCAGTAAGAACCTTGACCACACAAAGAACAAAGAATAAATAAGCACAAATGGGCCGTGCACTCGTGTACACGCGTGCATGTGCGCGCACCCCACTCAAAGACCCTCATATACACACACAACCACACACACGCACACACATGTACGATCGTCTACACGCCTGCATGCCCATGCACACTAACCTACACACACACATACATACATATACACAACACAAATACAAGCAGGCAGTACACACACAAATACAAGCAGGCAGTTAGACTTGCAAGTCGGCTGCTCATTTTAACTTGGCCCTAGAATTGATCTGACTTCAGCCAAACATTCAAGATTATGGCCAACTTCCACACGAGCCACACATCCTTGTCTTTTAGCGGGCTGTTTTTTTTGTTTACCATGAATTATTGCTAATTGCGTCATGAATTGAAAAGGCTACCCACTTCTAAACAAGCCACAAAATTCCGTTTAGAGGGCCATTCTTATTGTTGTGCATGTGATTTTCATTTAAATGTCTAGGGATTGCACAGCTACTCACTTCCACACAAGCCACACATTGTTGTCCAGCAGACTGTCCTATCTATTCCGCACATTTTTCTGCCAATGTGTTCAACTTTTCAAAGGCTACCCACTTCCAAACAAGCCATACATTGTCACCAAGGGGGCTATTGTTCTTGAGTACATGGTTTTCATTCAGATGTCTGGAAAAATAACAGCTACTCACTTCCACACAAGCCACACGTCGTTGTCCAGCGGGCTGTTCTTTTGCCTCTTGCCACCTGAGGACCCCCCATCAAAGGCCGTGATGAACTCTGCCACACTTTTGCCGGAGAAGCGCATCATGCGCTCATTCATCCACGCCTCTGCTTGGCCAAACTCCTTGGCCTGCGCTTGTGCAAGTGTGTGTATTTGTGTGTATTTGTGTGTATTTGTGTGCATTTGTGTGTGTGTGTGCGTGCGTGTGCGTGCGTGCGTGCATGTTTCCGTAAAGCGCATCATGCGCTCATTCATCCACACCTCTGCTTGGCCAAATTCCTTGGCCTGTGCTTGTGCAGGTGTGTGTGTGTGTTTGTGTGTATGTTGTATGTGTGTGTGCGCGCGTGCATGTCCACACAGCTTCACCCAGAAACTCATCAATCATCAATCCAATTTACAACTTTTTTTTTGTAGCATTTGACTGTGTGCACGTTAGTGTGATTGCGTGCTTGCGTACGTGCGTATGCATGTGTTTGCGTGTCAGCGCACGTGCATATGTGTGTGTTTGTGTGTTAGCGCATGTGCGTATGCCTGTGTTATAAAAGTCATCAACTATCCAAATGGCGAGCCTATTTTTGCCCATTAAATTTCCTGAATACGAGATAGAAGATTATCAAGAAGATCCTTACCATTTTGAAATTAACAAACACAACACATCACAAGATACCTCATTCATGCAGCAAGAGTGAACAGCGCGTCTAACAAAGTATCAGGGTGCCAAATTCCTTTTTTACACAGACATGTCTTATTTATCTTGTGCAAAGGAGTAAATAGCGTGAAGACATCACAAGCGTCCACTCTTTGTTCAAAATAAAAAAGATGCATACCCCCCTTTTTTGTGCCACGGTCACCAAGACGCTACCTGCAGACCTGTAAAAACAAACCCTGAATGCTCGCAGTATGCACACGCAAAACTAGACATACACGCCAACACATACACTCCAGCACAAACCACACACATACAATCCAGCGCAACACACAACACACACACGCTTCAAGATTAATACACATACATACACAGGCACACACATGCACACGCACACACATACCTTCTTCACCACCACAGGCATCAAAGAGCCGTCTGCTTTTCTGAGCTGTCCCAAGAACACAGTGCCAAAGCCACCGGTGGCTAGCTTCCTTCCGAGGATGATGTCCTCCTGAATGTGTGCGAACGCGTGTGTATGTGTGCGTTGCATTTTGCCAATACCATGATTGCAATTATGGCCAGGCCTGAGGATGATGCATTCCTGGCTTGAGTTGCCTTACAAAACCCGTTCTGTATATCTGTGCAGTAACCAGGCCTGTGCACTGTACGGTGTACGGTACGGTACGCTTTTTACCGTACGTACCGTAATTTTGTAAATTACCGTAAGTACTGTAAATGTAAGTTTACCGTAAGTACCGTAAATGTAAACTACCATAGGTACCGTTAATTTGTTTTATTACCGAAAGTCCGCCAAGCCCACCCAAAAAAGGGGGAGTTAATGCCCCACTTCTAAAATACACATGTGAGGTCACACAGCGGTTTCTATACATAGATGTAACACTTCTGCATACAAATAAATGGGTTTGGGGTCAAGGGTGTGAGTGGGGGGCTGGATTTGTGCCGTTTCCCTGCCAAGTTAGCTCACTATAGTGACATGAGTGCAGAAGTGCATGTCCAAGCACAAATTTCCCCCATTTTTTGTTCTCAGGTACATTTTAGGACCAACCTTACCCATTGGGCAATAAAAAGGGGGGCAAAATATTTGCTCCAAAGGACTTAGTGCGTGGGCTTGTTTGCAAGGCAAAAATGTGCATTTTTTGAAAACCATGGAAGCACGGTGTTTGGACACCATCTGAGTAGCAGGAGTTGTTCAGTATAATCCCCAGGGGTGTTTTATCAAGTTTTATGGCCTGGGATGCTGGGGGTGGGCTGTGGTGGGCAGCGACAGCTGAGATTTTCAAAAAGTATGCATTATTGCACACCTTCGAAAACACCTTTCTGACACCCGATCTGGCCGATCTGAGACTGCTAAGCTGTTTCAGAAGGCCCCATTTCGTAGTTTTATAGTTTTATAGTCATGTAATCCATCGCAAAAATCGGTTTGGGGCGACTTGGACTGTGTCATTATTTCATAGATTTGGCAGGTTTACCTGCCAAAAGTGGGGTCAAAAACCGGAACTTCACCCCAGACCCCTGGACCTTCACCAAAATGTCGGGAATATTATTTAGAACACCCCTGATTTTTTCTGACACCGGGCAGGAGCTTTTGGAAATCCACTTTTTGGCAGGGATTTCCACCCAGGTCCACCCTGCCCATCTGGGCACCTCCCTCCAAAAACTGAGTGTGCAGGGGTGCTTAAATGTATGTAACTAAGGATTCTGGATACTTAAATCTACTTTTCGGCTTTGGGGCAAAACTTTTAGCAGGAATGGCTGACCTGACCGTAAGTACCGTAAATTACAAAATTACGGCGTAATTACGATTTTGGAGGACCGTAATTTACCATAATTGCGGTAATTTGCTGTACGGTGTACAATACGGTGCCAAGCTGGCACTGCCAGTGCAATAATGGCCTCATAAAGGCCTCTCCACCCCATGACCTCCCAATTTCCGCCTCCGGCATGCATCTCTCATGTGTTGGTGCCACACAGCAGCAAGGCTTCCCTGAACGACCCTGAGGCTGGGTTGGGGCTGCATTAGCTCGGGGGAAGGTCCCAGCAGTGGCTTGCTTGGAAACTCAAAGTCGGACGCAGTACTTGATTGATTCCTGGTTGATAATTTGTGTTTAATTCATAAACAATTGTTGCAAAAAGAAAAAAATTGTTTTGGGCCGAAATTAAAGCCAAACAGCCAAATTACGGTCAAAATTGTACTGTACGGTGGCACCGTCTTGTACAATCTGACACTGTAATTTTGACGGATCGTATTTTGGACCGTACTGTACGGGGTAATTACAATCGGTACCGTAATTACGATCCAAAATCCAATTTTACGGCGTTAGTGCACAGGCCTGGTTGTAACATAGCAAAACCCTCAGACGTATACCCTTATTGCACCTGAAAGCTGGTGTGTTATTTCTTAGAGAGGGCCCCCAGTGCAAGATATATATCTACGGAAACGATGGAAACCTGAAGTACCCGGTGTGACATCCTCGGCAGCAAGTCATGAAGCATAGCAACAGATTGGCCTAGTTAAAAAAAGGACAGCTGCCCAGGGTGACTTGGTGTGGCATCCTCGGCAGCAAGTTGAGAAGCACACCAACACGTTGGCCGGCTTAGTTTACAAAAGGATAGTTGGCCCGTAGTGACCTGACGCGACATCCTCGGCAGCAAGTCAACTAGCATCGCTTTGTTAACCTGTGCTGTCATTGGATTGACCGGCCTAGTTTACATAGGGATAGGTTGGCCCGTGGTGACCTGACGCGACATCCTCGGCAGCAAGTCAACTAGCACCGCCTTGTTAACCTGTGCTGTCATTGCACCTTGCTGTACCCCCCCTCCACCCCCCCGCAAACCCTGGGACCCCACTTCAGGTGTGTGTGTGTGTGTGTTTGTTTGGGGGGGGTGGAGGGGGGGTAAATAAAATTCCCCCTTTTAGGTTATTACTAGTAGTATAAATCCCAAATACTAAATATTTATATAGTATTAGGTTAATACTTCTGTTAAGAAAAGAAAAGAAACACTATGCGGGCAGTAAAAGCCCCTCCCCACATTAGTCAAGCAACAGGAGCTTCTGCTTCTACCCTAATCCCTTGGACGGTAGAAAAGGAAGAAAGAGGAGGGGAGTGACGATCTCTCCTTACATCAAACTCGAGAAAGCAAAGCCATTCAGAAACGGGGTAAAGTAACACTCTCCCACCACAGGGAAGGGGCGTAAGCTTGGCTAAAACTGCAGGTAGCAAAAGTTATACCCCATAATATGGGCCATAATAGAAACAACGTAGGTAGAAAAAATTTCCTCACAACCCTTCAAAATTATGCACTTTCATGGCTTATCAACACTATGCACCTCCCCTCTTGGTTGCTTACTGCGCTCTGAGTTCAGGAGCACACACACAGAAGTTTAGCTTTTGGCGGAAAACCTTCCTCAGTTGCGTCGTTTAATCCTGGATGGAGCTTTTTAATACATGTGCCTTTCCGTAGCTGCTCCCCGCATTCCTGATCTAGTCAGCGCGTACAAAGAGGTGGCTGGGTTTACAATAACAATACTCTCATCTGTTTCAAAATTCCCCCCACAGAAACCCACTCTCGTTTTTACAACAAAACGCGGTAGTCGTGTCCTTCTCAATGGCACTTACCAATGAGAGTACCTTTCCTTGGCTGCACCCCCGTGTTCCTGATATCTTGATCAGCAGGTAGCAGTCGATGGCCTAATCAAAATTGAACATTTTTCGTAAGTGGACTGTTTCAATAGACGTACCTTTCCATAGCTACTCCCTGCGTTCCTGATCTTGGACAGCAGGTAGTAGTCAATGGCTCCAGGCAGCACTCCAGGGGGCAGGAACAGGTAAGCGAGCACCCCGCTGATGAGTGTGTACGTCCTCCAATCAGGCCCAATCGTCTCTCCTCGTAGCACCAAGTCCAGGGTGCTGGGGTGCGGGAGATGTATTATGCATGTGTGTGCGTGCGTGTGTGCGTGTGTATTTGTGTGTGCGTGTGTCAGAGTGTGTGTGTGTGTGTGTGTGTGTGTGTGTGTGTGTGTGTGTGTGAAAATGTGTGGAATTTTGAGTTAGTATATGCGTGCATGTGTGTATGCGTGTGTTTATGAGTTTGTTGTGCTGTGTTGTGTTGTGTGTGTGTTTGTGTGTGTGTGTGTGTGTTTGTGTGTGTGTGTGTATGTGTGTGTGTATGTGTGTGTGTGTGTTGCTCATTTGCACGCCCTGTCAGCCACGCACAAAATCTAACATGTACTCACCTCCTGTGGACAACATCCCCACATCTGCAAGCATCGGTGAGATATAAACATAATGTTAATTTGACATGATCGGTATGCAAGGTGTGCAATTTGTCCAGCACGGAATGCGTGCAAAAGCACGCACGCACGCACGCGCAATAGTGTGACTGTGTGACGCTCAAATGGTAGAGCTCACGCTTCTTTCTCCCTGCTCCCACTTACTTCATCATGCTGCATGGCAGTGCCACTGGCTCAGAGAGTAGAGGCAGGTGCTGCACCACTGAATCTAGTAGACTTGGATCCACGAGGGCTGCACATATCCCTGCTCTCCTCCTCCTCAATTTGCTTGCAGAAGCGGGAGTAACGGGAGGATCAACACTAGTGTTGTTACGCTTCGTGTGTGTTTTGGAAGGAGCGCCAGGCAAAATCCCTGGCTGTAGGAGCATTATTAGCTATGTAGATTGTCATAAATTAAAATCAGGCAACGCCACCGGCAAGTCGCCGAACTGGAAAATGCGTGAACTTTGCGCTTTCTTTATTCTGTTCAAATATGAGAACATATCAAACTTAAAAACAAGTTTGTTGCTGTAGATCTGCGGTGGAGACGGAGCCTGCTCCGCATATAGAAGGCAACAATTCACAATCTGTCAGGAGAGGTAAGGCAGATGGACACTAGATTCACCATACAGGTTCACACCAGCAGCTGGCTCCTTGGTGTGTGCCTTCATGTCTGGCCGTTCTCTTTCTCTAAAGCAGAACAGCAACCGGTGGGGCCTTTGCACCAATTCTGTATGTGTTTGTCCACGCATGCGCCAACAGCGGTGTCTCGAAAGCTGTTTCAAGGGCATCAGACTGTCAGTCCCTAGCATCTTCTATATTGATGCAAGCAGTATATGCGTACACACACATACACACACACAAGTACATGAACGCGCATGCAGGTATTCGTGAGCACCCGCAAGCACGCACGCGTGCGCATGCACACACCACATGCAAACACACACACACTCACACGCACAAGCACAAGCACGAGCATGCACGCATTCACTCGCACACGTATATGTCCATGCTAGCACCCGCAAGCACGTGTGCACATGCACATACACATACATATATACACACATTACATTACACAGTGGCAACCTGGCTGAGGAGGGTGAGGAGCCCCCCCATAAGAGCAGACGGCTCGTGGACACAATGGATGAGGACGACAAAGATCAGAGCGGTGCTCAGATTATGGAGCTGCGTGTGCACCTTGCCTCCAAAGACAAGGGTGCAGACAGGGAGCACACGGTATCGCTTTCCTCAGAGGTATGTGTGTGCGTGTGCGTGTTTGTGTGCCGCGTGTATGTGTTTTCCTGCCTTTTCTCATTGTCTGTGCACTTGCGTTGCTGTCATTGTTGAGACGTACTTACGACACAATTGCCATCTGGCACTGCATAACTCTCCTGTCCACTTAACCACGTATATGCACACGCACGCACACACATAGACAAAAATACGCACACACACACTTGCACACACACACACACACACCAACACACACTTGCACACACACACACACACAAACACACACACACACGCACAAACATGCGAACACAGCAACACTCGCATGTACACACACAGGCACACATACACTCACATATGCACAGATGCACACATGCATGCACACACGCACACGCACAAGCACACGCACAAGCACACACACAAGCTCACACACAAACACACACAAGCATACACACATGTGCACACGCATGCATACACATACACACACATGTAGGCGCTTGTGAGTGAGCTGAAGGAGGTGGCCTGCAACGCGTTTGGTGTGGACAAAGACCAGACAAAGATGCTGGACTACTACAAGCAGAGCAAGTACGGCAGCCTGGAGGATTCGTCAGAAAAGACGTTGAGCGAGGCGAACCTGCTCGACGCTCAGGACATCAAGCTGAAGCCCAATGATGTAAGTGTGCCATGCTGCGTTCTGTGTCTGCTTTGCTATGCCTCGAGGATGTGTGCGCTCCGTGTATCCAAAAAGATTTGGATATGGGAAAACGTAAGGACGGCAAACCTGATCTACGCCCTGAATATCAACCAAGCTGAAACCAAAAGAGGTGATTATGCCATGCCGTGTTTTGTGTCTGCTTTTCTATGCCATGAGGATGAGTACACTCTGTGCGTATTTGGACACGGAAAACTGTGGACGGCCTGATCAATGCCCTGAATATCAACCAAGCTGAAGCTTTTAGATGTGAGTGTGCCGTGAGAGGAGGCTTCCAGGACCTGGTTACAATCCTCCGCCCATTTATGGGACTCTGTGTCTGCATTACCCTGCTACGAGGGTCAGCCAGAATGAGATGTGAACGCGGTGTGTGTACATGTTTGTGCGTGTTTATGTGTTTGTGTGTGTGTGTGTGTGTGGTGTGTAGACAGAAAAAGGTGAAACAACGCAAGCCTGGACAGCACCCTGGACGTCATTCAACCTGCAACCCAAAGATGCACCTTGCTCCATTTGGTGGCTGCGTCGTCCTACTACAAGGGCTGGCCAGAACGTGATGAGTGCTGTGTGTATGCGGAGGGTGACGCGTTCCCTTGGACCCTAACGTTGGGGTCTTGTAGGCATCCAGGTGCCTCGGCAGGCACTTGGATCATTAAGGCCCGGGCTCTGGGTCTGAGCTCTAGGTCAGCATCCTGGGTCTGTTGGGCATTCGGCATGGCTCTATTTGGCATCCTGGATTCCCAGGGCCTGGGTCAAGGTCTGAGCTCTGGTTCAACATCCTGGGTCTGTTGGGCATTCGGCGTGGGTCTGTTGGGCATCCTGAGGGGAAGAGAGGTCCCGCTGCGTTAATCGGCATTCATTCAAATGGCTGCGCAGGAGGGCTTGGTGATGGTTATGGGCCATAACTTATGGCTAATCAGCATTCATTCAAATGGCTGCGCAAAGGCTTGGTGATGGTTATGGGCCATAACTAAAGGCTCATCAGCATTCATTCAAATGGCTGCGCAAAGGCTTGGTGATGGTTATGGGCCATAACTTAAGGCTCATCAGCATTCATTCAAATGGCTGCGCAAAGGCTTGGTGATGGTTATGGGCCATAACTTATGGCTAATCGGCATGCATTCAAATGGCTGCGTAGGAGGGCTTGGTGATGGTTATGGGCCATAACTTAAAGGCTAATCGGCATTCATTCAAATGACTGCGCAGGAGCGCTCGGTGATGGTTATGGCTAACAGTCCTGAGTGCTGAAAAGCGGACGTTCACTGCTTTGCTCTGCTGCCCTGTCCAGGACATCTGTGTGTCGCTTGTGCCCGAATCAATCCTATTCACGCATAGAAACCCTAAGTAGCTGAAGTCACACAAAGGGACCAGGGTAAAGAAGGGTAGCTTTTGTTAAGCTGCAGGGTAAAGAGACGACCTGCACCCCCCCCTCCTTGCCTGTCATCCCATCCAAAGCATGATGCCTCTTGGTTGCAGCCCAACACAGACAATGGCATCCTGTGTCTCCCCTGTCCTCTTCCACCCCTACCGCTGGCTCATATTCGCGTTTCTTTACAGAATCCATTTTCTACCGCGCCTGAGTTCAATCACATCCACGCGCATAGCTCGTCAAAAAATGAGACGAGCTGCTTTCTCCCTCCTTGCCCTTCACCAGCCCAGACCAACCCGTTTTTCGTTCGCTGTCAATAAATGACTTGTTCGCAGTCAATGAATGAATGACCTGCTGCGTTCCTCCTCCTCACCCTCTCCCCCTATTGCTAGCTCACACATCTGACATTCTTTGCACCATCTGTATCACACCGACCCATCTGTTCTCACGCATGCTGCGCGACTCGGGCAACAACCTGCTCCACCCACCCTCCTTGCCTTTCATCACATTCAGACCAGTTAGTTTCATGCTTGCATGCTGCCTGCCTCAGACAACGACCTGCTTCACCCACCCTCCTTGCCTTGCATCACGTTCAGACCAGTTTGTTTCCTGCATGCATGCAGCTTGACTCAGACGATGACCTGCTCCACGCGCCCTCCTCACCCTCCACCCCCAATACCGGAAGCCTGGCCATGGTGCCAATAGGAGGGAGCATGCGCCAGTCTGGCAGGTAAACCGGTCAAAGGGGACACACACACACACGCTCACGCACGCACACACAATTACAAACACAAACGCACACACACCCACACACTCACATACTACACACACCCACACATACTCACACACTCACATACACACACACTTGCAAAATTGTACACACACACACACACAAACTCACACGAAACACAGGAACACAAATGGTTCTGTGTTTGGGAGCTACGGAGGGCGCTTTGGCTCACAGAACTCCTTGGTACAGGTGGGCATGCGCACATATGTCTTGGTGTGCATGTGTGTGCGTGTATGTATGTGTGTGCGTGCATGTGTGTCTGTTTTTGAATGTAGGCATGTGCGCCGGTGGTTTATGGCTGTAAATATGGTCACAAGTCTGTTAAGTCTGCGCCAAAAGTGAAAAAAGACCAGATAACACAATGGCTGCTCTCTTGGACAGTGGGCTCAATTGTAAAATTAGCCGGAACCGTATAAATTATATATATTATACATGTATAGTGTATATATATACTGTTACAGTATTTTGGCAGGGAAATCACTAAATAATCAGGTGCATATGTGTATATATATATATGCAGTTCTGGCCAACCCTACTTAATTGTGATTGGTAACAAGGGAAGAGAGCTGACACATGTCGCATGTGGCATTTCGACACGCAATACCTCATTAAGGTTGACCAGAACCATATATATACGGATATACGGTGTAAATGCGTTATTTGTTTGCATGAACTTCATAATATATACCAGGGAACTTCAGCCCGTGCGGGCACCGCACTTATTATTAATATGTTGATTCCGGGCTTCCCGGAGAAATGTCAGTGGTCAGAGACCCCTGGCTCTGGACGCCCGTATTAAAACTTAAATTACATTCCGGGCTGCCCGGAGAAAATTCGGTAATGCTGTAGAGCTGGCTCGGGCAGGAAGAGAAAAGGGAGGAACTGGAAGGAGGAACCCCCTCTGGAAGTGTTCCTCTGGGTTGCTCTGCTCGGGGTGCTTGCTAAAGTGATGATGAGAGGGAGGCCAATCTCCCTCAAGAGCATGCAGCAGCAGCAGCAGCATGCCAGCATGCAACCTGCAGCAGCAACAGCAGCAGCAGAAGCAGCACGGGGAGCAGTTTCATGTTGCTCAGGAGCACTTGTGCGCGTGATGGGTGTATGCGTGCATAC
>Ga0307945_1002949_pt1 | contig 13836 bp, 10 predicted proteins | sample OrgLakmetagen228_FD_201818 | JGI IMG/M metagenome (GOLD analysis project Ga0307945, IMG submission 201818) | Saline water microbial communities from Organic Lake, Antarctica - #228 | ecosystem: Environmental > Aquatic > Non-marine Saline and Alkaline > Saline | place: Antarctica: Organic Lake...
ATTTTTGTGTGTTTTGTGTGCTTGTATGGGTGTGTGTGTGTGTGCAACCGCTGGTGTTGTGCATGTAAGGGTGTGTGTGTGCAACTGCTGGTGTTGTGCATGTATGTGTGTTTTGTGTGCATGTAAGGGTGTATGTGTGTGTGCAACTGCTGGTGTTGTGCATGTAAAGGTGTGTGTGTGTGCAACTGCTGGTGTTGTGCATGTATGTGTGTTTTGTGTGCATGTAAGGGTGAGTGTGTGCGTGCAACTGCTGGTGTTGTGCATGTTTGTGTGTTTTGTGTGCATGTAAGGGTGTGTGTGTGTGCAACTGCTGGTGTTGTGCATGTTTGTGTGTTTTGTGTGCATGTAAGGGTGTGTGTGTGCAACTGCTGGTGTTGTGCATGTATGTGTGTTTTGTGTACAAGTAAGGGTGTGTGTGCAACTGCTGGTGTTGTGCATGTTTGTGCAAACCTGTGATCATGCTTTTGGTGAGATACCGGTGACTAAGAAGGAGGTGCTTATCAGATGCTTTTGTCTGTCAGCTGCTGCATAGTTATGGACAGAACCATATATATACGGTGTACATACGTTTTTTTTGGCAGGGAAACCACCATATACACGGTCATGTACGGTGTATACATACAGTTCTGGCCAACCCTATGCATAGCCTAGCATCCAACATAACCCAACACAGTTACCAGCTTATTTGCAACGCTCACTGTTCTGGAAGCACACAACAGCACCGTGCACCGTGACACTGCCCACCCCTTTTGTTCCTCGCCTTGGAACGTTTGGACTTAGGACGTTTGGACTTGGAACGGTTTAACTTGGAACGTTTGGACTTGGAACGTTTAGACTTAGGACGTTTGGACTTGAAACGTTAGACTTAGGACGTTTGGACTTGAAACGTTTGGACTTGGAACGTTTGGACTTAAGACGTTTGGACTTGTTCCTCACCTTGGAAGGTTTGGAACGTTTGGACTTGGAACGTTTGGACTTATAACGTTTGGACTTGTTCCTCGCCTTGGAACGTTTGGAACGTTTCGCCTTGGAATGTTTGGAACTGTGCACCGTGACACTGCCCACCCCTTTTGTTCCTCGCCTTGGAACCTTTGGCCAGAGCCCCCTTTGCAGGCGATGTTCTTCCGCTTTTGATGATTCTCGTTACGAACCGTTCTTGACACGTCCGTTCACACGTGCACACGCACGCATGCACATACATGTACTCAGACGTGCTCACTGATGCATGTTAACGCACACAAACGCACACACACACACACTCACACACACACACACACACTCACACACACACACACTCACACACACACATACACACACACACACACATACACACACACACGTATACTCACTATTCACACACACACACACATACACACACACACACATTCACACATAAACTCACACACACAACGCCACACACAGGTCCAGCTGCGTGCGCTGCTAGTGGAGCGCACAGTTGCCACCATCTGCATCACAATGCTGTACACGCAAGTGGGGCTTTCTCACCCCTTCCCTCGTTCGTTGGCAGTGAATGTTGTGAGTCTGCTGGTCGGCATGGGCTTGGACGTCAAAAACCGTCACACTTTCATGCACTTGATGAATCAATCTGCAAATAAGGCAGTGAAGTACGATTGAGCACAGACTTTCGTGAAATGGATGTGCCTCCTGTCATGCAAGAGTCAACATGTGACTGCACAGATGCAGGAAATGGGCAAACGCTGATGTCAAAAGCTTGGTATGTGCATTCAAATTTAAGCGTGATCTTTAGACAGAGTTAGAGTGAATAGATGCTGGCAAAGAACTTCCCTCTACATCTTTTTATCTCTCTGATTGCATCGTACGTCTCTGCGTGGAGGTCATGGGCATAGAATGAGCAAGAGCTGAGTGTGTTGAGGGGATGGATTTACCACTGGGTGGCCCATAGTGGCTCGATGTATGGATGAAAGAAAAATGAGCTCCCTTGCATTCAAGCGCTGTAAAGATTGTGCTGGAGTCACAGGCCTCATAAGTGCTGATCGAGCTTTGATTGAAAAGGCCTCATAAGTTGCTAGAGTTACAGGCCTCACAAGTGCTGCTCGAGTCTTGATTGAAAAGGCCTCATATTTTCCTAGAGTCACAGGCCTCGTAACTGCTGATCGCTAGAGCCACAGACCTCATAGATTGTGGCCTCATAGATGGCCTCATAGTTTGTGAGAGATTGTGCTAGGGTCACAGGCCTCAGAACTGCTACCTGCTCCGCCTCATCCCTCTAGGTTCATGCTGGCTGTATTGGTACTACCAACACAGTGTAGGTGCAGGTTGTTGTTCCCTTGCAGGAGACTTGAAGGATATTTTCTCTGACTAATTGCCTGTCATAATGTTGCACTATGGTCCGAAGGTAAACTGTGAAAACACATCATGCTGGCCTCCTCGTCGTTTGCTGTGATTTAAGGTCTTATCTAAGTGCCTCTATCTTCCTGCAGTGCACGCATATTTTTATTTTTTCTTGCCAAACCTTTTCCTAATTAGAGATCAGTTCCTGCTTTTTCCCTATACCAAATCACAGGCTTGAATTTCTTTGTTTGATAGTTTGATGTAGGGATCAGCCTGCTTTGTTTTTTAGCTATGAGCTTTCTATGCTTCTCTTTTTCAGTGAATAAGGTTGCAGTGTTTTATATCCACGCACTCTTTTCTTCTTTTGGCAGGTGCATTCTTTTGGCAGGTGCAGACAGACACAATGCAGTCTATTTCGTATCATGTCTGTAGGGCGCTTTGCTGTCTTTTCTTTTGCAGCATACAACATCATTTTTTGTGTTTCACCCATAGCATATTAGTTATCTCTGTCCTTTCCCTGCTGAATAATTGCATTAAGGTCACGTACGCTTGAGGTTGCTCATGCGTGCGGGTGTTTTGCAAGAATTTTCTATATCTGCACTATAGCCAATACTGGTTTTTCAGGCATTGCTAAGGCAGTACCAGGTTAGTTCCATTTACAACAAGAAAGAAAAGAAGAAAAAAACTACGCAGGCAGAAAAACACTCCCTGCATCAATAAAGGAAAAGGATACAACAAGAGCAAGACTTTCTTCACAAAAACATTTGAGCTATAGCGGAACTAGAAATGTAGAAAGTACATTTGCTACAGAGCAATCATTTCTTTCTGTCAAAACCTGTGTTATATAATTTACAGATAAAGCCATCTATCAAAACTCGCGACTGTGTATGTAAAACAATGTGAAAAATATTAGACATTTGTTTAAAAGCCTGTCCATAAAAAAACGCGATCAGGAAATTTTTGGCTGCTCTACTGCATTTTGCCACCCTTTACTTTGAATTAGTCATAAGGACAACCCAGTTTTAGTACAAAATCAATTAGATGGCAAGGACCTTTAGCAATTCGGTCATACTAATAAAATTGCAAAGGGATTTACGAAGGAGATGGCCTAAAAAGTTGGGCTGTTGGTCTTGGCCAAATTGTAATAGTTTGAAAAGAGGCGGAACTGGTCTCAGCCCATGCAAACTTATAAGGCATATGCTAGCAACCAGCACAAGCATAGAGTACAGGTGTAAATAATCTCCATGTGCACAAGCCCTAAAACACGCACCCTACTGCAATTTCAGGCAAAGTGTGGGCACTATTCTTGCCTTCGCTTACAATGATATCTTCGCCTAATTCAAAAGCCTACTGAGGCTTTCAGCTGTCGAGGGCTTCTTGCTTTTGGTATTACATGTCTTCTCTCAGTCTTCTTTTAGTCAGCTTGTGTCGATGCAAAGAGCACCCTTTTTTCTTTCGTTCCTATTTGTCCGTATAGTAGGAAGTTCCTATTTAAAACGGTAAATTGCATAAGGAAAATGTACAAGGCACTTTTTACACAGATGAGCAAATGAGCTAGATGTCTTTTTGCTAGTAAAAGTAGCTTACTTCTAAACAAAGCGCAAATCAAAGAGCATAACATTTAAATTGCAAGTTAGACACCATTTGTGTGCCTGTGTATATGTACATCCCCATTCAGCCGCCAAAATACAAATTCAAGAAGCCAATGCGCATCTAAGGAAAAAATAAAGGTCCATTCTGTAGCAAATAAAGCAATATTGCATTACAAAGCAATGGCCTGCCTAATGTATTCGAGAGATGCATCTAGGATATGCTACTGTCAAAACCAAAAGATGACGAGCACCTTTGCTGCCGGCACAGACACAGCAATACAAGTACAAAGATCGGAATAAGAGTAGATGAATACAGAGACAAAGCTGGACCTATGAGTCGTTCACAATCAGGGACAACGCAGCAAATATCACAGGCAGTCGCAAAAGAAGCCAGCAAGCCTACAGAAGCTTGCTTTTAAAAGCTACACACATACAAACTAAAGGTAGCAAGGGTGCTTTATATTGTGTATGCACGCAGTCCTAGGATGAGAGAGCACAGCAAGGTGCTTACTCTCAGAAACTGTGCGTGTGCACCTGTACACTAATCTCGACACCAGAAAATGCAGCAAGCTACACGGCAAGGCAAATACATACGCAAGCTCACAGTGAGATCAGACTCGCAGGCCATGACACCGGAACGGCAGCTGCAATATACACAGGAAGGCCATCATACACATGCGTGCTGAGGGTCTTGCCAGTGCTCGTCAAAATCTCACCAGAGCACGTCAAAATGTATAACCACTCATGCATTAGCCACGACGTCGGCAATGGCAGCTGCTAGGTACTCTGCGCCGCGTGCGTTCAGGCCGGCCATCGAGATGCGGCCATCCATGGTGAGATACACGTGATGCTTGGCGGTCAGACGCTCGCACTGGGGGCGGGTCAAGCCTGCATGGGTGGTTATACATTTTCGTACTATGGTGAGATGGTGAGATACACGTGATGCTTGGCGGTCAGGCGCTCGCACTGGGGGCGGGTCAAGCCTGCATGGGTGGTTATACATTTTCGTACGAGAATCACTTGTGCTCCACCAAGGCGCGCACTTTTGCAGCAATAAGACAATGGTTACCCGTAGTTATTCAGAAATAGTAAGGGGAGGAGAGGCGCAAATGGTTGCTGATGTTTTGACACCTCTTAGTCCTGTTTCCCGCCTGCGACTTCTGGGCTCAAACGAATGCGCATCTGAGCGGAAGGCAGTGCCTGAAATCTAAAGTAAAGGCATCGACCTATTCCTAAAACGCACCTGTGAAAGTGAACATCCCGATCTGCCGCTCGATGAAGGACCTGCACGCATCAGATAAATGGTAGGCAGGAGGTTGGAATGGAGAATGGAGAATGGAGAATGGAGGATGGAGGATGGAGGATGGAGGATGGAGGATGGAGGATGGAGGATGGAGGATGGAGGATGGAGGATGGAGGATGGAGGATGGAGGATGGAGGATGGAGAATGGAGAATGGAGAATAGAGGATGGAGAATGGAGAATGGAGAATGGAGAGATGAAAGTGGCAGAGAGTTACAACAAAAAGGGGCAAGAGGGGTATGGACCGCACCAAATTGCACCAAATTGCACAAAAACGTCAGAGCTGGAAGTGCCTCAATGCCGTCTGCCTGCAATTACGCTGCAAACTATTAAAAATTATTTCGACAGGTTTCAAGGTAACACGACGACATCAGTTTTGCATTTCTTACAGTTTTGCTGACCATACATTTGCTCGTAAAACAGATATTAGAGTAGGGGTCTCCTTGGGCGGGGGAGGTACGCTCGCCTGCCTGCCTCAGAGCGTGCAAGGGTCAGTATGCATGTAATTTATTTAGAGGTATCCATCCATCCATCCATCCATCCATCCATCCATCCATCCATCCATATATAAAACCGCAAAGCACCCACCAGTCTCCAGGAACGCGTGCCTGCCTCAAAGCTTGAGTCAGCGTGCTGCGCATGGCTTTAATGCGACCTGCCATGCCTGCAAGCTCTTGGCACCACTCAGCAAAGAGCGCAGGGTCACCTGTACAAAACGAGTGCACATATATGAGTGAAAATAATGTAGTTGTGTATGTTGCCTGCAAGCTTGCCGTCATGCAACAAAGCTTCATACAGGGTCAACTAGGGTCAACTAGGATAAGTGAGGGCAGATGCATCCAAGGTAACAAACGCACACAAACACAGACACAACACACGCACACACACTTTTATAATCCACATCACAGACACTCACCCATAACCTTGGCAGCACACACGCACACACAAAAGCAACACACGCATACTTTTAAAATCCAGACCACAAACACTCACCCATAACCTTGGCAGCAATCTCTGCACCGTGCCTAGGGGGGTTGGAGTACATCGGACGAATCACGAGCCGCAGCTGACCGTCCACTTTCTTGGACACCTCAGCATTCCTGCATCCATGTAAGCATTAAAGATGGAGTCAGATCGGCCAGAATTATATATAAATCTAATCACACACAGACACAAAACACACACACATGGCAACTCACTTGCAGATGGTGGACAGCGCTCAGACACACACACACACATACACACACACACCAACTCACTTGCAGATAGTGGACAACGCTCCGACACACACACACACGGCAACTCACTCGCATATGGTGGACAGCGCTGCGACACACACACACACGGCAACTCACTTGCAGATGGTGGACAGCACTCCGACACACACACACAAACACACACACGGCAACTCACTTGCAGATGGTGGACAGCGCTCCGACACACACACACACACACACACACGGCAACTCACTTGCAGATGGTGGACAGCGCTCCGACACACACACACACACACACACACACACACACACACACACACGGCAACTCACTTGCAGATGATGGACAGCGCTCCGACACGCTCGCCGTACAGACCCATGTTTTTGGCAAAAGACTGTGCCAGGATGAGCTCCTGGTTGAGACAGGCAGACAAAAATAAAAAAAAGGTTGGTGACAGTACAGGTCTGTGTCTTGTGTGTGTCTTGTGTAGGGATGGCCAGGACCATATATATACGGTATATATACGGTATTCTTGGCAGGGAAATCATCAAATATACGGTTATATACGGTGTATGTATACGTTTCTGGCCAACCCTAGTCTTGTGTGTGTCTTGTGTGTGTGTGTCTTGTGTGTGTCTTGTGTGTGTCTTGTGTGTGTCGTGTGTGTGTCTTGTCTGTGTCTTGCGTGTGTCTTGTGTGTGTGTCTTGTCTGTGTCGTGTGTGTGTCTTGTGTGTGTCTTGTGTGTGTCTTGTGTGTGTCTTGTGTGTGTCTTGTGTGTGTCTTGTGTGTGTCTTGTGTGTGTGTCTTGTGTGTGTCTTGTGTGTGTGTCTTGTGTGTGTGTGTGTGTGTGTCTTTGGCATATAGCAGTGTTGCAGGAAAAACTCCTGGACCAGACGGATAGATGAAAAATGAGGTGGGAGACAGCATAGGTCGCTGTTTGTGGCACATGGAAGTGTGGCAGGAAAAACTCCTGGACCAGACAGATAGATGGAAATGAGAAGGTGGGTGGGAGCATAGGTCGCTGTTTTTAGCAAAAACCTGCGGCAGGAAACACTCCTGGACCAGACAGACAGATGAAACTGAGAGGGTGGGTGGGAGCACTTACTTTTTAGCCACCCAGGGCTGAGGCTACCGAAACGGTTAAGCCTCTTATTTTTATTGACAAATGCACATAACTTTTATTGACAAATGCACATTTGTTTTTGACAAATGCACAGAAGTGCGTAAGCAGCAAAAAGCCCAGGGCTGTGGCTACCAAAACGGTTAAGGCTCTTATTTTTATTGACAAATGCACATAACTTTTATTGACAAATGCACAATTTTAGTGACAAATGCACAGAGGTGCGTAAGCAGCAAGAAGCCCAGGGTTGTGGCTACCAAAACGGTTGAGACTCTTATTTTCATTGACAAATGCACATAACTTTTATTGACAAATGCACACTTGTTTTTGACAAATGCGCAGAGGCAAGCAACAATAAACCCAGGTCTCAGGTAAAGGACCCGCTTCAAGTTTCACTAGCAAATGTACAGAGGTGCGCAAGCAACGATGAGCCCAGGCTTATTGGTAACGAAACGGTCAAGCCTCAGTTCTATTCCGGCTCGGTACCAACGAATGTTGGAGGGGGAATTACTAGGGTTGGCCAGAACCGTATATACACACTATATGTGACTGTATCTATGGTGATTTCCCTGCTAAAGATACCGTATGTACACTGTATATACGTACAAATGTACGGTTCTGGCCAGCCTTAGGAACTACACATTGGCGAACCATCCATCCAAGAACTCTGCCAAATAACTGAAGAGAGAGAAAGCTCCCCACAGAAAACTGATCTCAGTTTTCACTGAACACTGAACTGGCTATAAAAGTGAAGACCCTCCCTTAGAAGAGGACAAGGAAGTTAGCAGCTGGGCCGTTGACACCCATACCTGCAACCGTAAGAAGCTGAAGTCAAGAGGAAAGGAAGCAGCAACAGGAAAATATAAGGCTAGACGCGGACTAAGGATCAAGTGTAAAAAGCAGCAGCAGGGAAAAATAAGGCTAAACACGGACTAAGGACCAAGCGTAAAAAGGAGCAACAGGAAAAAATAAGGCTGAACGCGGACTAAGAACCAAGTGTAAAAAGCAGCAACAGGAAAAAATAAGGCTGAACGCAGACTAAGGACCAAGTGTAAAAAAATGGTATTCCACAGCGCAAGCTGTGGCAAGACAGTTGCAAATAACATTCGGTTGCACTCGCCTCCAAGAACTCGAGTGCTTCTGCATACTGTAGAGTACTCAGCAGTTTTATATTAGCAAACGCACAGAGGTAAGCAACAAGGAGTTCAGATCTGTGGCTAAATTGAAGGACAAAAAGGCCCACTTGAGCACACTCTACCGCATCGCAAATGCAACACGCACAAGCAGCTTCAAGTTTCACCATTAAATGCAACACACAAAAGCAGCTTCAAGTTTCACCAGTAATTGCACAGGGGTGAGTAAGCAACAAGCAGCCCAAAAATATGGCTAAGGATCAGGACGATCTTCAAGTTTTATCAGCAGAGGGGTGAGCTACAAATGAGATGGCAATGAAGGAACAAATAATAATAATAATAATAATAACAAGATATAATAAGATGTATGTAAAGATATTATGATCAACAGACGTAAGTTGCTTTGGGGTGCCATAAAGGTGTATGGCAAATAAAAGGCAAATATAGGGATTTTGTAACTAAGAGCCGGTACACATGCGCACACTCACATGTCAGCGCGCACACACACTCACACACACGCACACACACACTCGCATGCACACACACACGCACACATACATACATACACACACACGCGCACACAGACGCACACACACGTGCACACACAAACCCGCAAACACAAACACAAACACATACACACACACACACGCACGCACACCTGTGGGCCGCCATCAGGCATGGTGGCGTTTACAAACATGCGGAGTGAGGCGGCATCTGCATTAAGGTCTCCACTTGCAAATCCCTGGGAGTGGTGCGCCAAGACGAGCGTTATAGGCAGCCAATAGCCAATACAAAAGCGTGCATAAGCGTACTTATGACTTAGGTAGCCAGTCCATCAGTACATTGCAGGTGGTGATGCGCCATGTGATCAATGACGAGCGTAATAGGTTGCCAAGACAAAAGCGTACATGAGCGTACGTAAGTGTGCTTGTGTGTTAGGTAGCCAGTATGTTAATACATTGCAGGTGGTGATGCGCCATGTGATCCATGACGAGCGTAATAGGTTGCCAAGACAAAAGCGTACATAAGCGTACGTAAGTGTGCTTGTGTGTTAGGTAGCCAGTCCATCAGTACATTGCAGGTGGTGATGCGCCATTTTATCCATAGTTTAGTTTAGTTTGGATTACAAAGGCCTCCAGCCTGGCATGGCTGCTCAACCTATAGGTCCCAACAGATAAATCAATCGAAAAGATCGACAGCTGCACTAATAAATCTGTAATTGATCCATGACGAGCGTAATAGGTTGCCAAGACAAAAGCATACATGAGCGTACGTAAGTGTGCTTGTGTGTTAGGTAGCCAGTACATTAATACATTGCAGGTGGTGATGCATTATTTGATCCATGACGAGCGTAATAGGTTGCCAAGACAAAAGCATACATGAGCGTACATAAGTGTGCTTGTGTGTTAGGTAGCCAGTCCATCAGTACATTGCAGGTGGTGATGCGCCATTTGATCCATGACGAGCGTAATAGGTTGCCAAGACAACAGCGTGCGTAAGGGCACATAAGCGTGCTTGGGTTTCAGATTGGCCGGTACGTTAATACATTGCAGGCAGTAATGCACCATATTGATATAGGCCAGAACCATATATATACAGCGTATGTATGGCATTTTGGCAGGGAGATTACCAAATGTATGTCAATTGCAACACACCAAGCACGAGGATAAATCATGATACTATAACTAACTTGCAACACACCAAGCACGAGGAATAAATCATAACAAGCACGAATAATAAATCATAACAAGCACGAATAATAAATCATAACACTGTAACTAATTTGCAACACACCAAGCACGTGGACCAAGTCATAACATACCTGGTAAGCGCTGTCAAAGAAAGGAAGTAGGCAGCGGCTTTGGACGACACCCAGGATGGCCCTAGTGTAAACAGATCCCGTAAAAACGTGTGTGACATCTAGTGTTGCCTTAAAATATGAATGCGGTATAAACATTGTGTCAAGTTGTGTGTGAAACGATGTACTACCTCTAACATGTGTGGTGCAAAATGCTGCGTATGAGTGCGGTATAAACGTTGTCAAGCTGTGTGTGGAACGATGTACTACCTCTAATATGTGTGGTACAACATGCTGCGCGAAAGTGCGGTACACACATTGTGTCAAGCTGTGTGTGGAACAATGTACTACCTCTAACATGTGTGGTACAAAATGCTGCGTGAAAGTGCGGTACAAACATCGTGTCAAGCTGTGTGCGGAACGATGTACTACCTCTAATATGTGTGGTACAAAATGCTGCGTGAAAGTGCGGTACAAACATCCTGTCAAGCTGTGTGTGGAACGATGTACTACCTCTAATATGTGTGGTACAAAATGCTGCGTGAAAATAAGTGTGTTTGTGATAAACAACCTATAGTTATATCAGATGTTGGGACAAATATGCACCTTGGAGGACTCAAGAGAAATGGTCAGACAAGGAAACCTGCTTAGTGATAGGTATATACGGCTTCCACATCCTCACCAACACTCCTAACTACACACACACACACACACGCACACACACATACATATTCATCTACACCCAATACACCCACATTACTACTAATTTCTAAAGACAGCCTCAAGAAGAGGTCGAACCCGTGGTCAGACCAGATCAGTGGTCGAGGTCTCTCAGATCAGATTAGATCAGATCAGATCAGATCAGACCAGTGGTATGCCTCTGCGCAGGCCTACGCAGCACATTTCACCTCCACTGATCTGGCGTAGAATCTCCACACACACCACATCTCCGCCGCACCCCACATCCCACATCTCCGCCGCACATCTCACATCTCTCTCCCCACACCCCACATCTCTCTCCCCACACCCCACATCTCCGCCGCACATCTCACCTCCACTGATCTGGCGTAGGATCTCCACACACACACCACATCTCCGCCGCATCCCACATCTCACATCTCCGCCACACATCTCACATCTCTCCCCACACCCCACATCTCTCTCCGCACATCTCACATCTCTCTCCCCACACCCCACATCTCCGCCGCACATCTCACCTCCACTGATCTGGCGTAGGATCCACGCCTGTTGGGTTGTGAGCACATGCGTGCAGCACCACCACCGCGCCTGGCTCGGCACTGTTGAGATCAGCCATGAGACCCTGTACACAAACAGCACATATATCCTGATGATTGCTGGCTTTTCAAACTAATTGTACAAAGCAACCGCCGTGTCTGGCTCAGCACTGTTGAGGTCAGCCATGAGACCCTGTACACAAACAGCACATGTAGCCTGATGATTGCTGGCTTTTCAAAGTAATCGCAAAGTAATCGCAAAGTAATCGCAAAGTAATCGTACAAAGCAATTGCCGTGTCTGGCTTGGCACTGTTGAGGTCAGCCATGTCAGAACCTGTACGCAAGCACATGAACGTTGATCATTGCCGGTTTTTAAAGCGGTTGTCAGCGCCACAAGGCTTCAGCTCGAAACTGTTCAAGTCAGTTTAAGACAAGCACATACGAGTTTATAATTGACAATGATATGAGTTATTATCTATTGACGACGTCAAATTGGCGTGCTGCACCACTACAGCTCCTGCAGGTCAGACAGCACATTTTAACATTGATTACACATACAGCCTAGCAGACGCACTTCACACACTTCTTGACTGATGGCTTAATCTGTAACATCTGTAGCTTGATGCTAGTAGCATGATGAAAGTAATCTGTGGCATCTGTAACGTTTGTAGCATGATGACAGTAATCTGTAGCATCTGCAACATCTGTAGCTTCATGCTAGTAGCATGATGAAAGTAATCTGTGGCATCTGTAACGTTTGTAGCATGATGACAGTAATCTGTAGCGTCTGCAACATCTGTAGCTTCATGCTAGTAGCATGATGAAAGTAATCTGTGGCATCTGTAACGTTTGTAGCATGATGACAGTAATCTGTAGCATCTGCAACATCTGTAGCTTCATGCTAGTAGCATGATGAAAGTAATCTGTAGCATCTGTAACGTTTGTAGCATGATGACAGTAATCTGTAGCATCTGTAACATTTGTAGGTCAGGCAGCTCTCAGCGTTATTGCCATGTCAGCATGCTGCGCACGCGCATCATGCAAGGACAATTTGTATCAAGGACAAGCTTTGTCGTGCATCGTACGTACATGGCTTTGGCCATAGCTCATAAGCACTAAAGTCTGTACATGGTTTTGGCCATAGCTCATAAGCATTAAAGTCTGTACATGGTTTTGGCCATAGCTCATAAGCACTAAAGTCTGCCACCTGCACGATCAACCTATTGCTTTCCTGCCACCATTTAGATTTACGATCACGGTCCATGCACTGTCACGTGGCACGCACACACGTACACACATACAAACACACACACACACACGCACACAAACAAACACACACACGCACGCACACACACAAACAAACACACACACACGCACACACGCACGCACGTACACGCAAACGTACACGCACACACACCTGGAAGTCCAGCCCACGCGAAGCAGGCTCAAAGTAACGGTATTCCTGAACCTGTGTGTACATGAGGGTAAAATCTTTTTAATGTGTATGTGTGTGTGCGTGTGTGCGTGTGTGTGTGTGTGTGTGTGTCATGTGTAAGTGTCCGCGTGTCTGTGTGTACGTGAGTGTGTGTATGTGTGTGTGCAACATGTGTTTGTGTGTGTGTTGCACTTGACTGTCAGAGCAAGTTGGTCAATGCCAAAAATAATGGTATGCAGAACAATGGCAGCCTTGTCAGAAGACTGGTGAGCTTCAACTACAGCATATCAACAGCGCACAATGACACACACATCCTCACCCACACACACCCACACATTTATACACACGCGCGCATGCATACACGTGCACAAACACACACACACACACACACACACGCATACAAGGACACGCCCACACCCACACCCACATCCACACCCACACACACACACCTTCATGCCGGCCTTGATGAATATGTTTCTGTGTGTGGGCCATGAGGGCTTTGGAATGAGCACCACGCGAGAGGGCTTGTAGTGCGTGGACAGCAGCTCAGCTCCCACACGCAGGCTGCCGGTGCCTGTCGTTGCAGGAAGCAAGTTGTGTGGCAGAGGATGAGCGAAAAGCCCAAAGAGATGGCTTGTAGTGTGTGGACAGCAGCTCAGCTCCCACACGCAGGCTGCCGGTGCCTGTCGTTG
>Ga0307945_1002952_pt1 | contig 13825 bp, 16 predicted proteins | sample OrgLakmetagen228_FD_201818 | JGI IMG/M metagenome (GOLD analysis project Ga0307945, IMG submission 201818) | Saline water microbial communities from Organic Lake, Antarctica - #228 | ecosystem: Environmental > Aquatic > Non-marine Saline and Alkaline > Saline | place: Antarctica: Organic Lake...
CGTATATGACCGTATATCTGGTGATTTCCATGCCAAAAATACCGTATATGCACCGTATATATACAATACATATATATGTATCTGGCCAACCCTACACATTTCTGATGCTGTTTTCTGTCCTGTCATCGGATGCAAGCAATGGCCTATTGCCCTGCAACAATTCTCCTTTTTTCGTCACCTTCACTGGCACAGGGCCCCTCCTGCGTTTATCACCGCTGGGCCTACTTTACATTCACGCTGCAATAAACCACAGGTTACTGCATGACGATGAAGCAACACTCACAGGGCCCCTCCTGCGTTTATCACCGCTGGGCCTTCTTTACATTCACGCTGCAATAAACCACAGGCTACTGCATGATGATGAAACAACACTCACAGGGCCCCTCCTGCGTTTATCACTGCTGGGCCTTCTTTACTATTACGCTGCAATAAACCATAGGCTACTGCATGATGATGAAACAACGCTCACAGGGCACCTAATGCACGTCCTCCCTGCTAACCGCCCTGCTCCTGTCACCTGCACCGTTGCACAACTTAATCTCTACGAGGCTGCATTGTGTCCAAAACACTCTACGACAAATGTTCTGCTCCTGTCACCTGCAACGCTACACATCTTACTCTCTACGAGGCTGCATTGTGTCAAGAACACTCTACAACAAATGCCCTGCTCCTGTCGCCTGCAACGTTACACAACTTACTCTCTACGAGGCTGCATTGTGTCAAGAAAACTCTACAACAAATGCCCTGCTCCCGTCGCCTGCAACTTTACAACTTACTATCTACGAAGCTACATTGTGTCAAGAACACTCTACGACAAATGCCCTGCTCCCGTCGCCTGCAACTTTACAACTTACTATCTACGAGGCTGCATTGTGTCAAGAACACTCTACGAAAAATGCAAAAACGCAGGGTCGCCTGCTGCACATTCTCCCTGCCAACCGCCCCCCTCCCGTTGCAAATCCTGGAGGCCTTGCAGTGGAGGAGGGAGAGCAAGGCAAGGGGGCAGGGAGCAGCTTCAAGACGGAGCGTGAGCAGCAACGCAAGAGTGATGCAGGTGAGAATATTGAACTTTGGATAAGGGAGGGGGCAGGCAGCAGCTTCAAGAGGGAGTGAGAACAGCAACGTGTGAGTGCTGTAGGCGAGAGTTGTTTATTTCAATAAAAGGAGGGGACAGGGAGCAGCTTCAAGACGGAGCGTGAGCAGCAACGCAATAATGATGCAGGTGAGAAGTGTGTATTTCGGATAAGGGAGGGGGCAGGCAGCAGCTTTAAGACAGAGTGAGAACAGCAGCGCGTGAGTGCTGTAGGCAAGAGTTGTTTATTTCAGATAAAAGAAGGGGACAGGCCGCAACTTCAAGACGGAGCGTGAGCAGCAACGCAAAAATGACGCAGGTGAGAAGTGTGTAATTCGGATAAGGGAGGGGGCAGGCAGCAGCTTCAAGACGGAGTGAGAAGAGCAACACGTGAGTGTTGTAGGCGATAGTTGTTTATTTCAGATAAAAGGAGGGGACAGGCAGCAGCTTCAAGACGGAGCGAAAGCAGCAACGCAAGAGTGATGCAGGTGAGAGGTGTGTATTACGAATAAGGGAGGGGGCAGGCAGCAGCTTTAAGACGGAGTGAGAACAGCATCACAAGAACAATTTCGTTTTTTGGTCCAGCCTAAATGCTTTGGCACAGCACTACGCGCATTGTTGCTGCACAAAACTGCTATGTTCAGTGTTACATGCATTGTTGCTGCACGAAACTGCTAAGTTCAGTGTTACGTGCATTCTTGCTGCACGAAACTGCTATGTTCAGTGTCACGTGCATTCTTGCTGCACGAAACTGCTAAGTTCAGTGTCACGTGCATTCTTGCTGCACGAAACTGCTATGTTCAGTGTTACATGCATTCTTGCTGCACGAAACTGCTATGTTCAGTGTGTAACACTCGAACTCCAATCTTTGAGTCTTTTTATTTACCTGTAAATGATCCACCGCCATCTCACGATGCAAACGTAATAGAACTCCTGTCGATTCCTGGTATTGTATTGAAGTGTTGGATCTGCTGCACCTGCAGACATTAATGCTTTAGCGTTTTTACTTACGCATACATGTACGCGTGCACACACAGAGAGACGCGTTCATACATGCACATGTACGCACACAATTTCACACACACACACACACACACACACATACACACATATACACACAGATGCACACACACACACACATATACACACATATACACACAGATGCACATGCGTGTAAACATACATATATACACACATGCACACGCACATCTACATACACATTACACATTACACATTACACAGGCACATACATGCACAGGCACCACACGTATGCACAGATTGATATGCACACACACACTCTCCCATACAACCACAGGCAATCGTGCTGCCTGGAACTCCTTATTCATCCGACCTGATACCGTAGCTGAGGCGGTTGCTGCGCACTATGGGTTGAGCAAAGGAGAGCTCATGGACGTGCACGCTGCGGGTGATTTGGCTGTGCGGATGGCGTTGGGCGAGGCAGCGGTTGTGGCACAGACAAAGACGGCTCTGGCGGAAGAAGGTGCGCCTTGTGCATGTAACAAATGCTGTGCTGGTTAAGTATTGGCTAGCTGTGCAGATGGCGTTGGGCGAAGCGGCGGTGGTGGCACAGACAAAGACGGCTCTGGCAGAAGAAGGTGACCTGTATTGGGTTGTATGATTTTGACCCTGTAAGTGTTTGTGTGCAGATGTTTGGTGTGTTTTTTTTTTGTGTGTGTGTGTGTGTGTGTGTGCGTGTGCGTGGACGGGTGTAGAAGAAGGCACAGGCAACGAGGCGGTGTGAAACTCATAATTGCAGGGAATTTCTGTTTGAAGGTGGTGCTCCGAATGTATGATAAAGCAATTGACCATTCAATTCTCGACAGCCAAATACAACGCTCCTGTTGTAATAAAAATCACTTTTGCTCTTTTGTATGCTTCTTGCTTGGGTTCGCTCACCCACAGGTGTCGGCAGAGGCAAAACTTGTTTTGCCCATTATTGTGCCATGTTGCTTGGGTTTTGCTCACACACAGGAATTGACGTGGGCAAGCTGGAAGCGGCTGCAGCAGCATCCGGGAAAGCAGCAGCCTCAAAGGCTGTGGCGCGCAGCGACCAAATAGTGCTCGTCAAGAACTTGCCATACTCCTCTAGGTATGCTTGCTTGCACCTGTTTGTAATTCAGCCTAGCAGGGTCGAGCCTGTGGTACGCATCTACCAAATTCTGCTGGTTAAGGTCTTATTAGGGGGCGGTTACACGTAAAAATTTTCGTACTTTTTTCCTCAAAAATTTTCGCCAAATTTTCACTTTTGGGAAAAAAATTGCCATGCTCCTTCTGAAATGTCGTCTAAATCGGCTTTTTTGGGGGCGATCAAAACTGTAAATAAACTGCCATTTCATTTTTACTCGACTTTGTGCTGGCTGTTTCTTGTAACTCGCCTTCGCATCAAACCACACGCAGCCTCTAAGCCTTGAAACCTCCTATGCGCCCACATCGTACACAATGCCAGCATTCTCCTTCCTCTCCAACGCAAAGCGGCACGAGGATGAGACAAAAAACTTATCATTTTTAATACATACCTATGCAGCAAACAGGAATTGCATGCCATATTCTCAAAGTGTGGCCCTGCGGCATTCGTTCTGCAAACGTGTTCATCTAGCCATCAGCGGCAGCTTGACTATTTCACTGTGCCTTCACATACACACAGCGAAGAAGAATTGCATGCCGTGTTCTCAAAGTGTGGCCCTGTGGCATTCGTTCTGCAAACGTGATCATCTAGCCATCAACGGCAGCTTGACTATTTCACTTTGCCTACACATACCTACATACACACAGCGAGGAGGAATTGCATGCCATGTTCTCAAAGTGTGGCCCTGTGGCACGGCTTGTGCTACCACCCTCACATGCGCTTGCATTTGTGGAGTTCAACGAGCCGCAGGACGCGCGTGCTGCGTTTAAAGTAAGCTTGTGTCTGTGTGTGTTGTATTCCCACCCTCACATGCGCTTGCGTTTGTGGAGTTTAACGTGCCGCAGGACGCGCGTGCTGCGTTTAAAGTAAGCTTGTGTCTTTGTGTGTGTTGTGTTTTTGTGTGTGTTGTGTTGAAGCTGTTGCGGCACTTATTCCTATTAACTTTCCCCCACATACTGCACACACACAAGCACACACACTCACACACACACACATATATACACATACACGCCTGCAGACCCTGGCCTACAAAAAGTACCAGCATGTGCCGTTGTACATAGAGTGGGCCCCGCAGGGCATTTTCAGCACTCCCCCCCCCTCCAAAGAGCAGCAGCAGCAGCAGCAAGCAAGCCGCAGCAAAACAGCAAAGGCAGCTGTGTCAAAGGATGGGTTACAGAAGGGAGGGGAGGTGTCCGGAAGTGACGCTGCCGCAGAAGGGGTGCAAGGAATGGAGGGGGTGCAAGGGGCAGGGTCTGGAGGGGGAGGGCAAGAGGGAGAGGACGACGAGGAGAGTGTGAGCACACTGTACGTGAAAAATTTGGCGTTTGCCACGACAGACGCGGCGCTGAAAAAACACTTTGATAAGGTGCGCGTGATGTGTGTGTGTGACGTGAGGCAGTGAGAAGGTGTGATGGTAAGGTTGGCCCCAACCGTGTATATGCACTGTATGTGACTGTAAACTTTGTCATTTTCCTGCCAGAACCAAGGAAGTCCGTATGTACACCATGTATGTATGGTTTGAACCACCCCTGTGTGATAAAAGGACGTGATCATTTCCCTGCCAAGAAAGTCCGTATGCACACCATGAATGTATGGTTTTCCCTGCCAAGAAAGTCCGTATGCACACCATGTATGTATGGTTTGGACCACCCCTGTGTGATGAAAGGACGTGATCATTTCCCTCCAAGAAAGTCCGTATGTACACCATGTATGTATGGTTTGAACCACCCCTGTGTGATGAAAGGACGTGATATCAATTCCCTGCCAAGACAGTCCGTATGTACACCATGTATGTATGGTTTAAATCACCCCTGTGTGATGAAAGGACGTGATCATTTCCCTGCCAAGAAAGTCCGTATGTACACCATGTACGTATGGTTTGGACTAATCCTATGTGATGAAAGGACATGAGATCAGTGTTGTGACCAGCCAGTCCTGTACATTGAAGCTGGGATTTTGTGGCCAGTGGGTAATGATGTGAATGACGTGGGAATGAAATATATAGAAGAGGGAAGGTCTTCGAGTCTTTTGGCCAGTGGGTAATGATCTGACTGACGTGGGAATGAAATATATAGAAGAGGGAAGGTCTTCTAGTCTTGTGGCCAGTGGGTAATGATCTGACTGACGTGGGAATGTAATTTTTAAATGAGGGGAGGCCTTCTAGTCTGCTGTGTCCTTTGCGCTGGAGTGGCGCTTTTGAATGAAGGTAGCGTGCACAGTGCGAGGCTGTGAGGAGGTGGGTAGGATGCTGATTGTGTGACATGCAGCGTGAGAAAGCTGGGTTAAAAGCACGTGTGTAGGGTGGGTCAGAACCGTATATATAATACATACACCGTATCTGACCGTATATCTGGTGATTTCCCTGCCAGAAAGACCATATATACACCTTATTTATATGGTTCTGGCCAACCCTACATGTGTGTCTGCAACACGACGGCAATCTGCACAGATAACTGAAAGAGTTTGTGCCTTAAATGTATGTGTTAGTTGGCCAGAACCGTATATATACAACGAATATGACCGTATGTATGGTGATTTCCCTGCCAAAAACACCGTATATACACCGTATATACCTATAAATGCATGGTTTTAGCCAACGCTATGTATGTGTGAGGACAGTGTGACCACACACCAGAAGCTAGAGGACGGCTCTCAAATGAATAACGCTTGCAGCGAGATTGGAAGGGGATTAGGAGGAACTCCTTGTGTTTTTTGTTCTTGGGAATGGTTTTTAACCAGGCTAGGTGAATTAAAGATTGCTTGCATCCGCCATTTGAGGGCAGTTCAGCTGCACTTGCATATACACATACAAGCTTGTAGACTCTCTTCCTAGTCTGTATTGCAGTGTGTCCGTCGCTTGGTACCTCTGCCCACTTAGGGCAGTCCAGCAGCACACGCTGCAATTCATGGTACAAAGAGTTTACAAAGGGTTTACAAAGGGGGTAACCGGCAGTCACATATGTTGGGCTGATAGGCATTGCTGGATCAGCCAGCGTAAAGTAAATGTAAGGTTGCAATTCATGGTACTAGCTTGCAAACTCACTCTCGCTGGGGGTGCAGCACGTTGCTATTTGTACCTGAACTGCCAATCGTGTGAAGTTGAGCAGCACATGCTGCAATGCAGCACGTGCCCACTCACTCTCACTGGGAGTGCAGCACGTTGCTAATTGTACCTGAACTGCCAATCGTGTGAAGTTGAGCAGCACATGCGGCAATGCAGCACGTGCTCACTCACTCTCACTGGGAGTGCAGCACGTTGCTAGTATTTAAACTGCTGATTAAGGGCAGTTCAGCTGCACATGCTGCTCTTTCCTGTATAAGCATGCATACTCTCTTTCTCTCTCTCTCTCTCTCTCTCTCTCCCTCTCTCTCTCTCTCTCTATCTCTCTCTCTCTCTCTCTCTCTTTCTCTCTCTATCTATCTATCTATCTATCTCAGAAGGGGTGTCCTAGGAGCATAACAAGGTACAAGGGGAGAATGCGCATAATAAATAAAAGGTGCAATACACATTCCACAATGCACGTACACACATGCGCACACTCTTGAAATTTCATAAACACACTCACTTTTACGCGCGTGCACACACACACACACACACACACACACACACAAACACACACACAAGCATACACACACTCACACACACACACGCACGCACACAGGTCGTGAGCTCCGTGGGGGGCACCCTCCACAGCGCACGCGTGGCCAGAAGGAAAGGTCCCACTGGGGAGCTTTTAAGCGCAGGGTTTGGTTTTGTGGAGGTTAACAGCCCTGAGGTGGCTTCGCTGGTCATCAACAAGCTGCAGGTGGGTTGTTGCCTTTTGGTCATCTCCAGTCATTATGTGGTCATGCTTGATGTGCATCTTCATCATGCTTTGTGTGTGTGTGTGCGTGTGTGTGCGTGTGTGTGTGTGTGCACGTGTGTGTGTGTGTGTGCACGTGTGTGAGTGTGTGTGTGCGTGTGTGCGCGTGTGGCTTTATGGAGTCCAGTTGCCTCAAGGAGGGAAGACCACGTTCATGAGGTTATGAGTAGTAGGGTGGGGTTCTATATCTCTTGCATTGTGAGATGCATAGGGCTCTGTCATTATTACCAAGGAGAACACAACAACTCAGAGAAACCAGAGAAACGGGAGGAAACTAAGGACTAAAATATAGAAAAGAGGTGAGGGAGGGGGGGGAGTATGCTAAAGAGAGAGTTGTGTTCTCCAAGGAATAAAAAGAATGGAGAAGGGAAGCAGAAACCGGAGAAAACCAGAAAGTGAGGACATCTCACTTTATGCTACACTACAAGAACCTGAGTTCAGGTGTTTCACACTGAACTCATAAGTTTGTTTGTGTGAATAAAATGCAGTGTGGATGAAACGCAGTGTGGATGAAACACAGTGTGGATGAAACGCAGTGTTGATAAACGCAGTGTGGATGAAACGCAGTGTGGATACACGCAGTGTGGATGAAACGCAGTGTGGATACACGCAGTGTGGATGAAACGCAGTGTGGATGAAATGCAGTGTAAATAAAACGCAGCGACTCCACAAGCGCTTCGAGCTCTTAATGTCATTTCTGAATGGGGAATAGGTAATATATATGTATATATTTTTTTATATGTGTGTTTGTGTGAGGCGCCCCACGTGCACGTGGGGCTTCATCAGTCTCCATAAAATGCTGCCAGCAGGCCCAGGGCCTGTATCTGTGCTTGCCCATGTTGCAGGTTTTAATTGCAAAAGCATGGGCTGTATCGTACCAGGGTCTGTATCTGTGCTTGCCCATGTTGCAGGTTTTAATTAAAAGCACGTTGCAGTTTTTATTACCGAAGCATGGGCAAGCGCTGCATACTCCCGTATGCCCTTACAGCTGCCGCTAGCCTCCAGCTGTGTGTTGTCAATCTTAAGTGGAATACATAAGAAAATATGCATAATCTTGATATAAGTGAAAACATGCATAATGTTTGAATAAATGCCGTCAATCAGCAAGGCCGATATTCGATATGTCTATGGGGGGTTGCCTCTATGGTATACTGCAAAAGCACTTTTGTTTCTCACAAGTCATAGTGGCCATCGAGAAATACGCAGAACTGGTGGCATGTACAGATCACACGTATTTAGAGTTGGCCAGAACCGTATATATATACACCGTATATGACAGTATATGTGGTGATTTTCCTGCCAAACAATACCGTACATACACCGTAATTTTATGGTTATGGCCAACCCTACACATAATACACGTGCACAATGCACAAATAAAGCTTATTTCCCTCATGCAATCATCATGCCTGGTACTCCTCTCGCTTGCCGACTTCTTGCTTACATTACCTTTTTCAAACCCTGGTGATCTGTACTGACATGCAACCCGTGAACCACACTCCACAACACACCGTGACCATGAACCACACTCCACAACACACCGTGACCATGAACCACATTCCACAACACACCGTGACCATGAACCACACTACTCAACACACCGTGACCTTGAACCACACTAAACAATACACCGTGACCATGACCCACACTACTCAACACACCGTGACCTTGACCCACACTACACAACACACCGTGACCATGAACCACACTCCACAACACACCGTGACCATGAACCACACTTCACAACACACCGTGACCATGAACCACACACCGTGACCATGACCCACACTGCACAACACACCGTGACCTTGAACCACACTCCACAACACACCGTGACCATGAACCCACACTACACAACACACCGTGACCATGAATCACACTGCACAACACACCGTGACCATGAACCACACTCCACAACACACCGTGACCATGAACCACACTACACAACACACCGTGACCATTAACCACACTTCACAACACACCGTGACCATGAACCACACTTCACGACACACCGAGACAATGACCCACACTCCACAGCACACCGAGACCATGAACCACACTACTCAACACACCGTGACCATGAACCACACTACACAACACACCATGACCATGACCCACACTACACAACACACCGTGACCATGAACCACACTACACAACACACCGTGACCATGACCCACACTACACGACACACCGTGACCATGAACCACACTACACAACACACCATGACCATGACCCACACTCCACAACACACCGTGACCATGAACCACACTACATAACACACCGTGACCATGAACCACACTACACAACACACCGTGACCTTGAACCACACTACACAATACACCGTGACCATGACCCACACTCCACAACACACCGTGACCATGAACCACACTCCACAACACACCGTGACCATGAACCACACTTCACAACACAACACACCGTGACCATGAACCACACTCCACAACACACCGTGACCTTGAACCACACTACACAACACGCCGTGACCATGACCCACACTACACAAGACACCGTAACGCTTACACTCACACTCTGCGTCGGCTTCCTCACAGAACTCGATGCTCGACAACCACAAGCTGTCCATGCAGCTCAGCAAACGCCGTGCCCCATCTGCTGCAGCCCCTGCTGCCAAGGTGCGTGCATGCGTGAATGTGTGTGAGTGTGTGTGCGTGTGTGTGTTTGTGTGTGTGTAAGTTTGTGTGTGCACGTGCGAGCATGTTTGTGTGTGCAGGCATGCTTGTGTGTACGCGTGTGTGCATGTTTGTGTGTGCGCGTGCAAGCATTTTTGTGTGTGCGCGTGCGTGCAAGCATTATCCTTAGGACTCAGGCCACAAGCATGAGGCACATTATCAACCCCTGAGATGTGCATGTGTGTGGTTTGTACCACCTTTGCAGAGACGTTAACATATGTACGTGCGCAAAACACACATACTTACACGCGTATGTAGGGTCAGCAGCCCTCAGCAGACGCAGCGCAGCAGCAAGGGAAAGGCAAGAAGGGAGACGGTGCTACGACGAAGCTGTTGGTGCGCAACGTGGCGTTCGAGGCCACAAGAAAGGTAGCATGTGTTACAAGCAGAAATTGTTGTACTTCATATTTGGTGCACATTCGTGGCGGTGGCGGCATTGCACGTTGCACACCCCAATCCAGCATTCTATGCTGTTTGCTTCCGTGCGTTGAGCTCACCAAATTTGTGTGTTGAATACACCAATGATGTGTTTTGAATACTTATTAATAAGGCCCACCAATTTCCAACGTACAACCTGAACGAGCTGCTTAGAAATAACTGTTGTGGCAGGTAAGCTTCCATTTGAAACTTGTGCTCTTTTAATATGAAAATTTAGCACTCAATTCAGGAGCTGATGAAGATAGAAACATTATCATGAGAGCAAAGGCTACTTGATGCAGCATATAATTTCTACAAGTTAAAAATGAACCAAGCACGTGCACACAGACACGCATATACATACACGCATACACACACACGCATGTGCACACATACACGCACACACACACGCATGTGCACACATACACGCATACACACACACGCACGTGCACACATACACGCGTACGCACACACGCACGTGCATGTACATATACAGGATGTGTTGGGCCTAGTCACACCCTTTGGGCACTTGAAGAGCTGCAGGCTACCCAAGAAATACGATGGCCACCACAGGGGTTATGCGTTCGTGGAGTTTGTGACAAAGCAGGAGGCGCGCAATGCATTGGAAGGTGTGTCAAGGGGGAAAGAGGACTCATTTTTGTTTGTGTGTGTAGGGGTGTGTGTGTGTTTGTGTGTGAAGTGTCTAAATTGTCTTGAAGAGCAGGGGTGTGTGTGTTTGTGTGTGGAGTGTCTAAATTGTCTTGAAGAGCAGGAGAGCGTTCAAGCAAGCTCTTGTTGAAGTCAACCTCAAAAGGGAGCGCGGTATGTGTCAAAATTTGCAGGAACGGGCATGACGTGTTTGTTTATTGGCAGCCCATTGGAAGGGTTTGAGGAGGAAACAAGGGCCATTTCATCACATGTGTTGGTCTTTTAATGCTTGCCTCATAAGAATGCACCTATCACGCACCAATAGCGTTAAGCACACCGCACCAATGACGTAAGGCATACCGCACAAATGACGTAGGGCATACCGCACCAATGGATGACGTAGGGCATTCCGCACCAATGACGTAGGGTATACCGCACCAATGGATAGGGCATACCGCACCAATGGCGTAAGGCATACCGCACCAATGGCGTAGGACATACCGCACCAATGGATAGGGCATACTGCACCAATGGCGTAAGGCATACCGCACCAATGGCGTAAGGCATACTGCATCAATAGCGTAAGGCATACCGCACCAATGGTGTAGGGCAAACTGCACCAATGGCGTAGGGCATACTGCACCAATGGTGTAGGGCATACTGCACCAATGGCGTAGGGCATGCCGCACCAATGGTGTAGGGTATACTGCTCCAATGGCGTAGGGCACACACACCTCCTTTCCTCTAATTGTGAAAACGCTGAAATTCTGATTGCAGCCCAGGAGCTCATGTACTATATTTCCTTGCCATCATTAGTAGGTAGCGGTGAAATGGCGTAGGCGCACAATCCTGTCAATGTCTAGCGATGCATTAATGCATGCATTCTTAACCTCCATTAATTTTTTGCTGAAAGGGGTTGGCAGGGGGAGCGGGCTTAAATCATTTTGAGAGGGGATCTCATCGCTCTATAGTAATGGCAACCTTTTGCTCTTTTTTCCTGTGTCAATGGTGCGGGGAAAAATGCAAATAATTATGAGCTGGACACGTTGAGAGCAGCGCCGCCCCGCCCTCGTGTTCACGGTATCCTTTCATCAGGGGGTGATCTGTTACGTGCGGTATATGGTATATGTACCCAGTAATACAGAGAATTGACATCAAATTGACGCTGGCAGCTTGTATTGCAGCTGCACATAATTATCAGTGATGTGTCAGTACGGTGTACGGTACGGTACGGTTAGACCATTTATACGGTAAACTATGGTACAGTTACGATACGGTGCCAAAAGCTGAAAATTGCCTACTTTCTGCAGTAAAGGGTCAGTTTGACCCATTTTTTAATAAGGATACATATTCAGTGTAAAACCAAGATGCATTGTCTAAGAGGAAAAGCATACAAAAAAATTTGGGGTTTAAAAGCAAAATACGCAGCTCTGACCGGGAATGGAACCCAGGACCTCCTTTTTCCCTTCAAAAAGGCAAAACACGGTCAACCGTACTAGTACAGTTTGGATCGTACTTTTCCTTCGACCTTGTAATACGGGTTTGGACCGTACCGTACCGTAACTGTACCATATATAGGGTCTGAAAATGGAAATCCCGCGTACTGGCACATCACTAATAATAATACAATGCTTCTTGTGGTCAAGCCTTAATTTTAAACATGTGCAGGTGTGGGTGGCGTGCACTTGTACGGGCGCCGCTTGGTGGTGGAGTATGCGAAAGAGGATGAGGGCTTGGACGAGTTGCGCACCAAAACAGCAGCCAAGTTTAGAGGGGATGAGGACGAGGCCTCTGCGCAGGGACCTGCTGCAAAAAGGCTGCGGAAGAACTTGTGATTTCCTTGGGTTGCGATTATTTTAGTCAGCCAGATTTTTACTTTAAATTGTTGAATCATCCGTACGAACGATGATGGTTGCAGCATTGCTGCTGCTGGATTTTTGCAATCTCATTTCAAGCTGCAAATTCGATAGAGTCTGAAAAGAAAGGTGTAGCTGGAGAAGCAAGAGTCGTCAATATATTAGCATGCATGTGTGCATTTTCAATTTAACTTTGTCAATTATGGTTTAAAAACGCTGTTTAGACGATTGACATACCTTCGAAATAACCGCCGTGTGAGGGGGGAAATCAACAAGTTTCCCGCAGCATATATACATCTCTAAAATGAGTAAGATATTTTGAACACTTTTGGTAACTCCAATGTCACTCCCCATCCACCTGAATGTTGGTGGCCAAAACTTCTTCACCACCTACTCTACCTTAACGCAAAGAGAGCCTCAATCTAAACTCGCCACGCATGTGCTGAGCTCTGCACCCACCCAATCAGAAATCTTCGTGGATAGGTGAGTATGCTTGTGTGAGTGTGTGGCATAAAGCATGGTAGCATTGCGCGTGAAGCAATAGTACCTACACGAAAGAAAGCTTGCATGCTTGCATCCCATCAGCACATACCAATGCATTTTGATGACGAAACTGCTACTGCAAGCATCATCTCTTTGCATTTTAAGCATTTAGCATGCACAATCTGACAGGGCTTTGCACAGATGTTGTCTCAGTAAACATTCCTTTCTTTGCTGTTTACAAATCAACACCTATCCAAGTTTATGTCCCTGGACCTTTGCTCCGCTCCCAGATCCCCCAAGCACTTTCAGCTTATTCTGAACTGGCTGCGAGATGGATGGAGCGCATGTCCCCAAAATTCAGCAGAGCGCGCTGAACTTGCTGCCGAAGTACGGTTTTACGGGGTGAGGGCTAATTATTGTTTCCCTTCACCATTTGCACATTATGCAGAGAAAGAAGAACAAAACATTCTACTGCGATAGCACAGGCAGACCGCACAGTACACATACACTCACACACACTCACACGCACACTCAAACGCACCCACGCACGCTCAGAAGCACACATTGTGCACACACACACACACACACACACACACACACACACACACACACACACACACAAGTGCACAAGAGC
>Ga0307945_1002954_pt1 | contig 13823 bp, 15 predicted proteins | sample OrgLakmetagen228_FD_201818 | JGI IMG/M metagenome (GOLD analysis project Ga0307945, IMG submission 201818) | Saline water microbial communities from Organic Lake, Antarctica - #228 | ecosystem: Environmental > Aquatic > Non-marine Saline and Alkaline > Saline | place: Antarctica: Organic Lake...
ATTGGCCTTCTGGAGCGAATTCGCTAGCGCATTTGCAGCTCAAGTGCATTCTTTATGTGCCTCTGTGACTGCTGTGTACTTGTCTTTCTTTGTATTTGGGAGAGTATTAACTAGACTAGACTAGACTAGATACGTTGAGCTCATCCAGAAGCCTGATAACTCGCCTATGTTCAACATTCTTGATCTGACCGTGTGGAGGACCACTCAAGTACTTGTCGAAAAGATGGACACGGGTGAGCGCCAGCGGGAGCCAGACCTGGTGACCTGGTGAAGACAGTCAAGAAGGCGTGGGCGCAACTCAAGAGCATTTGGATCCTAGGGGCCTTCAAAATGCGCAGAGATGTTGCTCAAGAGCCACTTGATACTGGGGGATGGTGTCCTATGGAGGGAAAGGGCCTTGGAGGCTCAAAACGTGCTCATGACGACGCGGCATATGCCATATGCCGCACTCCGTTGATTCATCTTTTTGCGAGTTTTCTACATGTGGGACCTTGGCCTTTAATTTGCTCTAATTTTTGTTGTCATGTGTGCAAAGTAGCCGGAGATATGAACATGTGTAGGTCAAGTATCCTATAATTTTTTAACAGGGAGGTAAGGTTTTGTAAATCGTCAACATGCAAGCGGGCCGCTTGTGGCCTAGCGGCCCCTCCCTATCATAGAGCTAAACACATGTCGTCTAGTCTGGTCTAGTGAATACTCTTCCAAAAACAAAGAAAGGCAAGTACATAGCAGTCACAGAGGCACATAAAGAATACACTTGAGCTGCAAATGCGCTAGCGAATTCGCTCCCGAAGGCCAATTATGGCTCCAACTGGCGCCTTTCCTCCGAACAAGTCGGCGGGGCTGAGTGCTCGATCATGCGTCACGTTTCCAGGTCCACGAGGCATCTTGCTATAAATACACCAGAGGGGCTATGAGGACTTTATATCTGGCGTTCGTACGTCGCATTGCCAAGTGGAAATTGTTGTCTTTTCGTGTAGATGAGGAGAAGAGGGATTTTTCCGTGGCGGCAGATTGTCGAACGGGCCGGATTTTCCATTATCTACGTCACCTCGAAGATATTTTTAGGCCAGGGCGAGGCTTTTCTGCGGTAAAATCTTGTCTTCCAGGAGCGCGACAGGAAGGATTTTACCCCATCCCTGTTGTGAAAATACCTCCCATGAAGTGATGAAACCCCCCTGTAAAGGGGCCAAAAAGGTTCACGTCTAAGGTGCTCACGAAAACATGTTTATTCAGTGCGCCTTCTCAAGCTGCGCTTGGTGGTCTATCGCACGTGCGTAAACCCGTTAATCCACCTAAAAATGTTGCTTGCTCATTTTCCCCGATATTTTGTGAGTCGTACCTTACCAATAAGACCATTTTGCGGCGAAATTGACCTTGATATGTGCAGGTATGTAGTAAAAAAATGAAATCAAACACTTCAATTATACGCCGTTACTACACCACGAATATTTTTTGCGGGAATTAATAAGGCTAGCACGCGAATTCTAAGAATCTGAGTGAACATCTGCTCGTGCAGTTATTTACATTTAGTGGATTTTTGTCTTTGCCTTGCTTGTTGGATAATAAATCCTTAAATATTTGCGCTTTTCTTGCGCAGAAAATTCATATAAGGTCGGCTGCACTAGTGAATTTGGGTCTAACGAATAGATTTGAAATTCCAGGCTAAGGCTAAACTTAGATTTTGCGAGGCCACCTAAGCATACAACACCGATTCGATTTGAGTATGCCATGGCCGATAAAGAGGAAATTATCAGAAATCCCCCCACTCCCTCCCCCTTTAGCTGCTAATTATTAGCTGTCAAATAATAACTCTTTTACGGATGAACTGAGGGATGTATCGGTTTGGTGGAATAACCATTTTGAAAAGAAGCCACTGAGACAAGTATTAACAAGTTTATATCACCAACAAAGCATTGTCAGCACGATCTTGCCGATCACTAGCGCGGAACCTGCACTCTTCGGGGTACACGCAGTCGACTTGCTCTCAAGGTGGAGGGCCTTGCGAGGGTTTCGAAAAACGCTGGAGGACGACCACGACGTCCGTGGCGTTTGATGGAAGATACATGGGTTCCCCACCAAACTCAGATAGTCTGAGCCGGATAACAATCGAATCTTTGTTCGACCTCGCTAAGTACTGCTTCTGGAGCGTAGAAGCTACTCCTGGTGTTCGTAGGCCTGTGACTATTCGTGTTCGCACAGCCTACTGCATTGCAGCCACGTGATCCATACTTCGTTAGCAAGAAAGAGGACAGGCGATGCTGAGATCGGCTGGCGCCCGACGGCGCCTGAGAAAAACATTGGGTTGATGCCCTGCTGGGGCAAAAATAGTCCAGGGAATTGCCTCGTGGACCTGGAAACGTGACGCATGATCGAGCACTCAGCCCCGCCGACTTGTTCGGAGGAAAGGCGCCAGTTGGAGCCTTAATTGGCCTTCGGAATCGAATTTGCTAGCGCATGTGCAGCTCAAGTGTATTTTTTATGTGCCTCTGTGACTGCTGTGTACTTGCCCTTCTTTGTTTTTGGGAGAGTATTTACTAGACCAGACTAGACGACATGTGTTTAGCTCTATGATAGGGAGGGGCCGCTAGGCCACAAGCGGCCCGCTTGCATGTTGTTGTTTGTATTTTTGAGGGGGGGCTTTTCTATTCACTGCCACTCCGCGGACGAGGAAGGAGTTCCTGTCCCGTCAAGCCTCTTCAAGGCTCAGGGGCAGAACAATAGGCGCCTTGCGCACTGAAAGGCACACTTTGGCCTCTGCCTAGTGGACCTCGTGTTCCGCATGTCACGAGCTTCTTTGCTCGCGTGCGTTCCTCTTTATTGTTCTGCGGAGTGCGCGACACCCACAAATATATCGCCAAATTTTCCGAGGAATTTGGCCAATGCCCCTCTCCCTCCTGAATCATTCCGCACTTGCTTTGTGTGCGCAACGCACGCGCATTCCCACTTCAGCCCGCAGCATTGGCTTCTGTGCCATTTGGGTTTGTATTAGTTCGAGTTCAAAGTTTCATCCGCGCTTCTTGAAATTAGTCGAAGGACTTGTAACTTTTCCTCTAGTTTCAGAACTGATATTTTTCAGGAATTCACTTGACTGATTGATAAGATTCCTCAGTTCGCCATTTAGACTTCAGCGTCGAAAGAATTTCTCTGGAGAGAAGCTCTGTCCACATCTCCAAACGAGTCAGCAATCATACCTCTTTTAGGTGCAACTGGCATCGATTCAGGAGAGACTAAGACAGCACCCTCCTCAGCGGCCAGAGAAAAGCGCTGAAGAGAACGTCTATCTACATCTCCAAACAAACCAGCCACCATGCCTCGCTTTGGTGTTGTGGGCATCAGATCAGATGTAGCTATCATATCCGAAGAAGCTCGTAAAGTAGCATTTTCGCTGGAGATTCGCGCACTAGCTGGCGAAAACACTGTGAAACCAATACGTTTCGCCAAGAACACGCGCAGCCGCCGCAGCTCAAGCTTACTCATACATTCCATCAAAGCCTCGTCCGAAGCCAGATCCGGCTCTTGCAGGTCAGCCATGCTTGCAATCCCGTGAGCTTTTAGAGCTTCGACGAGAAATTGGAGCTTACACCGTTCCAAGAACGAGCGCATTTCCTCCAGTGCCCGAGCAGCTCGAAGAGCTACAACATGCTTGCGCCATTTAATTAGGGTATTTGCTGCTCCATGCTGCTCGCGCAGAGTGTTAGCTGCAACTACTGTCTGAAACGTGCTCTTAAACGACGCCCTCTTATTCTTTGAAAACAGTTTTAGTTTACCCAAACCTTTGACATCTCCTTGAATGACGACTTGAAACAAGCCTAAAAATTCCGTGCCACTGATCCCTCCACTCTTCTTCTGAACCGTTGCTTCGAAGGCTGCATCTAAGTCCTTGTCTTCAGGCCATTTGGCCTCCTCAAATTGTTGAAAATTTTCTTTGAGCAGCTTCTTGACGAGTTCTCTGAAAGCAGCTTTGCCAAGCTCGGCAAGCCCTTTCGACATCATCATTTCTGTATATTTACTCTTGATTAAGACTGGATCGATCTTTAAAGGCCCTGACATACCGTCCTTCGGAGGTTCAATTCGGTTAAGGCGCGTGAGCGAAAAGGTGAAGATCTTTGGTCCCGCAGCAGTTTCAAAGATACATTCGGCGTCACCGTTCTCATGGTGCACCTCCACGACCTTGCCCAACGTGCCTTCTGGCAACTCTTCATCGCTACCTTGCCACGTTACGGAATCACCAGCTGCCAACGTAATATTCACATTGACGATTCTGTTGAGACGTGACAGCATCAAAGTGAAGATCTTGGGGCCGGCTTCAGTTTCGAAAAGGCATTCAGCATCACCATCTTCGTAGTAGACCTGCACGATTTTACCAACGGTACCATCCGGCAATTCATCGTCGGAACTCATCCATGTGACGAAATCGCCAACCGTCAAGACGCGGTTGAGGCGCGTCAACGCGAAGGTGAAGGTCTTTGGACCCGTAGCAGTTTCAAAGATACATTCGGCGTCGCCATCTTCATGATGGATTAGTACGATCTTGCCCCTAGTACCAGCAGGTAGTTCTCTATCGCTGCCTTCCCATGTGATGGTATCGCCGACTGCCAGTACAGATGCCAATTTTCTATCACTTGGAATCTCAGCGCCGCTCTCAGGAAGATCAAATGCTGCAGGGTTCATGTTTTTGTACTTCGAGAGGAAGATGCGCAATTTGCGCATTTCAAGAGCGCTTAGACCACACGTAGCAAGTGCATCGTTCGTAGCTAGCTCTTCGTGGTCGAGAGAGGCCAAGTTACAAAGTCCCTGGTCAATTAAAGTACTTTCGAACTTATCTAAATTACAGCTTACCAGGAATTCGTGCAAGTTATCTCGCAGCACCATGTTGGCGGATTTGCGCTCTTCTAAAAGTGCGACATCCTCTGACTGATCATAAGTGCTTTGACCGGCTGTTGAGATTATCTCCATCGCATGGGAATAATCATTTACAGGAATGCCATCAATTGGTGCATGTATTGAACTGTTGGCATCGATTGAGGACGGGGTTACTCCAGGCGCGGTAGAATTGGCAATTTCATCATCACTCAGCGGACCTTGGGCTACGATAAGGTAATTACGAACGGCTTTTGTCCCCAAAAGACGACGAAAATATTGGATTTTGCTTTTCTTCATACCCATTTCTTTAAGCTCATCTTCCGTGAAATTCTTTGGATCAGTGAAGTCATCAATGGAGTCATAACCACGCTTCTCAAACTCGGGCCAGAAGGCATCCATTTTGATCGTCGCCAAAAATGCCTAATGATAAGAATAAAAGAATAGAATGTGCAGCAAAATGCAAACTATCAAGTCATAGTATAGACTCCAGTGTGGGTATAGTGAGCTGTTGTTGTAGTGTATGTTAGCAGAAAAGCAGTGTACTGTTAGTCAAGTCATGGCATTTCAGTGTACTCACCGGGACGGAACCACTCTCATAACTTGGAGCCTCTTTCGAAGCCCGGAAAGATTTCTGCCGTGGATTTTTCTTCAATTGCTTGGAAAAGCCTGACGTTTTCAACGACTTCTTGAAATCCACCTTTTTCGACGAGAATAAATTTGCTTTGCTCAATCCATTGACCTTTCCAGCACACGCCATTTTATAGACAGCTAAAGCTTCATCTTCGTCAATAGCATTGCTATTGTTGGCGTCTGCGACCTTGAATGCCTGCTCGAGGTCTTGGTCCGATGGCATGGTACCCCTGGCGCTTGTTTTCAACAAAGACTTGATGAAATCTTTGAACTGGCTAATATCCAGCTCCTCTATCGCACATGACTTTAGCATCTCCTGATAGATGGCTCTTACTTCGATGTCCGAGAAAACACTTCCATCAGAAGCACCATTTGCTTTGAGATAGATCTGAACAGCACCATGTACTAAAAGACGGCGAAAGAATTGAATTGTTACTTTGCTCATGCCCATTTCTTGAAGTACGTCATCACTAAAATCTCTAGAGTCCATGAAGTCACAAAACATGGTGTGGCCTCGCTTCTCGAATTCAGGCCAGAATGCGCCCATTTTGATCGATGCTAAGAAATCCTGGACTGTCCCCTTTTTGTGCGTCACATCGTCCACAGATCTCGCGAATGCTGACGCACGACGCGGGATTGGCAATCGAGCCGGAAGACCTGCTGCATCAAACGACTTTTTGAAGTTTTCCTTTTTCGAAGCATTCTTTTTGCCCACTCCCTTCACGTGTCCAGCGCTGGCCAATTTATAAAGCGCCACAAATTCGTCCTCATCCAACAGTCCGCTTTGATCAGCATCTGCGACTTCAAACACCCAGTCTAGATCTTGATCTGACGGCAGGCTCTTAACTGACTTGTCTTCTTTGAGAAGAATCTTGATGAGTTCTTTGAATAGGGCGCGGTCCAACTCATCCACTCTGTGCAACTCCAACATTTGGTGGTATTTGGCTTTGATTCGTGATTCTTCGTATAAGCTCTCTTCGTAGTGAACTTCCGGCTCATATTCTTCGAAACTAATGCTACACTCAATTTCCCTGCTTCTAGATCGTGACGATGGCATTGGCCCCCAATCCTCTCCATCTTCTTCTTCGGCTTTCGCCTGCCATCTGGGCCGTGGAGGCATCTTGGTCGAGTGTTTCATATTTCGTTTTGGCAATAACATTTGGCGCAATGCTAATCGCGTCCTAAAGTTGCCACCCATTTGTTCTGTGTCAGTTTCATTGACGCTGAACGTTGCTTTGCGTACCGCAACACGCTGTCGCAGTGATAGTTTTTCAACGTCCGGAATCAAAATCGCCTCTAGATCCTCTACAGTAAAAGATTTTCTTCTTGTACAGGATACATATCCAGAGTCTAGCGATATACCGTTATAGCCTCCACTTATCGAGCCATCGAGGTCAAAGTCAGTGAAACTACTACGACAAGCTTCTAGATCCTTTTTGCTGTCGCCACTGAAGCTAATTCTATCCTTGCTTCTCCTGCTCGTTCGTCGGTCGCGGCTCATCACTCCACGCATGTCTTCCAGCCGCAACTCCTCCCTCCGGCTATTGCCAAGTTTACTTTCCCTAATTTTAGACACATTCCTTGGCAGGTCTTCAAGCTCCATTCCACGATTACGGTCCTCCACGAGAAGTCTCGGCAGCTGCCGACCTATACCAGGCCCTTCTTCCAGATCCACATCAGCGGACATGCTACCCCGCATTCGGTTCATTTGTTTGTACAAACCAATTGGCGCCTGTCTTCGCCGGCTTTTCAGAGTGCTGACCTTCTCGTCATCATCACTGTCATCTAAAGAATTCTTGCTTCTATTCATCCTACAGAAGAGGCATTGCACAACAGCACTCAACGTTTGCAACACAATCAGAGCTGGCCCAGTAGCCAAGATGACCACTAGGGCAGCGCCGAATATTTCTTGTTCGTCTCCACTGTCTTGCGTCAAGTCTGCTTTGATGCAAATAGCACTCAGGAAAAACAAGGTGAGGCTCCAGGCGAGCACAATGCCAAGGTCGTTGTCATCGTCGTCTTTGAAGGGCCGTTTTTCAAACACATGACAGAAACAGTAGCACACCAGGATTCCCAAGATTGCACTGGCTGCTGTGCCCGGATTAACAATCCCAATCACGGACGCAAGCATCAAGCGTCGGGCACATTCCAGCACCTCAAACCAGTAATATTCCGGCTTGTATGCCTACCGCATGTAAAAGAGAACAAATAATTTGAGCGTAAAAAAAGTGCATGTCGATTGGAACTCAAGAAGTAAAATCATTACAATAATATTCGATCTACCTCGACAAGGAAAAGTACGTGCCCAACATGTGGATAGTTGTATGCAGCTTCCATCTCCAATGCTGCTTTATCCGAGAGGATATGGCTGTACTTCGTTACAAGAGTATAGTACATTGACGGGATTCCAACCGGATATATCTACAAGACATATAAAGAGTAAATCAGAGTAAGTAAAAAAGGAGAGCAGTTCATTCCTTACCGCGATCATGATAAGCCCATAAGGCACAAACCAATTGTAACGTGCACTATTGCAATCCACAGAGTAATCTCTGTTCAAATACCGCTTTTCTTCGATTTTGCCACGCTCGTTAAGCGCCTCTGGAAATATCTTACACTGAAAAAAATCAAACACCGTCGAACTGCACTGGACGAGAATGAGAAAAGTGAAGAACAAAAAGATATAAATGATTGTTGCGCCTCGTGGATCTGCTTTATTGTTCATTCTGGCGCGGATGGAAATAACACTATACATTGCACCCAGTGCTGAGAGCGCTATTAGTGGGCTAAGCGTTATAAGCATCATCTTGTTCATATAGTCGAAGCCAGGGAAGCCTGTTCAGCAACAAAGAATCACGAACAATACGAGGAGCTGATTGCGTAAGTTGATCAACGACACCATTCTGGATTGTTCAGATTCGTATTTTTTTCAAAGACAACTTACGGCAGGCCAGACCAAGAGCTGGAAGAAAGTCCATGTTGAGCACGGCGAACACATTCAATATTTTCTCAAATATCGGTGGAAAAGTCACTGAGCATGTAAATCCAATATTGGCAGTCACTTGACCAAAACTCATGAGGCATTTGAGTTGCGTTTTGCCATTGAATCCTCGAACACCTCGTTCAGTTACGCCTTCAACTTTGCGCACCGTACTCACCTACGCGACGTAAAACGAAGCATCAATTGAGGTTTATTGCATCATAATTTTGACTGTCTTCATCAATTAAACTTTTTAAGTCCTTTACCTTCGAGTCCAGTTCGGCAGTATTGGTGCAAAATAAAAATCTGAACAAGAAATAAAGGACGGCTAACATAATGCATGCTGATGCGATGAGCGTAGGAGAATTGATTAAGGCCTCAAAAGGGTCTTCTAAATCTAAGCAGGTCTTGCAGGTTCGAGTATCTGGGCTGAAGTAGTAGTCATCGTTAGGTCCTGATGCGTCGTTCGCACATACTCCGCACAAGGGGCCATAGTACCCATCTTTGCAATACCCAGCTCCATTATACAAATAATTTGAGTCTGTGCTGAAATTCAAACCACCTATGCACGCATCTGGCAAAGGACATGGGTATATCTCTGTGCTCTTCGAATGAATGCGCCAGTATCCCCCATCAAGCATCAACCTTTCTTGAGTTGAGCCACCATCAGCATCACAAATCGTACCGCGAGGGCATGCCAAACAGGTTCCAAGCTCGGAATAGAAGTAACTACAGCAAATTCAAGAAGCAAAGAGAATGGGACGTCATAGAGATATTGGCCTTACAGGACGTAGTGGCATGGAAGATGCTTCGTTCAAGTGCAAACATCTGCTTACTGTTTCACGCAAAGCTCACAGGTAGTCGACTTCGCTCGGGAATAAGTTTCGCCTGAGCATGAAGCGCAAACGCCCTGACCCCTCGCCGCATTATAAGTACCCGCAGGGCATTCATTACAAAGGTAAGCAGCGTTGCCGCTGTAGTAACCGGCGTCGCAAGCAGTGCAGTTGACTGCGTAGCCCTCGCTATAATAGCCCGCATCGCAAGGCGCGCACGTAATGGCACCCTCCGGTACGCCTGGACATACACATGATTGGGACTTAACAGTAATGTACATACGAAAGCACCCTGAAAATAGCTCTCAAGATGTGCGAGAAATAACAACTGAAGTCAAAAATCGAAATCGTCTCGTATATGTCGAACGGAATAAAGAGAGTGTACCAGAAGTGCTGAACCCTTTCAAACACACGGAACAACCGGCTGAAGTAGCAGCTGTGGGCGCATATGTACCCAGTGGGCACAACGTACAAATTTCGTCGTTTTTGACGTACGTTCCTGTGACATGCATTCGAAATCAATCGATCATCAGATAAATTCATGTGCGTATAAAATAAAAAGATGAAAAATCAAATGTATTTCAAGAATTACCGGCTTCGCACTGCACGCAATCAAACCGCTCAGCCGTACTAAATTTTCCCGAGACACATTTGAGGCTGTAGAATAAATACAACACCAAGGAAGATTAATATTACGCACTAGAGAGAATGGTTCAATGGTTTTAAATTCCTGCGGTTTGTAGAGACTGGCATGGAGAATGAGACAAAATTGATGGAAAAATTGTACTGCATATAGCGATGAGGGGTGGGAGAAATGAATGAATGTTGAGGAAGCCAAATACCATTCGACTTTTCCTAACGACGGCTGATAACGCCCAGAATCGCAAAAAATACATTCAGTTGCGCCTGTTTGATTGGCAATGGTGCCTACGAAGAACGAAAACATGCGCATTTAATTATACGGATCGAGTCAAGCAAAGTACTACAGTTAAGTAGTACGATATAAAGACTCAAATAGTGCTACCAACACATACCCCAGAGCATCCTGCCATGCATTGTACGATCATACCTGCAGCGCACTCAGTGCACGATATAGCGCCCTCCGAGTCGTAGTATCTGCCTGGGGAGCAGCTTATACATTCTGTTGAGCCTGTGGATGTTTGGTATTGTCCTGCTGCACACAGCGTGCAACTGTTACTGCCAACATCTTTAAAGCGCCCAGCATCGCAGCTCGTGCACGCCGTTTCCGCTATACTACCGGTCGATGCCACGTATTTACCCGCTTCGCAGTCGATGCAGCTACTCCGCCCAGTGCTTGGCTGGTACTTTCCCAGCGCACATAATGTGCACGAGGTTTGACCGTGGCTGTAGAAGAAAGTGTAATAAAACGAGCTGAAGGTCGGTAGAAGATAACCACATGGTACGATTTGCAAAGAAAAGAGGAGGCCAAAAATGTTTACGACGAAGGTCGTAGTCGAATAATATTGTGAGAAACAAAAAGAAGCTGACGATTCTATGGCAAACACTATAGACTGCCCCGAATGATAAGCTTCACACACGTACCCAGAATATTGTCCCGCCGCACACAAGCCTGTCACAGCGGCAAGGCCCTCAGTTTCGCAATACGAGCCATTTACGCATGGCAAACATGCAAAGGAGCCGATGCTGGCTTGGTATTGGCCTTTGGGGCATAAAGTGCAGAGCTTTTTCACGTACACATCGTCAAGTGCCGCTGCACAACTTTGAGAAGAATTTATAGACGTGAATGCGACAAATTTCAACCCAAGCTCAGTGGGTTCCAATGCCAGTTCCACTAACCGCCAAGAATTGTCGCTATTGCTGCTGCTGGCACCTGCTACAAACCACTTTTCTGTCCAAACACCAGATGCTTCTTGGGTAAAAAGAGTGAGCCTGGAGTTGGCGCAGCCAATGAGGTGGTAGTAAAACGACAGCGACCCCGTGCTAGTGCCGAGAGAGGCCTCAAGCACAAACGTTTGATTGAAAGCGGAGTGTGAGACAGCTGGAGCGTATACATAAGAGCCGGATCCAGAGGTGTGGTCCTCTGACGGCCCTGCAATAACACCACTGCTGCTCCCAGAGTTCACACTACTGCCTTCAACCCATTCGCTGTTACCTGTGTTCGCAAACCCGCAAATACCGTCACCGAAATTGCAGTCGAAATCTGTCTCCTCGGTGAAGGTGCCCGGGAGACAGCGCAGACGGGTGGGGCTCGAAGAGGGTATACTGGTTGGCACGGACGATGGCAGCGGTGTGGGCACGGGCGACGGCACGGGCGTGGGCAGAATTGTAGGAATGGCTGAAGGAAGAGGTGAAGGTTGTGCGGTAGGAAAGAGCGTAGGGTAGGTGCGCAGACTAGAAACACTTATTGATGTGGCTGTTCCAGTGCATTCGCAAGCGAGCTGAAAACTTTCCGTGAGGGAGTTGTCTGCCAGTGCTTCGGACAAATCAGCCGCCAGAGCTGCCTGTTGAGGCAAAATATGCGAGTGATAAATCCGTAACTTTCAGTTGCAGGCTTGCGTGCATGCACATGCAGTCAGAGGTACACGTGTGAAAGAGAGCTTGTACGGGTGGACGATTCTCAACTGCATGACTTCAAGCAGAGGCAAAAAGACAAACGATAAAGAATAGATACCTGAAAACCGTTGGCATTTTGGTAACCGAGGCTCGATAGAGAGCCAATCACGTCAAATGTTACATTCACTCGCACAGTGTCAGCCAGCACCCGAAAAGAATGCTGAACTTCTGTAGTACTATCAAGGCGTGTTTTTGGTTGAGACTGTGCGGGAAGCAGCTGAGACAATTTCAGCTCCGCTCCTTCTATTAGCGGGAGTGAATTTATCGTGCTAGGCATTTTGTCTCTATGCACTTTGCTGATGATGCCTTGGACGTTGCTTAAGGTGCCAAAATTGGCACTACTACCATCATCGATACTGGCAGGTCCGTCACTATTGCCGCTACCAGAGGTACTGCTACTTCCGATGCCTACAACTGTCACTTGTAAGTTACGGATCGTTGAAGAAGATGAAGCGTCAGCACCAGCCAACTTACCAACCAGGGCTTGCGCGAGAATACCCTCGGTAATGTCGCCAGTACTTGAAACATCAGCGACCATCAACACTCTCATCGCCACCGTATCATAGGTGGTAGGCAGTGGGGAAGGCGCTGGCGTGGGCAGAAGAGTTGGCACCGGGCTAGGCATGCGACTAGGGATTGGTGAAGGTGCTGGCGTGGGCACAAGTGTTGGCACAGGGCTAGGCATGAGAGTAGGGACCGTTGAAGGCGCTAGAGTGGGAAGAAGTGTTGGTAGAAAGGTTGGTGGCAGCGTGGGTATTGGAGAGGGCAGAGGCGTGGGTTGCGGTGAGGGCACAGGTGTGGGAATGGGAGTTGGAGGCGGGCTAGGCTCCAGCGTAGGCACTGAGGTTGGTTGTAAAGTCGGCACCGGAGTAGGAGGCGGTGTAGGCGCTAACGAAGGAACTGGAGAAGGCTGAAGAGTTGGCGCAGGTGTGGGAATGGGAGTTGGAGAGGGGGATGGGCTTGGAGAAGGCTGAAGAGTTGGCACAGGACTCGGAATGGGAGTTGGAGAGGAGGATGGGCTTGGAGAAGGCTGAAGAGTTGGCGCAGGACTTGGAATGGGAGTTGGAGAGGAGGATGGGCCTGGAGAAGGTTGAAGTGTTGGCACAGGACTTGGAATGGGAGTTGGAGAGGGGGATGGGCCTGGAGTTGGTTGAAGAGTTGGCACAGGACTCGGAATGGGAGTTGGAGAGGAGGATGGGCCTGGAGAAGGCTGAGGAGTTGGCACAGGACTTGGAATGGGAGTTGGAGAGGGGGATGGGCCTGGAGTTGGTTGAAGAGTTGGCACAGGACTCGGAATGGGAGTTGGGGAGGGAGATGGATATTGCGTAGGTTGAAGTGTTGGCACAGGACTTGGAATGGGAGTTGGAGAGGGGGATGGGCCTGGAGTGGGCTGAAGAGTTGGCACATGACTCGGAATGGGAGTTGGAGAGGGGGATGGGCCTGGAGTGGGCGGAGGAGTTGGCGCAGGACTCGGAATGGGAGTTGGAGAGGAGGATGGGCCTGGAGTGGGCTGAAGAGTTGGCACAGGACTTGGAATGGGAGTTGGGGAGGGAGATGGATATTGCGTAGGTTGAAGTGTTGGCACAGGACTCGGTAATGAAGTGGGTGCCAGGGATGGGCCTGGAGTGGGCTGAGGAGTTGGCACAAGACTTGGAATGGGAGTTGGAGAGGCGGATGGGCCTGGAGAAGGCTGAAGAGTTGGCACAGGACTTGGATTGGAGGAAGGAATTGGAGTCGGGACCGGAGACGGCTTGGGTGTTGGAGAAGATGTTGGCGGCGGCGTGGGTACTGATGATGGCAGCGGCGTGGGTTGTAGCGTTGGCAAGGAGCTTGGAATCGTTGTTGGTAGTATTGAAGGGATTGGTGATGGGACTAAAGTCGGTATCAAACTCGGAATCTGCGACGGAAGAGCCGAAGGT
>Ga0307945_1002956_pt1 | contig 13820 bp, 10 predicted proteins | sample OrgLakmetagen228_FD_201818 | JGI IMG/M metagenome (GOLD analysis project Ga0307945, IMG submission 201818) | Saline water microbial communities from Organic Lake, Antarctica - #228 | ecosystem: Environmental > Aquatic > Non-marine Saline and Alkaline > Saline | place: Antarctica: Organic Lake...
TCTCTCTCTCTCTCTCTCTCTCTCTCTCTCTCTCTCTCTCTCTCTCTCTCTCTCTCTCTCTCTCTCTCTCTCTCTCTCTCTCTCTCTCTCTCTCTCTGCGTCTCTTCCTCCCTTGCTTGATCTATAGGGTTGACACATATTCATCTATTGCACCAAACTTTTGAAAGTCCCCAGCTCGGATTCCACATACCTCTATGCTGCACAGGTACTGTGAAATATGTATGATCTGGCCAACCTCAGGTACGAGACAGATAGTCCACTACCTCTTCTCCCCAACATAGCACGCACAGCAGGCCCTACCGTTTTGACGCACAGCCAGGGGCTCTCGTTGCGCGCGCAGGGTGGACGCCTTTTCCAGCAGCGGCTGCAGCTGCTGCGCTGCGTGCGCTATGGCAGACACATCAGCGAGCACGCTGTCCTTGTTGGTGGTGGCGGTGGTGTTGAGGGCTTGATAGGTGGACACATCACCTGCGTGGTCCAGCAGAGATAGAATGTCTTAGAGGCTGCCTTAACAGGCAATTTTATTTTATAGAACACCTGCTCAAAAGTCTGCTCAAAAGGATACACAAGAAACACACATAAACAAGTAGATAAACAAAGAACTAAGGTTCTACACTCAACCTTCTAGCTGTGACTAGCTCAACCCGCTACTTAAGCTGCCCATGCAATTATGTCCAGGTTGCTTCTGTTTCCGAGATTTGTGCTTTCTAAAGAGAAGCAAGCGCTCCCATACGCACACTTTTGTCGGTCATCACAGCAGATGCCTTGCATTGATCCTGTTGCTTGATAACTGATTAATGGTAGCTGTATTTGTTGAATGTATAGCAAGTGCTGATTTGCAGATAGCACGTTTCACTCTCAAGATACGTAACAAGCATTGCTAGCGTGTGTCACTGAAAATATGAAAATATGTATGAGGAAGAAGTCTGTACTGTAAGACCGGCGGACACAAAAGCTTGATAGTGGAGGAACAAGGACAAATTTTGGACCTTTTGCTCATTGACATTTCTTGCTTCACCTGGTTCTTTGTGTGATTGTAGCAACTCAATCAGTTACAACCCATAGGGTTTGCAGTGACTGGAAGTGCTCACAAGCAACAGCCCGTCCTCTGCTAGTACAAGCTCAAACTTCTCACGCTCCTCTCGTCATGCTCACCATGCTTGGCAATCTGTGCGTTGAGGTAGCTGGTCTGGGACTTGAGCTGCTGGCACTCATCGCTCATCTGTGGCAGTGACAGCAGCAGCGTGGTTGGGATCAAAGTGATTTATGAGTGGCAGGGTGCTATGGTGATGAATGGCAACGTGGCTGTTTAACTGATACATTGAGTGGAAGCCGCTGGCACGGGACTACAGCATACAGATTAAAAGAACAATTTTAATCGTCATCTTAGGGTTTCTACCCCATAAGTATTGAGCAGGACGACTAGTGCATTCAAGATGTAGCGCACACGAAGCATCGAGGAAGGTCTGTCTTATTGTTGAGGTGAACTGGCACACACGCTTGCCAGCCACAGCGGGTGCGTTATAGCCGGCAGCTACACAATGCTTCTGCTGTAGCCAAGCACAGCAAAAAAGGGAAACGCAAAACGCAGGTAGTGCACAGCAGGAAGCCACACCTGTCCCAACTGCTGACGTAGGCGAGCTAGCTTGCTATCCACCTCTTCCTCAGTCTCTGAGCTGGAAGGTGCAGGAGGTCCACCTAATGCATCATGCTGCAACCAGAAAATGAAGCAACAGCATGTAGTCTTTAATATGCCAGAGAAAACACATTTTGCTGCGGGCCATTTGCTACCACCAGGCCTGGATGGCTGTAGGCAAAAAGCATCCCTTGCGAGCTTTTTTATGTGTGAGTGATTGTGCGTGTGTGTGTGTGTGTGTGTGTGTGTGTGCGTGTGTGTGTGTGTGTGTATGTGTGTGTGTGTGTGTGTGTGTGTGAGTGTGTGTGTGTTTATGTGCATGCGTGTGTGTATTCGTGTGTATCTATATGCGCAGGTGTGCAGAGGTACATATGCATGAACATGTAAATTGCCGTTTTTTTATGAAAGCTTACTTGCTACTTACCACAGGAAGCAGTGCTTGCACAGGCACGCAAAACACCGCAGACTTGCACAGCTGCTCAAACAAAGACAAGCTGGAGGCCACCCTGGTTGTTAAGTCGTTGTAGAGCAGCTCACTGCCCTGTGTGTGAGCACATGAAGGGACACAGTGGGATTTGAAACGGGCACATGCGCCTGCATTCGTCAGCACATGCAGCAAAAACATGTTTCACACCAAAGATGTTTCACCAAAGACATAATTAAGAACTGACCTGTTTTATTTCCTGCAACACAGCCGGTTCCAGCGCTGTCGCTTGGGCAAGGCACCTGCGGATGTTCAGGTTTGACCGGCGCTTGTCTTTCCCGCTTCCTGAGGATACGTCATTTGACTTTGGCATACACAATTTGGCAACCTGAAACTCTCTTTGACACTCACCCTTCAAAGGCGTCAATGCCATCCGCACAGTAGTCTTGCACCTGTTGTTTGTGGGGTCAGAAAAGGGGTCAGCTGTCGCTGATGGTCAACATAGCCCTTGGCACACACACACGTGAGCTAAGACCACACATTGTGAACTCGGAATAAAATGAGATGTCATATGTTTCATACAGTCCGCACTCACAGCGTTGGAGGTGTCAGCTATGAAAATGCCTGTGGCTTTGTCTTCCTCCTCAAGACTCTGCTCCATGACGTACCAGCCAGACTCAGGGAGTGCAGAATGATATCAAGCAGAGTTGCATCCTTTGCTTTGGTCTACCCGCTCGCTCCTATTTCATAGTAATTGTTTTAATTTCATAAGTTATGAAATTTCATTAGCTGATAACGAAGCTCAAGCTTTGGTTGCCTTATTTTATGCGTTCATGCTTTTCTTCTGATGAGCCTGGGCCATCAGTGGTAAACAGAAGAGACCCTCCTCAGGGGGAGACCCCAACCCCCCAAAATTGATCTCCTATGTTTGAAGCTCGTTAGGCCAGATGCAATTGCCGAGGCAGCAGCAGCAGCAGCGCTTCTTCCTGCCGTGCACACAGCTGAGGCCTGTTTCTAATGTGGTACGTTGTCTGTGTCTAAGGTGGTGATTAATTGTGCAGGCGGCTCGTGCATGCGCACACACATGCCACACGCGCAAATTACACGCAAAGAACGTATGCAAAAGTACTCACACATACACACGCGCGTTCACACACACACACACACACACACACACACACACACACACACACACAAACACACACACACACACACACACACACACACACACACACACACACACACACACATACACACACACACACGCACGTACACACGCACATATTCTCACATTCACGTTATGTCACTGATGAGGTGCAAATGTTCTCACAATGTATATGCATGTTAAACACAAAACCAAGGCAACCACCTATGCATATCACGCATATTATTTACATACAATATACGTGCGCACACACATGCACACACGCACAAACTGCAATCAAACAAGCAAATGTACAAAATTTCCTATGCTCAGTCACAAGCATCGTACACAATAATCAGGTTTTCTTACGTATATACCATACATATACTTACAAACACACAAAAAGCACAACTTATACTCACACACATACGCACACTTAGCAAACTATACTCACACATACGCAAGCAAACACAAACACACAGTTCGTCTACACAAGCACAAACACAACTACACAAAATACACCCATGCTCATGCACTTAATATTTGCGTGCACATGTATATCCTTCTGCACAGTCTGCTACATTAACAACAATGTCTTCTGAGCAGGGCCTCTCCTGTGGGCTTATCAATTTGGGCAACACCTGCTACATGAGCAGCGTGCTGCAGTGCTTTGCCGCTCTCCCACCCATCAAGGATGTCCTCCAGCGGGTGCGTACGAATAGATACGAGAGCCTAATGCATAAGTAACAAGCGTCTCTTCCTCCTGACTGCAGCATGCGATGTAAAATAAAAAACAGAGTGAAGAATAAACGCTTGTTCTTTGCAAATTAGCAGTGCTTGACTCTTGCTGTGCTTGACTCTTGTCCAGCCTTCGAAGGCAACAGTGCCCCGGCAATCCTGATGCTGGAATGAGGTTTCAGTTTGAAATGGCGCTCTACAGGCAGTCTTTCCAACAATATTTCCTCAATGTCTTGCAACATGAAGGGTGGGCCAGAACCGTAAATATATATGTTACTTCAAGCCACACAAAGAATCCTGAAGGGATGATATTGCGGCATCGATATCAAAAGACTGATTGGATTTGCTTTTAATTAGCTCATTACCATGTCCAATTCCTGCTGAATCTCTCTATCTAGTTCTTACATTGCAAGAGTGCCCAGGAAAAAAGGGGGACAAAATGCTGTGAAGCTGTTTTGACATCACGGGCCTGTTTCTATTTACCTTGAACATCATTTTAAATAGAAAATGCAACATCTAACATGCAACCCCGACCTCAAAAATACGCTGTAGCGCTCCTCAGTGTCATTGTATTACCTGATGAGTTCAATGCACATCATAACTCCCGAATTGTGTAATTCCCCAGCAAGCTTCCGAATGCTGTTTTGACATCGTGGGTCTATTTCTGCATTTGTATGTCCTGTGAGGAGCCACAGATAACGCAGCGGGAATTTAGTTTGAAGGCAGTTCGGTAGTAAGCTTTGGCGTTAGAGAGAAAGTCGCTAGCAGGTCCCATATATATGGGACCTTCAGATCAGGTCCCATATATATGGGACCTGATCCTTACGGTCTTGTGATTACTACAAGTTTTTAACTTATATTTATAAATTAGGCTTTGTGCCATCACTCCTGTTTGTACATCATGCAACCCATTGCAGCTTTAAAGCCTAAACATTAAAAGCACCTTTGTCCTGCTACCATGACCGTCGCAGAACCCTCAGCCGAGGATTTTGCTGGAAAATCTCGCTCAAATATGCTTACGATGACATAATCACCTGGAACGAACGGCAAACTGCACTCTTCACATGTTCACATCCACGGCTTGTCAACCTTTTGTTGTTACATATATTTATTGTACACACTGTATATTAACAAGTATTTACCTACCACATGTGACCGTATTTATGGCAATTCCCCTGCTAAAAACACGCATGTGCACATATTTGATGCTGAAGCCTTCTTCCTCTAGCGCCGCGGCCTTCTTCAGTTTCACGGAGGTTTGAACATAAAACGGCGCTGGTGCTGTGCAGGGCTCAGACCTCCACGGCTTCTATCCCCAGACCTGCCCCCTCAGAGAGAAGGGTACCCCGTGTGCCTCCTGCATATTGGGAGAGCAACTGGTGAGGCACGGGAGTTGTTGTCTTGTGCTTCTCCTAATATAAAGTACCTAGTAAGGATAGTCATGACTCGTAGCCATTGAGAGCTTCGTGCTCGTTTACTTGGGGGACATGAAGGTTGGACTCTTAGATCATCCACCTGCCCTTCCTCCAATTGGTCTTGTACTGCGCATCAGAAGCCTGCTCTTTCTCTGATTTATCTTCCAATGCACGATAGCGGAAATAGAGGGGAGAGCACCTCTGATACTGTTGTGTCTTATCGGGCAGAGCTGCGGTACGGTAAGAGCTTGATGCTGCTGTGAACCTCTGGTGGTAATGCAAGCTAGGCATTGCATCCCACCTTTAGCTTTACAAATGACAGAGGCACACTAGGTAGGGTTGGCCAGGACCATGTATATACGGTGTATATTCGTTTTTTTTTGCAGGAAAATCACAAATTATTTGGTCATACACGGTGTATGTATACGGTTATGGCCAACCCTATTCATAAGTATCAAACAGGTCGCAGCACCAGGCATGTAAATCATTGTATGTTCTTCATTGCTATTTCCTTATGGCGCTGTGCAGCTTCACTCACCATAACGACATCATTCCACCAAGCTACCATGCATCATCGATTACATGTGCAGTTGTTTGTCTTCATCCAAGTGTGCAGCTCGAATTTGTAATTAGGTGTTTGGAATTTGTTTCTTTCTGCGTGTGCAGCGGCGCCAGCTAATGACTTCTGTTGCAAGGAGTTTGTCTAATTTGCATTGTGCTTTGTCAATTCCCACGTGTGCAGCAGCACCAGCTGATGAATTTTATTGCAAGGAATGTATCTGAATTGCGTCGTGCCTTGTTTCTTCCTGCGTGTGCAGCGGCACCAGCTAGCAACTCCTACCGGCCAAGCTGTCAAGCCCTTCAAGATCATGCAATTCTTGCACTTATTTTCAAAGGTACCTTTCAGTTTGTCACAAAATGCCTTTTTGTGTATCTATTGGCTTATATTTCGATGTACACTTAGGGCTCTGCTAAATGTGTAAGAAAGGGCTCTGCTATACGTATAAGAAAGAGACATGTAGGCGTTGCAATGTGCTTGTTCTACTATTTACGCGTGCCAGTGTTACAGGAAGAAGAAAAAACTATGCAGACAGAGAAAACCCGCTCCCCACACTTATTAAAGAAAAGGAGCCACTTTGGTACTGGGTACCGGGCACCGGAAAGAAAAAAGGGAAAGATCAATGAGGATCAGGAGGGTTGCAAACATGACCTGAGCTTCAGACAGGTTACCAACGCCCAATTGTGTGCATTTTCAATAGGGAGTGCCTTTATTTTCAAAGTGGTTTGAGTTCGTCCGAGGTATGCAGAAACAAATTGGTTTCAAACAGAATTGCGTGCTATCCTATCTTCCTTTCCTTTGCTGCACTCTTTGGTCATTCTGAGTGTGCGCTGTCAGCACGTGTCATCATCACTTCCCACTTTTCTATCCTCTATTCTTCAGACATTGAGTAAGACAAGGCAAGAAGACGCACACGAGTTCTTGTTGGCGGCGCTGGATGGGGTGGAGAGGGACACCAAAAAAGGGATTGCTGCATTGGGCGGGCAAAAGGTGTGTGGGCGTGGGCGTGGGTGTGTGAATGTGTCGGGATGTAAGGGGGGGGGAGGTGTATGAGAGAGGGAGAGAAGAGGGGCGGGAAGGTCCGATTTGCTACTCGTCCAAATCTCATGCAAAGCTGGGGAAAACCATAAACAATACAAGGTCAGCCAATGAGGACTGACTGTGAGGCATGTAGATTATAGATCAAGTTTGAATGGGATTGCAAAATGCCATAAAAAGGTTATGATAACCTGCAACTCTGAGCAGCTTTGAGCTTGCTTTTTATTTACCTGACAAAGCATTTGTGCAACTGTCATTTGGTGCAACCACACACATGCAGAGCCAGAGATCATTGATCGAGCAGCTGTTTGTGGGCCAGATCAGAAGTCAAGTCAAGTGCCTGAGTGGGTGTTTTTGTGGATGTGTGTATTTTTGTATGTGTGCATATGTTTGTGGTTAAAGAATGTGCAGACGTATTGTATCTAAGAACTTAATTTGAATTTTTAACTACATATCTCGTGTCTTTCTTCCTGTCCATCTCTCTGCTGTCACTTGCTTGTCAGCCTTGTGAGGACGCACACTTGCATGAATAACCTCAGACAACATGCACCTTAGTCTTATAAGTGTCTGTGCATAACCTTTCTTCACGTGCTCATTTGTAAGCATTCAGCCAAGGCTGGCTTGCCTCCTTCCTCCGGTCGTGAACGCACATGCGCATGGACATGGACACACACATGCTCGCAAATACACACGTGCACAACTCCACACGTATGCAAACACATACACACTGAAACTCAGGCTGTGGCCACAGCAGCAACACATACGAGTTGGTGACCACGCTCTCTTTGGACCTGCAGCGAGTTAACACTGTGGCGGACAGCCTCGCACAATTCACGGCCCCTGAGATGCTGGTGGGTTAGTACGCAGTTCGTCGTTGAACTAGCTTGCCATTTCACATGTGTGCACACTATGCTTTGTGCCTTAGTATGCTTTGTGTGTTAAGGCAAACAAATAGGTTTGACCTAGGTAAATGCAAGGGTCCACTTCATTTGTGCCTGTTAAACTCTGCTTCTTTGCAACCGCAGGACGGTGCCAACAAGTACAAGTGTGATCACTGCAAGAGGTGCGCAAGCAAACGTTGTAAAATCAACTACGTGAAGTAATAGAAAGAAGAGCTGTGTAGGCAGTATGCCATCTCGACCCCAATCAGGAAAGATGGAGGAGTTGTTTATAGGATTCAGTATACACAGCGCAACGGCCTTTTAGTCCATTCAACTTCTTTGCGGGTTGACAAATTTGTCAGGACATGGGCGCTGTTGGTTGCTCAGCTGGTAGGATCTTTGTTGGGTTGCCCATAGAGCACTTATGAGACACTTTTGAGACACACTTTTGAGACAACACTTTTGAGACACACTTTTGAGACACACTTTTGAGACAAATCTCCGGCAATGAGTGAAAAACAAGCATTAGTACAGGCTTTTGCTAACATGCCAGCCTTTATGCTGTAATTTGTAGCAGCACATGCATGTTGCACATTAAGAGGAAAGCTGCTATATAGAAAGCTGGCAAGTAGCTTGCCACTAATGCACACTCACACTCACATGTGCGCTGACAGAGAAGTAAGAACAAAGAAAGTGCAATTTTGACTAGTGTATGTTTGTCTGTAGGGTTGGTTAGAGCCATACTTTTAAGTGGATGCTACAAATATTTATATGCATAAGTCTGTGCCGGAAAAACTATGCGTGTACAATCACGTACTTTGCACTTTGCATGCATACGGTTCTAGCTAAAGTAAATGTGGCTTGTGCCAACACATGCGTACCACAACGTGCGTACTTACACGTGCGTACCGACTCATGTGTACCAACACGTGCGTACCTACACGTGCGTACCAACACGTGCGTACCAACACGTGCGTACCAACACGTGCGTACCGACCCATGCGTACCAACACGTGCGTACCTTCACGTGCGTACCAACATGTGCGTACTTACACGTGCGTACCTGCACGTGCGTACCAACACGTTAACCAACATGTGCATACCAACACATGCGTACCAACATATGCGTGCGTACCAACACATGTTTCCCAGTACATGTATACAAACACATGTACGCTAGCATGTGTGCAGGCTGGTACCCGCACGCAAGGCCTTCACGCTGCACGACGAGCCAAACATCCTGGTGGTCCACCTCAAGCGCTTCAGCGCACTGTCACTGAACAAGATAAACCGCCACATCAAATTTAAGCTCAAGTGAGTTGCTAGCACAGGGGGAAAACTCCCTTCTCAGAACAAGGGGCCCCTTTTAATGCTGTAACAGTGCTTAGGTTGGGATGGGTCACAGTTACTTGCAGATGGCAGCTCCTTTTTGACCGCCAGTGCTTACATTGAGGGGGTGCCCAGGGACACATACCTGCCTTCATTATTTTCTTGCGCAATGACGGCTGCAAAGAATAGGGATGCTTCACCACACGTCTTAGCTTCTTAGACATACAGCGTTGGAACGCCAGTAGTGCACGTGCAGCAGACTGCGCACGTTTCTTAGTTCTGAGTGGGAAAGTTAATAAGTATTTGCAATAACTGCGCATGCAATTGTGCAATACAAGGAACAGTCTGTTGTGCAATTGAAGGAGTGAGCGCAAGAGAATCAATGTAAACGGTCGTAGTAAGACATGCAGCGCATCTTTTCTCCTGAACTTTGTAAAGCAGAATAACAGTGCAGGGCTGATGGACGCACGCACATTTTTGAACCCGTGCACGCAGCATGCCCCTTGGCACTGCAGGCTGATGGACGCACACACATTCTTGTACCCGTGCACGCAGCATGCCCCTTGGCAGTGCAGGGCTGATGGACACACGCACATTTTTGTACCCTGCACGCAGCATGTCCCTTGCGCCCTTCTCCTCATCTCGAGAATCTGAAGACAGCAATGGCAGCAACGGCATCGCCGGTACGCTCCACCACCCGAATGGCACGCCTCAGCAGCACCGACAGAATGGGTTATACAAGCTGACGGGCGTGCTGGTCCACCAAGGCGGATCCCTGCACTCAGGTGAGGGGGCACTGCGGTTTTGATAAGGAACTTTTAATTGTCAGTGAAGCTGTGCAAAGAAACACTGCTTAGCCAGCTCCCTCTCCATTTTGTCATTGAAGTGCCACTACACATGCGCATGTGCGTGCACACACACACACACACAAATACACACACACGCACACACACACGCGCGCACACACACGCACATCAAAATGCACGTGCAGGCCATTACTACGCATATGTGCGGGATAGCACCCAGAACACCTGGTACTGTGCCAATGACAGCTACGTGCAGCCTGCCTCTGTGGAGGAAGTGCTGAACGAACAGGCGTATATGTGAGTGCAAGGTGGCAAGGTCATATCCTTTTAAAATTTTGAAAAGAGTGTGAATGACAGCTACAGTGCCGCCTGCGCAACTCAATGCGGATAAAGCGCTGATTATCCAGACGTGTATGTGGGTTCAGGCTGCAAAGGCTGCAGATACTGTGGCGCGTTCAGGCTGTTTTGATTTATGAGTGCGTACGTCGTCAGGTATGTATCGTGTTGACAGTGAGTGATGCTTTGGCTCTCGACACCCTGCATGCCGTGAATGCAGGGTCAAGTGTAGACTTGGCCAGAACCATAATATTTTTGGTACGGTGTATTTTTAGCAGGGAAATCGTCGTACATACGGCCAGATTCGGTTCAGATACACGGTTCTGGCCAACCCTAGTCAATTGCCGAGTGCCAAGGCAGAGCTGTACCAACGCATGTATATCTCTAAAGCGCCATGATGTGCTGTACATTCACACCTATTTCTCTGTTTCTAGCTCTGCTTCAAAAATGGCGGAGGAGGATGTAGAAGTAAGTGATTGCAGGAGCTTGCTTTTTAATCAGCTTAATTAGTGTGATGTTGTAGGTGTGTCCATATATAAAAGGTACCTACGTATCAACTGCACTCACCGCTCTGCACGTTGCCAAGTAGGCTGCTTTACGTGTGCACACAGGGCTCAAGCGCCCAAGCACTGTACCAGGTACAGAAGAGCCCTCACCAACTCATGCACTTCCTCACTGCATTAATTATGCTGCCATTGCAGGTTGTTCTACGTGCGCACGCCAGAGCTAAAGCTACCAAACCCTGTACCAGGCACAGAGGAGCCCCCACCACCTGCTGTGCAGGGGCCTCCTCCACACACTAGCAGCTGCGCAGGCACGTTATAATTTTGGTACATTCAAAATTTCTGTTGTATCAGCATAGCATCACAACAGCAGCGCCAGAAGCAAAGGGAAATGCATGCATCAAGCCTACCGTGTGCTAGAGCTCCTGTGCCACTAGATGTGCCGACAGGGAAGGGATTAATTAAAGATTAAAGCTTGCTCATTCTAGTGTTTGTATTCAGTTGTTTGGCCTGTCAAGATGGAGTCTCCATTTCCGAGCTTGGCTGATCTCACGGTTGTACGTACGCACTGTGTCAGCTGCAGCATAGCAGATCTTTGAGCACATAAGTCTCGCTCCAAGCTATTTCCTCTTTGATTTCTCACAAATGCACACTCTCCAAATCCATGCATTATACAGCAGCAGCATTGTTGAAAACCAATGGCTCGTATGCCTACAACAATGCTAATGCCGCCCTCTTATTGGCCTCATTTTATTGTAAGCACCTGCTAACAGCAGCAGCAGCTACAACAGCAGCCACCACACTAGAATTGCTTCCGAATGCCTCACATAAATGCATCATGAAACAGGTTGTAAAATTTTACATCACGTTTAAATGCAGGCGCCCTGCAGCAGCAGCAGCAGCGGCAACAACAACAACAGCCGCCACGCTTAATCGGTCCCCAGATGCCGCCACAACACTCCCACGCCCGTCATGAGGCACACACTTCTTCAGCCCTAGGAGATGGCAGCATGCAAACAGCATGCACATCCCACCCAATAGGTGAGCTGTTGGTTTAGCATGACCGTGGTACACCTCGGGTGTGACTTGGGCTTTGGTTCTTGTACACAAATGCCGCTGACCTCCTGAGTCCCACTGATTGTCACTCGTGTTTGTGGAAAAATCTACAGTACTCGGACCTGTGTGGCTTCTTGTCAATGTTTAAAGGTAAGGAGTAGATTCCACTGCCTCTTTGTGTTCCCTAATTCCTGGTGCTGCTCTGGCCAGACTTATAAACTCAGATTGATGCAAGGCTGCCATTTGTGCCCTCCTTTGCACCATCACTCGGTGGTCTTAATTCTCGCTTTGCAGATAGATTTGTCTCATTGAAACTCATCTAGTTTTGACCAGGGTGCTCGGCATACCCAAGTTTGGGAATTAGACAAAATAATAGAGAGCTGTATGCTACAACCCAGTTGTCACATACGAGCTGTGTGCTACAACCCAGCTACAACCCAGTTGTCACGTACATGCTGTGTGCTACAGCTACAACCCAGTTATCACATACAAGCTGTATGCTACAACCCAGCTACAACCCAGCTACAAACCAGTTATCACGTACAAGCTGCGTGCTACAACCCAGTTATCACGTACAAGCTGTGAAAAAGACGCATGTTTTTCTTGCCGGATGTAAGCTTGGGATTGCGACGGAGCAATGTTTGTCACAGTCATCTTAAGCTCCACACTACCTGATGCTTATTCATGTGTAGAATTACACAATTCAAACCGCAGGCCCCCAGCTGCCTCCCTCTGCTGCTGCAGCCCCCAGCAGCAACGGCGTGCAGCACGCTCACAGCAATGGGGCTGTGCCTCAGCACCTGCACAGCCACAGCCACAGCAGCAGTGCAAATGGTGAGTGTTTTATGCGCATTGTTACTCTTTTATGTTATTAGTCTTCCTGAGTCTCTCCTAGTTGCCCTGATGTACCGCAACACAGACACAATGACAGCAGTGTGAATGGGGGGAGGTTGCGCATCCACATGATCTTGTTAGACTGTCATACTCAATGTCTACCTTTTTGCAGTGCAATGATCCTTATTAAAGCCAGCTGCATGTGTGAATGAGATAATGTGGTTAGCAAATGACGGTGTGGCCTTATCTATCTGCTAACTAACAAAAGCAAGAACCCGAAAGCAAATGAAGATAGCAAGCACAACAGGATATACATCAGTAACAATATATATGGTGCTTTTCATATAATTCCACTGCACTATGTTGCATTGCAGTGTGCTCGACTAATGTGCAAAACATATAGTACACCCGCGTTTTCCTTGTATGCACGCTATTTATGGGTTGTTATCGTACACTTCACACACACACACACACACATACACACACACACACTCACACATGCAAAACGGCAAGACACATGGCATTCACATTACACATGTTGTATTTTATGTGCACGCCATGCACACCCAGATTGCCGAGACATGTATTGTACACACACAGCATACACACACATGTCATGCGCACATTATGCACACGTAGGACTGCAAGGAAACAGCAACGGCCCCCTGCATGGCAGCAGCATGATGAACAGTGGAGGGGGTGGACTGCACAGCAGCAATAGCAGTGCAGCAGCCACGCAGCAGCAGCAGCAGCAGCAGCAGCAGACCGGGTAAGTCCCGCAGTTGCTCTCTAGACGTTTTGACACACACATACACACACACTGTGTGCTCACCAGGAGGTAGCTCAATCAGCTCCTTGTCACAAGTTTTGCAAACAATGCGCAACCGTTTTGGTGCAGCTCAGTGAACAAGCTCGACAACAGGCTAAGCTTATTGACCCTCTATTTTAAGCAATCCATTGCGCTGAGAGAATACTCTTACCACCCCCCATTAGTTACCACCGACCTTCTTGTGACAGTTTGTGACAGAGCTACCTCTCTCTTTCCCTCTTTCCCTCTCTCCCTCTCTCCCTCTCTCTCTCTCTCCCTCTCTCCCTCTCTCCCTCTCTCCCTCTCTCCCTCT
>Ga0307945_1002958_pt1:5000-10000 | contig 13807 bp, 21 predicted proteins | sample OrgLakmetagen228_FD_201818 | JGI IMG/M metagenome (GOLD analysis project Ga0307945, IMG submission 201818) | Saline water microbial communities from Organic Lake, Antarctica - #228 | ecosystem: Environmental > Aquatic > Non-marine Saline and Alkaline > Saline | place: Antarctica...
AGCGCCTGGTCAACATAATGGTGTGGGCAAAGCACTGGCCACGTGGAGCCTGTGCGGAGTGCGTTATGGGCAAGAAAGCAGATCAAATCAACTTCGACGTACATGCCTGCGCATTGTCAACACCAGTTGAGGGCATTGTCGTGCAATGCGCGGAATGCATTGGCTACATGCCAAATTATGCAATTGTGTGTGTGTGTGTGTGTGTGTGTGTGTGCGCGCGTGCGCATGCAACCATGCCGTACAGGTAGGGTTAGCCAGAACCATGTATATATGCACCGTATGCGACCATATATCTGGTGATTTCCCTGCTGACAATACAATATGCAATATGCATTGTGTATATGTATGGTTCTAGCCAACCCTACATACAAGTGCAAGCCTGTTTGCTGTACTCCTGATTCTCCTGTAAGAAGTGTGTTTATAATACATATGTAAGTATAATCCTACGAGTCCTGTGAGTAGTGTGTTACTATTCCCTGTTAGTACAAGACTAAAATTCTTGTAAGTAGTGTGTTTCTTCCATAAGTGATGAGTTCCTGTCTGTGACATTCCTGTAAGTAGCGCTTTCAAAAGTAATGGGTCCCTGCCTGTGTGCAGTATCATATTCCAAAAACAGAACGCACTGGCCTCTGCTGAAACCCAGCGCACGCCAACCAAAAAGAAGGCTTCAATAGATGATGTAAAATAAAACGCCTACACCTGTTGCACAAAACCATAGTGCACACACACATGAACACACACACGCACACACGCACACACACACACACACACACACACACACACACACACACACACACACACATGTGATTCTTTACGTCGCCCTGCATCGGGTGGCACGCACCACCACAACAAAACATACCTCCAGTGCCAGCAGGCCACAGCCCGGCGCATGGCTTCCCTTAGGTACATGAACTCCTTCCAGCCATTCCAGCAGTACTGCGTATAGCACGATGTTTGTGCAATAAACTCAATTGTCAGGGCAAGGTGTCTATTGGCTTCCCTTAGGTACATGAACTCCTTCCAGCCATTCCAGCCATGCTGCGTATGGCACGATATTTGTGTAATAAATTCAATTATCGAGATGAGGAGTTTATTTGGATCCTGAATTGGAATCTCCTTCCAGCCATTCCAGCCATGCTGCATAGGGCACGATATTTGTGCAAAAAACTCAATTATCGAGATGAGGAGTTCATTTGGATCCTGGATTGGAATCTCCTTCCAGCCATTCCAGCCATGCTGCATAGGGCACGATATTTGTGCAAAAAACTCAATTATCGAGATGAGTTCATTTGGATCCTGGATTGGAATCTCCTTCCAGCCATTCCAGCCATGATGCATAGGGCACGACATTTGTGCATTTGTGCAAAAAACTTAATTGTCAGGGTGAGGTGTCTATTGGATTCCCTTAGGTACATGAACTCCTTCCAGCCATTCCAGCCATGCTGCATTGGGCACAACATTTGTGCAAAAAACTCAATTGTCAGGGTGAGGTGTCAATTGGGAGTCCGCACAGAAAACTCCTTCCAGCCATTCCAGCCATACTGTGTGTGAAACACATTAGCGTTCATGAATGAAAATCTTCAGTCAGAGCGAGGCGTCTGTCAGGAGCCTGAATGTTGGTTTCTAGCATAATCAGACATTTCAGCCATAATGCATAGCACAGTGCATATGAGACAAACCCACCAGATGATTGTAAGCATGTAAGATGCAGCTGTGTGGGGGGCTTGGATTCATGGCTCTTTCCAACTCACATTTTGTGGCCGTGAACAAGGAGGTTTATGCACCAAATTGCATAGCACGTTCGTGCCGACAGAGACTCAAAGGCACGCCTGGATTTTTGCGGTTTTTTAAGGAACTTGTTCGCTCTGAGCGTGTGTTAGAGCGTGTGTTAGAGCGTGTGTTAGAGCGTGTGTTAGAGCGTGTGTTAGAGGGTGTGTTTGCACGCCCCTACTCTCCAACCTTCTTTTAAGCAACCGATGTCCAGCATACTGTAAAAGCCTTAATGCTGTCAGAATGCCCTTTAACGCTGCCAGAAAAGCACACACACACTCAAGCGAACAGCAACCCCAACCACCAAACACATGCATGCACACATATGCATACTCTCAAGCTCCCATGCACGCACCCACTCAAGCCCACGCACGCACGCACACAACCACATACGCATACACGCATACACATTCAAAACCCCGCCCCCGTCCCCACCCACGTACACCGCACCCACACACGCCCCCACACACACACCCAATCTTCACACTCCCTTCCCTCACACTACAACCTCGCACGTAAGACCAACCGACTCACGTTCAGCTCGCGGTTGCGGATCTTGGAGTCAATGCTGGAGGCAATGGCTCGCATCTGCAGCCTCCACTCGGTCACCTCCCGCCACCACTGCCAACAAGCCACCATTCCTTTACGGACCCAGAAGTTCAGGGCCTTGGTCACACGTGCCTTAGCCTCAAGCTGGACCTGTGTGCACGTATGTGTATGTGTATTGCATGTGTATGCATGGTCCTGTGTGCACATATGTGTATGTGTATTGCATGTGAATGCATGGTCCTGTGAGCACGTATATGTATGTGTATTGCATGTGTATGCATGGTCCTGTGTGCACGTATGTGTATGTGTATTGCATGTGAATGAATGGTTCTGTGTGCACGTATATGTATGTGTATTGCATGTGTATTGCATGGTCCTGTGCGCACGTATGTGTATGTGTATTGCATGTGTATGCATGGTCCTGTGTGCACGTATATGATGAATGGCCTCCAGCTGGCCCTGAGTGCACGTATGGGTATATGTATTACATGTGTATTGCATGTGTATGCTTCTGCCATGTGACTGTATATATGAACCAGCTTCTTTTTATTATGGTGCCTTCCTTCCCACCAAACTGCAGTTGGTGCTCGAAGGGTGATCTTTTTAGGCAGCCTTCTACTCCCTGTCCCAGCCTGGGAAATAGATACATGTCTAAACTAACCCTAAACAGGCTCAATCAACCATCCATCCTCAAACATTTAGAGAGGCATGCGCACATCCACCCACACACCCGCACTGCCCCCCCCCCCCCAAGAAACCTCGAGAAAACTCAACAACCTGTTTACCCACACCCAAGCTTCGTGCACTGGTACACCCCCTGCAGCACAGCACCAATTCACCCAAGCTTCATGCACTGATACAGCACCAATTCATGCACTGATACAGCACCAATTCATGCACTGATACAGCACCTATTCATGCACTGTGGTACACCCCCTGCAGCGCAGCACCAATTCACCAATGCACACCCCCTGTAGCACAGCACCAATTCACCAATGCACACCCCCTGCAGCACAGCACCAATTCATGCACTGATACAGCACCAGTTCACCAATGCACACCCCCTGCAGCACAGCACCAATTCACTAATGCACACCCCCTGCAGCACAGCACCAATTCACAAGCAAGCCAAATACTGCAAACCTGCGCAAACTTGAAATATTTTCCAAAGCAGTTTGCAGCACCGCATTCGCACACACACACACACACACACACACACACACACACACACACACAAACACACACACACCACACACACACTCACAAAAACAGACAAACACACACACACGACTAGCAAAGCAGATGCCGCCCGTACCTCTACAAACTCCATCCAGGTGTTCCAGGCTGAAGAAAGCTCCATATTGCGCCAGCGCATGGCGATGGTGTGACCGGTGATGCGCATGTTCTTCTGAGTGTGTATGATGGACGCCCACTGCTCGAACACAGCTGCAAAGGAAACATGTTTGTGTGAACATGGCTGAGAGCGTGAGCATCTGCACAGGACTGTTCGTGATGCGCATGTTCTTCTGAGTGTGTATGATGGACGCCCACTGCTCAAACAACACAGCTGCAAAGGAAACATTTTTGTGTGAACATGGCTGAGAGCGTGAGCATCTGCACAGGTCTGTGCGTGATGCGCATGTTCTTCTGAGTGTGTATGATGGACGCCCACTGCTCGAACACAGCTGCAAAGGAAACATGTTTGTGTGAGCACAGCTGAGAGTGTGCGGCGTGAAATTAATGATGGACGACCGCTGCTCAAAAACAGCTGCATCAGAAACAGACGTATGTGAACACGGCTGAGAGTGTGCTGCATGCTGTATGATGGATTATGATGGATGACCACTACTCAAACTCGCAGAGAGAACAGTACAAGTAGATGCAGCTGAAAGGGTGTATAGGTGAGTACATACAGACATCTGTGAGGTGATGCGCATGCTTATGAGAAATACCGCTACTCGAACACACAGAGAGAACAGTACAAGTAGATGCAGCTGAAAGAGTGTATAGGTGAGTACAGACAGACATCTGTGAGGTGATGCGCATGCTTATGAGAAATCCTTGTGGACGGGTACTATTGAAGTGTAGATACGAAGTAAAAGGGTACAAACAGGCTTTTGCCCAGACCTTCTACCAGAGCCAACAGCTTGCATGCCCACACACAAGCACTCACACATAAACACATGCACACACACAAGCACTCACACATGAACACACACACTCACATTCACACATGAACAAGCATACTTGCACTCACACATGCACACACCCTTACACCCATACACCCACGCCCGCACATGTATACGCACACACGCACGCACAAACACACACGGAGACAAGGCAACACACAAAGATACAGATAATCATACATGTAATAACATACAAACACACACACTCACATTGTAGTGTGTGTCCAGTCCACAGGTCCAAGGCCATGCCCAGCTTGATGGCCAGCCTCCAGGCTAAGAGGCACTGCTTGCCCTTGATGGTGAAGAAGTGGGAGTCTGCAAGGCGCTTTGCCTGGGTCCACACGACATTGTGCCTGAAAGCAGCCATGCTAGCGGTGAGCTCCTTGTTTTGGATGCGTAGGATGACCTGTGTGTGTACGCGTGTGTGTGTGTGTGTGTGTGTGTGTGTGTGTGTGTGTGTGTGTGTGTGTATGTGTGTGTGCAGGAATTACA
>Ga0307945_1002960_pt1 | contig 13804 bp, 9 predicted proteins | sample OrgLakmetagen228_FD_201818 | JGI IMG/M metagenome (GOLD analysis project Ga0307945, IMG submission 201818) | Saline water microbial communities from Organic Lake, Antarctica - #228 | ecosystem: Environmental > Aquatic > Non-marine Saline and Alkaline > Saline | place: Antarctica: Organic Lake...
CGTGTGCGTGTGCGTGTGCGTGTGTGTGTGTGTGTGTGTGTGTGTGTGTGTGTGTGTGTGTGTGTGTGTGTATGTGTGTGTGTGTGTGCGCGCGTGCAAGATCTATGTTTCCTCACCGCAACCAAGGCTGTGCTTAAAGCAGAAGATACCGCAGCCCATTTAATCGCAGCATGAGTGGATACGGATACGCAGTGCTCAGAAAGGAAAAACTTTGCCACCTTCTTATCCAGCATGCGATAGGGTCAAATTTTTACACTAATATAATTATTGGTAGCGCAAATAAAGGAATCGAAGGACGTTCGTCTGCAGGAACTCGTCCATGCGCATCACATTGGTGTATGGCAAAGTCCCAGCTTATTCGAGTTCGAATCGCAAAAAAGCCCTCCTTACGGCGTGCACACTGCACCGGGATATAACTAATTACGATATGCAATGTACATTTCTCGATTGGAACATTCAAAAAATACTAGTTATAAAAAGATTGCGTTTAGCACAGCCGTTGCCAGCACCTCCCGTCTTTTGCAGTGGGTTAAGCAAAAAATAAGAAATATTCCAGAGGGGTAGAGGGGCGGGAAGAGCCTTGGTTCGTGAGTGCCGTTGTACTCATGAAACACGGCTCTTCCCGCCCCTCTCCCCTGCTGGAATATTTCCTATTTTTTACTTGGTCCATTGCAAAAGACGGGAGGTGCAGGCTTTGGCTGTGTGGGGCGCAATCTTTTTAACTGATATTTGTCTGATATTTTGAATATTCCAACCGAGAAGTATAGATTGCATAATGTGTGCTTCCATTGGGTAAGTTCTTGAAGCCTTTCACCTTCCACTCGCAGAACTGGTACTTTGGTATAACAAGAATGGAACTGGCTGTACGATGTGCTTGGCAAGCCATACACCCTCCATTGTCAATACAGCTTTTACAAAAACAAATGAAAAGTAGTAGCATCTTTGCTAGGTGTATTTTACATACCGTTTCACTGTCAGCAGCAGGCATAACCTAGCTAATTGTACATTTGGACACCACGCTGCCCAGACTGCTAGGGGCGGTGGTTGGAGACAGCGGTCTCTCTTGCGTTGGTGCCATGCGAGGGCGCTTTACGGAGCGCCCCCCCCTCTCTGCAACCTGTGACTCCGTGAGCATTTTCTCTTTCTGAGCAGCAAACTCTGGCCAAGTCTGAACCTGCAGATAGACAGAGTGTGTGCGTTACCCTTTTTGCGCAGTGCACTAATAAGAAGAGGAAAAAAGCTGTTGCATCAAGCGAAGGGCGGAAGAGCTAAGTAGTCGAAACATTTGAAAAACATGGAATAGAGGTGATACTTAAGGAACAGATGCTGTGCGAAGATCATAATGGAGTCCTCCGGCTACCCACCGTCCACGGCCCCACTCCGCGGCCTGTAGCTACACCTTCTCCTGATTCCTGCACCTGTACCTGCCATTGGGGCAAGGCAGAGAGAGGAGGATAACGCCAGGGACGCATGTTGCAGGGCGAGTAAGAGTTTGCTGTTGCTGTTACGTTGCTAACAAAAGCACACTTTTTGAGACGGGCGGGGTTTAATCATCATGCCAAAAAATAGACAAAACAGCTGTTGTGCAGTGGCTCTACTCACGAGTTAAGTTCAAGGTTTGAATGCAGAGGACACGATGCACAATGGCCATGTAAGCAAGAGCAGAATACAAATTGAGTGCCTCAAACTCGCCAAGTCTCTGCAGTCTCAGCCACATACAGATCTCACAACTAGAGCTCAATCCATAACTGGACACGTACCTGCCATGCTGTGGGTGCAACTGAAGATAGCGAGGTCTTCAAAGTGTGTACCAGAGTTTCCATACTGATGCCCACGGCCTCCATTGCTTTGGTGTCCATTTCCGCCAAGTAACCAGGTAGCAAGGAACCTGGGCCAGTTAAAAGACAAGTCAAACAGCCGACCACATTCAAATTTGCTTAAGCACGCGGTAAGGCCAGGCAACAGTGGTGGGGTGCTCATGCTTGATTTGGGAGTACAACCCCAATCATCGGCTGCTCTAAGGGAAAAATTCACCGAATAAGAAAGCTGCTCTGTACACACAGGAAGATGGTGCTGGAAGTGCCTGCAGATTTTGTTGTGTCATGCGTTGCAGGCCAATTCAATGGCCGATCCCTGACCTGCATTGACAGCCCAACAAAGGAGCACAGGCAAGCAGCATTACAAGTACCTACTTCCAGGCAGGGTGCTGACTTTTGGGCGGCCAGGAGCTCCTGCTGCTTGCAGTCTGCGCGCCACATCGTTGAAGTGCACATTGTCCCTGGGCCCTAGGTTCACCAGGTGCAGCACGTGGGGTCTGTCCAGCACTGGGTCCTTGCCCCAAATAGCCACATACGGCATGTCTGAGCGAGACTGTGTGAAGGACAGAGAGGGGCGGTTTGTTTCTTGTAAGTTGAGTGAGCGAGGCGCTGCTCTGATCTGAAAAGGTGGTCACGTTGCAATGCCCAACAAAACGATGGTGATGGCTGTAGGTAAAAGTGCATACGCCACAGCGTAAGAGTGTCGTGCTTGCACTGCAAAGTAGGAGGGTTAGCATAGCTGTTAACATGTAAGCATCAGGCCTGTGCACTGTACAGTGTACGGTACGGTACGCTTTGTACTGTACGTACCATGATTTTGTAAATTACGGCGTAATTACAATTTTGGAGGACCGTAACTTAGCGTTATTACAGCAATTTACTGCATGGTGTACGGTACGGTGCCAAGCTGGCACTGCCGGTGCAAAAATGGCCTCAGAAAGGCCTCTCCACCCCAAAACCTCCCATTTTCGTTCCCCGGTGTGCTCCTCCCATGTGCTGACGCCACACAATGCTTCCCTGAACGACCCTGAGGCTGGGTTGGGGCTGCATCAGCTCAGGGGCTGGCACTGCCAGTGCAAAGTTGGCCTCAGAAATCAGAAAGGCCTCTCCGCCCCAAACACTTCTCATTTCCACCTCCAGCATGCTCCTCTTATGTGCTGACGCCACACAATGCTTCCCTGAACAAACCTGAGCCTGGTTGGGTTTGCATCAGCTCGGGGGATGGGCCCAGCAGTGGCTTGCATGGAAACTCAAGAGTCGGACGCAGTACTTGATTCCTAGTTGATAGTTTGTAATTTATTCATAAACAATTGTTTTGGGCTGAAATTGAAGCCAAATGGCCAAATTACGGTCAAAATCGTACTGTACGATGGGCACCGTCTTGTACGGTCTGACACTGTAATTTGGCCGACCGTAATTTGGACCGTACTGTACGGGGTAATTACGGTCGGTACCGTAATTACGGTTCCAAATCCAACATTACGGCGTAAGTGCACAGGCCTGGTAAGCCTTTAGGTCAGCCAAACATTCCTATTCTTACTTGCTCTCTTTGCATATCAAATAGTCTAGCAAGTTGTCCGCTCTTGGCCGAGCAAAATGACAGAAGGATGAACTTTGCACAATACAGTTTGGAGTGACGTTCCAAGATTTAAGGTTGACAAATGGTCTGAACGAATAAAGAGAGATACATTTTAGGATAAAGAGCATCAGTGCCCGAGTGACACTCACAATGTTCATCCTGCCCACGTGCTGAGTGATGTAAGGAAGGGGCTGGTATTGTGCGGCCACATCCCAAGATCCTGCACTGCCTGCACAAAAGACAAGGACGCATGGCAGTTCAGTTAGCTACCCAGTCCATCTTTCTCTTCTGTCACACCCTCCTCGGGTTGTCACTCCGAAAACATGTCAAACCTGAGTTGCAGCATGACAGCACAACACAAAATAAGGCACGCATTCCACATACCTGCATCGTCCTCCTTGTCACTCACATCCATAGCAGAGGGTTCACCGGGTTCACCAGTCCCCGTGGCTGGTGGCACTAAAGGCCTGCAAACAGCAGCAAATGACGCTAAAACAATGATTGCGTTGGTGTATTTGTGACAGTAACGAAATGACTTTAGAAGGGTATTTTTGGCGCTGTTTTATTTGCGCAAAACAAGGTTCAAGATAAGGTTGTAGTCAACGTGAGTGTGTACTAAGGCGTAGCCTAGAGTATTTCTTTTGTATGTACCTAGTCATGTCCCACGTGTAAGCACTTTCCTGGACTGCCCCTCACTTTTTTGCGGCCACTTTCAAACCACGCCTTAGGACACAAGCTTGTTGGCAGATTTACTGCACTCAAGTGCTGTTGCACCTATCAGCTTCAACACAGTGTCAAACCCAAGAAGATAAGACCAGTGCAACATCAGTGTAATGAAGCCTGCCCTTGAAACGCATGGCTGCAAAGAAGGGTGAAAACACCCGACAACTGTGGAAACCGAAAAGGGGCTTACACATCTTGAAATGGATCAGCCACATACCTGCCAGAGATGCTGCTCAAGTTGGCGGCGTGTACAAGGGGAGCCAAAATGGAGAACACTGTGCCAGTCATGTAAGCATCTACAGGTTGCAGGAACAATGTAAGGCTAAGTATTACAAAAGGAGGAATGGCAGTGTGTGTGAAATACAAGAGGGGCGCTTTGTAACAAAGGTGCAAATACAGCAATAAAGCGTCCCTTGTTAATACAAAATCTGTAATTTAGGACTCACCTCTTTCAATTGTATGATTTAAGTAAAAGCAACTGCATGCGGCATCATCAATGAAGCATGAAAATGCGTACGTAACCCACCATAACCTGCTTCGTGTGCGTTAGCTCCAGCGGCAGTGTTTGAGCTGCAAGCAAATTTAAGGCGGAGGCAACAAGTTGGCAAGTTTGAATCAAACGACTCTGGAATGGATCATAGATCACAGTGGTTCTCTTGCCAAGAAAGCAGGATGATTGGTGATTAGAACACTATTAACGCCAGCACCCACTATTTGTTGTAGCCCTCTGCATGCTGGACGTCAGGGATACTCAGGGTCATGTCCATGTTGCCGGAGAGAAACTTCATGGCAGAGGCAGCAGCCTTGCGCTGTTGACAAATATAAACAGAGGGTGTCAAAGCAACGACCACAACTAGCTAACGTAAGTTTCCATGCATTCATTTGCTAATTCTGGAGCATCCAAACAAGGCAAAACCAAGAGAAGCAGAGATTCCAGCCTTTTTGGCACACTTACATATGACTAAAGGTGTGCCAGCCCCTAGTCAAGGCTTGACGAGGTCGAGCCTTGTCGAGCCTTGACGTCACTGCTGTCAAAGCCTCGCCGGCAACCAGTGTCCATCTTTGGGGGGGAATCAGGGAAGGTTCCCTGGAAATTCCCAAATTTCGGGGAAATCGACCGCATTTCTAATAATACTAACGTCATGATGTAGATTACAGCCCCTAATTATACAGTTTTTGGGGCGGAGCCCCCCGGGCGTAGTCCCTCTTATGTTCACTGCAGTCAACACTGCGCTCTCAGAGAGTCAACATTGAAAAAATAGAGCATTGAGCCATCCGGGCAACCTTACAGTGTACAAATTGTATAAAACAATAGCTAATTTTGCGCTGATTCGCAAACACCCCGGGCAAACCCCCCTCCATGCACGACCCCGAAGAGGTTGTGTGTCACTGTTCCCCCCGGGATGCAATTTGGTGTATTTTTCATACCGTACAGACTTTATATCACGGCGCAAAAATATCATTTTTTGCCCTGCGGTGTGACTGCGCGCACGAAAAATATCTATTTATTTTGGGGGTGCGAGATTGAAAAACGGGGATTTTTGGCGTATTTTGGAGCCTGTCAGGCAAAAACCCTTGTGCGGGGTTGGTGTATATTTAATATTTCCAGGGTGCGGGGTTGATGCGGGAGTGTGAAACTAAAATATTTTTTTGGGGCTGCGGACTCAACCCAAGTCTGTACGGTATATGAAGAATGTTTCCCATCATAATCTTAGCCCTTCTTCTCGCAGTGGTGTCGCGAGTGTAGAAGGCCGACCGATCCCAACACGCTAGCAGCGCAGGCAGCAGCAGAGCATAGACGGCAGCAGCTTCACAACACTGGGAGGACAGGCGAGCGAGGGCCCGGGAGAGGACCCGCGTCCAGCACTTGGCACAGCACTTGCAGCAACAGTCTCAGTCTGGCAATGCCACTCAGCAGGCACAGGAAGCAGCAGCCCAGCCAGAGTTGGTGGCTTTGAACAACCGTATGGAGCTCAGGCGTTCAGAGGAGCAGTGTAGAAGGATTGCAACCCCCATAAATTGCTCGCTCACATGACACACAGCTGTTGAGGTACATATCGGAGGTCTTACACTCCATTGGCAAGCAAACAGCTACAGACACAATATGGTATGACAGGGACTGTGCAAACGCAAGAGTGGGGGGGTGCAGGGGGGGCGCAGCCCCCCCTGAATTGTTTAACTCATTTGAATGCCGCTCTTCATTGCAAAGACCAGGCTGCCATCTCAGAAATGGTTGAACAGGAGCTGTGGGGTGCAGAGGGAGCGCAGCCCCCCCTGAATTGCTCTCACTACATTGGGTACAACTTCAATGCATGTTGCCCTTCAGGCTCCGCCCCTTTTTCTGTTATCCGTAGGATCACACCCACTTGTTCAGTGGAGATGAGTGGAGATGAGCGCATATTGCAAAATACGTGCATCTGACTACAGGCTCAGTATACTTGTCTTGAAAGATGTAAGGGATGGTCTGGATTGATATTGATGGTGGTGAGCGAACTATACAGACCAGCGTCACGGTCACCTTGCATTCCCATGGCGTTATTGTTTCTGTGTGTCTTGCAAAAATTAGGGAAGATCAGGGATGTGTCATGCGGCCATTGGGACGCTCAATACGGAAATATACGTGTTATACAAAAAACACGTATAGTACGATTGTAGGTAAAGGAATAATTAGCTATCTGGGAGTGCCGACTTTTGACCCAAAATGGAACCGATTCGCCCCAAAATCACCCAAAACGTTTCCAATGATTTTCCAATATATTATATGTTATTAATATATTGTTAAAATATGATATAATAGCACTGGAAGCTTGCTGAAAGGCCGTTTTTGGGGCGGAAATTGCCTAACAAGGCCGAAAATCGGCAAAGTTCGGCAAATTTTGCAACCGCATATTACAGCCCGGTTTGTTCAATACAGTAAAATGTGCGTTGAATTCAATACAACGTATTATATGAATACGCTGTATGACACATCCCTGAGGAAGATACTCAGAGGGGGATGACTGAAGCCCACATTGAGTATGCTATTTAAATGTGCACAAGCGTGTGTCTCCTGAGTTGCCGGTTTCAGGCTGAAGAGGTGTTGCTGAAGACCTGCCCTGACTGACAAGTTCTCAGTTTCGCTGGAATTGAAAACCTGTCAGCCAGAGCGCATGTGTCTATTTTGCGCAACGCAAACCCCGCCTTCCAATATTTAATTCAGATCACGCTCGGCATCAAATGACACGCATTTGGAATTCAAGGTTTCCTTTTTTATAAACAGCAGAATGGAGTGAAAAGGTTGTGTAGAGGGTTTAACACATGAACACATGAACAACGTTGCCATCTTCCATGGAAAGCGCCATCTATAGGGTGCGGTTGCCCAACATAAGCGTTTAGTCATGGCAATTTGTACACATGGTAACTTTTGGTAATGCTCAGATCTAGTACGAGATCTGAACATTTCCTCGGGAAGCATATAACTCCACAGGGGGGGTGGATGAGGCCAAAAAGGGATGTTTTTTTGCATGCTCCCTTGAACCCTCCCAGCAAAAATTGGGTGCACGCAGCGGCTTATCAGGCATGTTTATACCAACTGGCAAGGTTCATTTTGCGCATCAAAATGTAAAGTGTTTTACAAGCTGTCCAATGCACTGTTGTTTGACCCTTTCCAGTTGGGGTAGGCATGCCTGATAAACCGCTGCGTGAACCCCATTTTTTCTTACAGAGCAACTTGCTTGGATTTGAGCACACACTCTGATAGCTTGTAATGTCAGCTTCTGTTAAAAACTGTGTTGGTTTCAAATTGATGAAGTGTTGATTAGTTGCCCGTTCGATGATTTTAAGGAGCGTGTTTGGGCACTTGCTCAGTCTCCACCCCCTCTGATAATTATAACATTTATGTTTCAAGCTAAACGGTCCCAAGTAGGTGAACTGGCTTGTGAGGGGTTGCCCCTCGAGTTCCAAAGCTGTTTTGGGGACTTAGCTCAGATGGCCCCAGGCTCAGAACACTGCAATAGAGACTTTATCCACACCGTCAATTTCAGTTGTAGAAATAGCCGACAAGATACAAAGAAGGAACGTTGTTGTCACTAATTGAGCCGACGGCATCTGCATGCAGCCCCCTGATCGTCTTTGAATGGCTTATTTTGCTCGGCAATATAAGGCTCTCAGGCGCCGCACTCTACACTCCCTCCCTCTGAGCAACCCTGCTGAGCAACCCTGCTGAGCAACCCTGCTGGGTGTGCAACAGTCGAGTGCTGCTGGGTAGCTTTTTCTTCCTTTATTGACGGACACGTCAAGCTCTAATTCACCCTCTCCTACATGCACGCATCTACGCAACAGGCGCTTTCAAGAAGGCTGGACGATGTCGTTGCCCTTGGGAGATCAGCAGCATCTGTGAAAAGCGTGTTTGAGGGTCTTGCACGCAGAGCACCATGGGATCAGCGGCAGCAGCAGCAGCCACAACAACAGAGACATGAATATGATGGAACAAACCCACAATCTGGGCATGGAGAGACTCACACTCCATAATAGAAAACCAAAGCTCGATGACTTTTTATTATTAATGATTAAATTTTCGTTAATTTTATCTGTCAATTTAATGCTTGCATCCATTTCTCGCTCTTGTAGCACAGCAGGAAGGAGCCAGCTGTCCATTCCACAGAGTTCACCTTTGAACAGGTGTCGATATAGGACTGGAGAAATGTACACACACACACACATACACACACGCACAGAAGCATGCACTCTCACGCACATGCTCGCATCCGCAGAAACGCACATACAGACACTTACATAGACACGCACACAAATACACACACACACACACACACGTGCTCGCAAATGCATATACAAAAACGCACACACATACACTCGCATAGACACGCACACAAACATACTCACACCCTCACGCACACGCACACGAAAACACACACACACAGACACACACATGCACACACAACCACACACACACACACACACACACACACACACACACACACACACACACACACATACACGCACAGGGTCTGGAGGCCAAGAAGCAGTCAGCAGCAGCTCAGGCACAGCTCTTCAGTAATGGCACAAGGCATCAGACACTGCGTTCTATTAAAGGTGAGATGATGCATACGTGAGATTTGTTGCTTTATTACTGCCGGTGTGGTCAGAGAATAGCACGCAGGTTCTGTCATTGCCTTTGTTTTGTCTTGGGAGGGTGGGGGGACAGTACCAATTGCATATTAAGGGATTAAATGAGCCATCTGTTGCATAGCCTGAGTTTTGAGAGACTTTAAAAATGCATCAGAACAAGCATAAAAAACCTAATTATTGCCCCTCTTTACTTTCGGTTGGGTTGTTCAGGTGCAAGAATTGGTATGGATGAGTCCTGCTCCTTAACCATATACTTGCATACTTATAGAATTGGCCAAGACCATGCATACATACGCATATACAGTGTATGTACGGTATTTTAGGCAGGGAAATTACCATACATACGGTCATATACGGTGTACATATACGGTTCTGGCCAACCCAACACACTTGCCCTCTCTTTGTGGTTCTGGTCACACTCTGTGCAGCTGACAGACACTAGCCCAGAAACGCTGGCACGGATCAAGGCGAGCCTGGATGCACTCCCCGCACTGATACCACAAATACAGGTGAGCATCCATAATGGCACAGTAATGCCGCACTGTAATGTCGTACTGATACCACAAATACAGGTGAGAATTCATAGTGGCACAGTAATGCCGCAAGTAAGAACAGGTGAGCATGAATTCATAATACCACAAATACAGGTGAGCATCCAAAATGGCACAGTTATGCCGCAAGTGAAAACGGGTGAGCATAAATGCATATATATACCACAAATACAGATGAGCATTCATAATGGCACAGTTATGCCGCATGTGAAAACGGGTGAGCATGAATATATATATACTGTTATACCAAGGTGTGTGCTCTAGTACTGTTGCAAGTGAAGATGAGTGTGTAACAGTAATGCCGCAAGTACAGGTGCGCGTGTAACAGTTATGCTGCAAGCATATGTGCACGTGTAACAGTAATGCTGCGAGAGCAAAAGCAGGTGCGCGCATTACAATGACACCAAATTTACAGGTGCGTGTGTAACAGTATTGCTGCAAGCACATGTGCGCATATAACAGTAATGCTGCAAATACGGTACCTGTAATGTTTGCAACAGCAATTCGTTGTGAATCTGAACTTTTTGTGACCACAAAATCAGGGTGCAACAATTACAATATCACAGTGTGCAATATCACAGTGTGCAACAACCACAATATCACAGTGTGCAATATCACAAATATATGTAGATAGTGTGCAATATCAAAATATATGTAGATAGTGTGCAATATCACAAATATATGTAGATAGCGTGCAATATCACAAATATAGGTGTGCAACGAAAAGCATACCTTTGTACATTCTTATGTAGCAATACAGACAGTGCACTCCCGCACTGGAACCGCAGACACAGGGGATGTGTGTCAGGATATCCGATATCCTTATACGTTTTTGTACATCATTCTGCAGCATCCCAGGGAATAGAACACTCTCTCTCACTCACTCTCTCTCTCTCTCTCTCTCTCTCACGCACACACACACACACATGCACGCACAAACACACACACACACTCGCACACACACGCGCACATACGCACACATTTTCATTCACACACACACGCACATATGGACGCTCACAGGCTTACAAGACCGGAGTAGATGCCAAGATCATGGAGGGGAATGCTGACTTTGCAATCACTGCAGACTTTGCATCAGAGGTAAGCTTCTTTGTTGTGCAGCCGTGCTAACAACACTCTCGTGCGGTGTGCTTAAATTTGGCCATGTTTGATACGTATGGAACAGCCTTTCACTTTCATACACACACTTGCATAGACAAGTACAGAAGTGCATCACTGTTGCATTGGAGGCTTCCCTGCCAGAACTCCTGTGTGTGTTCACTGCACGATAACATGAGAGCACGGTCCTGGTTCTATAGCCAACTCAAGACACTTTCTGTCGTTGTTGGCAGAGTGAGTGCGCATTCCTGTGTGGTCGAAGGTATACAAGATTCATTTCTGATTGATTTAGAAGCAATCATGCGATCTCCGTTTGTCATAATCGATATCAACATTGAAGATATTGCCTCTCCACCTTAGCAGGCATGCTCAAGGGTTTGCAGTGCCTCCACCTTAGCAGGCATGCTCAAGGGTTTGCAGTGCCTCCACCTTAGCAGGCATGCTCAAGGGTTTGCAGTGCCTCTCCACCTTAGCAGGCATGTTCAAGGGTTTGCAGTGCCTCGTAACATGTAACACAAATCAACGCTATGCGTGTATGCACAAATCGACCCTACGTGTGTACCACAAGTCAACCCTATGAATGTGCGCACACAGCAACTCTATGCGTGTACTACGCACAAATCAACGCTATGCATGTACGCACAAATCGACCCTATGTGTGTACCACAATTCAACCCTATGAATGTGCGCACACATCGACCCTATGTGTGTACGAAATCAACCCACAATGCCCCCCCATTATTTTGAGCTCGAGGTGCCTAGGGCTCCATAGGACTTCAAAGGATTCCATAGAATAGTTTGCGGTGAAAGCTTGGGAATGGCGTGGTCAAGGAAGTTGGCTGAAGCTTCCTTAAAAGATCCGAATACTTGGGGGAGTCAACTCTCTTGGGGGGTGTGAACCTTGTGATCTAAGCACAAACCAAGTATGCATGCATTCGTTAAGTCATGTGGCCCTGCTGTATTCTCTACCTTAACTTGCATTTGAAGTAAGCACAAACCAAATGTGCACGCACATGATAGAGTCATGTAGAGTGGCCCTGCTGTCCTCTCTACCTTCACTTGCATGTGGTATAAGTACAAGCCAAATGTGCATGCATCCGTTGAGTTATGTGGCCCTGCTGTCCTCTCTACTGCATATGAATCAAGCTCAGCCAAATGTGCACACGCGCATTAGAGTCATGTGGTCCTGCTGTCCTCTCTATTTTACTTGCATATGGTATAAGTACAAGCCAATTGTGCACGCATGCGTTAATGGCATGTGGTTTTGTTGTCCTTTCTGCTTTTACTTGCATAAGGTATAAGTACAAGCCAATTGTGCATGCATACGTTGATGGCATATGGTTTTGTTGCCCTTTCTGCTTTTACTTGCATTAGGTTGGCAAGACTACGCTTGGGGTGCAGAGGACACGCACAGAGAATCTTAAGCAAATCCTTTGTCCTTAACTTAATCACAGTATTTACGTGGCCTATGCGCTCCTTCCCTACTAACGCTGGATGTGTTGACACTACCAGCATAGCCCTTTTCTATCCAAAATTTTCCATTTTCTAATGTGGCTGTGCTTCGCAAGCCACGACAAAAGGCTGCATCCCTTTCACCAAGTACGGACATATTGTTACATCATTTATCATATTGTTTTTAAGAGCAGACTGGACGGTATAGCCTCAGAATTCTGAGTGCTGGGGGTAGTTCAATGCTTGATACTCATCGGCAATGATAGGAGCCCATGAGAATGATAGACCATGCAATCAAACGGTATTACATGACGGCCTCTCACCCTGGCCTAATCCACTTTTTTGCATCGCTGGAGGGGGGATAAAGGTAGAGCACGAAGAAGCATTCATCTCTGCGGAAAGAGCCTAACGGGCTTGAGCGTTAGTGTGAGGATGAACATATCCTTTGCCGTGTGCTCCCCCATTTAGTCATACTTAATTTGATTTAGATTTACATGGGGACCTCCAGCCAGACTGTCAGGCTGATCGGTCTGTGACTGGTCCTTGCCAGTCAACAATAAATCCTCCTAGTCATACTTGAGAGGCTCATTAAAGGACAACAGGGTGCACTAAACTGGAAACGGATTGAGCAGGCATTCTTTCCATATCTCAGTTTGGATATATCGGTGACTGTAAAGTTGCATTCAAACGCATGTACACATGCAAATACACACACGTGTGCACACATAAGCAACGCTGCAATATACACAACAAACTCACACACACACATGCTTACTCACGCACACAAACAAGCAGGCAGACTTCAAGGCCTACGCTTCTCACCCCGAGCACGTCAAGGCACTCACAGAGTTCATCAAGCCCATCTTGGCTCATCGTACAGCTGTTCAGTTTAGTTTGTAGAGATAGGGCGTGCACACTGTCACGCCCAATCAGTGGCAGCAACGAATTGTGTGACGGAGGGTTTACAAAGAGTTTACAAAGGGGGTAACCGGCAGCCACATGTGTTGGGCTGATAGGCATAGCTGGATCAGCCAGCGTAAAGTAACAAGGTGGTAAAGTAACAAAGTAACAAGGTGGTAACGTAACAAGGTGGTAAAGTAACAAAGTGGTAAAGTAATAAAGTGGTAAAGTAACAATGTGGTAAAGTAACAAAGTGGTAAAGTAACAAAGTAACAAAGTGGTAAAGTAACAAAGTGGTAAAGTAACAAAGTGGTAAAGTATTGAAGTGGTAAAGTAACAAAGTAACAAGGTGGTAAAGTAACAAAGTAACAAGGTGGTAAAGTAACAATGTAACAAGGTGGTAAAGTAACAAAGTGTCCCACATGCTGTATGCTGATGACCTTGGATTAACTACTAATGACCCTGGTGAAATGCAGACGATGCTGAACAAGCTTCGTAAGTACGCTGAGAAGAAAGGATTGACTGTGAACACGGCCAAG
>Ga0307945_1002964_pt1 | contig 13801 bp, 17 predicted proteins | sample OrgLakmetagen228_FD_201818 | JGI IMG/M metagenome (GOLD analysis project Ga0307945, IMG submission 201818) | Saline water microbial communities from Organic Lake, Antarctica - #228 | ecosystem: Environmental > Aquatic > Non-marine Saline and Alkaline > Saline | place: Antarctica: Organic Lake...
CTTTTTAAAATGTGAATTGAGCACGTGCGCCCTAAGTTGCTATGTTTAAGCTTAGCACCCAGAGGCAGGCGTGCTCTGAATTTTTATTTGCACCTAAGCTTGAATATAGCAACTTAGGGCGCACGTGTCTGATTTTCCGTGGCGTGGACCCCACTTTTTACCACAAAATCTTCACAGCAGATCACCCACTCCACCAAATGGCATACTTTCGTGTGGTATGGAGTTGTTGTAATATACAAATATGACTGCAAAAAAAGTCAAGTGAAAAGGTGAAGTGCATGGTGATGTGGCTCAACATGTGCTGTTTTCCCATAGAAAGGCACCAAATTAGGGTTTGGGCAGTCAAGGTGAGCTTTGACCCCCGTCAATTTGCGCACTGTGACTTACATGGATATAAGCACATCCTCGTGCAGCTTACAATATCAGCTTTCAATTAAAGCCAGGATGGTGTCAGTTGGCTGAGTGTGCAGTGAATGGCAGGATTCAGAGTGCAAAAAGGGCACATTTTCAGGCATTTCCTCAGTCAACCCCCTCTGGCACTTTTCCACTTTGTGCAAATCTCTGTAGCATGCAGCAGTACGTGCCTGTCCTACCAGGAGCAGAATTGTGTCCAATACCTGCTCCTACACGCAATTGAGTTGCAGGCAGAAGAGCTAGCACGCATGCAGCGCTGCCTGTCTGGCCTCGTCTCACGTGAGGAGGTGGGGGGGCTGGCTCAGCAAGTGGGTGACATGCTGAATGACCTCATGGAGCTGCGCTCACAGGTGGGAGTGGGCTTCATATCTATGCTTGGGTTTGCAGGTATAGGAGGTATAGAGTGGACGTGTAATATGTGCACAGATGAGTGTTCTTTAGGTAATGTATGCCCTACCATGTGTAAATGTGTGTATGAACTGCACGTGCACCAATGAGTGCACACTTCTAGCCTTAGCTGCACTAGCTCAAGCTGCTGAGTGTGGGCATGGTCTCAGTAGTTCAGATCAGATCCCATGCACTGCCAAAACCTCACGCAAGAGCAGCGTTGTAAAGCTGTGCACGGTAAGGGGCAAGGCTAATTCACATATTGGCTGTGAACCTCCAGGTTACCCAGATGCCACGTGATGACGAGCCCTTCAAGATGAATGTGCAGACGAGTGAGACTCAGGAGCAACCTGGGCATCCACCCAAGCCTCCCTCCAGTCACACTTCTATTGCTAGGGCTGCGGGTGCTGGCAAGGGCGGCGCAGAATCAGAGGCCGTGCTGAAAATGATCAATGCCCTGGCCAAGGAATTAGAGGTGAGAGAAAGGATGGGAGAGGGTGAATAAAGTGTGTGGTAGAGGGGTGGGTGGAATGTTATGTTTCTGCTCTTAAGTGCAAGCATGGAAATGCAAGCGTTGACTCTTCTGCGCACAAACAGGATCTGTAATGCGCCTCTGCTGCTTGTGAATGTGGTCACATTTGAACCTGCCTTACATGCTTTCTGGCAGGCAATGAAAGGCAACATGGACATGCTTGCCCATGCCGCAAACATTATGGCGGTGGGGAGAGAGACTGTGATTGTCCAGCCTGACGCCACACAGCAGGTAGGTCGCAGCTGCTGTCATTGGCAAAATGATGAAGGTGTCTGCAATTGTGACTTGTGACCTACAACAATTTGCTTTGCCAGCGAATCTGCTCCTCTATGCATCACCACCGTGATTTTTCACTCGACACAAAGTTGACAACTTGCGTCCACCTTGTTCACCACCACTTGCCTTGCCTGCTTGCAGGCTGGGAGCGTCTCCCCTGGCACACCCCCATGCAGCGACAAGGGCGTAGCCAGCCCTGCAAGTGCTGGAGTTGGCTTTTTGGCAGGTGATTCAAGTAGCTGGCGTTGGCAAAATCCTGCAGGGTAGGTACTGTAGAGCGCAAAGGTTGCAGTTCTTTGTCATGCGTGGTGCTAGCTCTCATCAGGCAGGTGCAGGCGCTTCCTGGTCATGAGCTGTTGCGTCCGCAGCATTTCTGTGACAAACATGTGGGTTTGGTTCGTGAAAGGCAAATCAGGGCCAATTGATTTGTGATAATTCATATCTGTACTATGTCCTGTCGTGCCAATCGTGTTCAGGCCACAAGGATTTGGAAGCAGGAGGAGAGGGAATTGATGCATCTAGAGGAGGGTCCAAGGCTTCTGGAATTGGCGCTGGTGCTGCTGGTCTGATTTATGGCAAGGAGCCTGCAAACCACAGGGGTGCCCTGTCTCGCCTCATCAAGATGCTGGGCGGGCAGGTGGGACGTAAGATGGTACTGTGCAGAGCAGCTTGCTCGGTTTCTCTTACCTGGTCATGCTTGTTGACCTTTGCCTCCCTCTTCATTCATGCATGTGTGCACTGGCAAACGTGTCGCGTTGTGCTTAGTTCTGCATTGCTCTGTAAACTTGATTTTTACGCTGGTAATGGGAGGCAGAAGGGGAATTTAACGCCATTGCGTACATTTCTTGCAAAACAGCAGTCACTTGCTCATGCAAGGTCTTATAATCACAAACACACACAAATATACATGCACATACACACTTAAACGTGCGCGCACGCACGCCCACACGCACACACACACACACAGGCAATGCCCCTCAAGCAATTTCACAAACCTGTCCATGAAACGCCCGTACTCACACAGGCTGTGCAGCACAAGATGAACTGGTTTGACCCAGAAGTACTGAACCGCATCGCCCAGCGCATGGGTACAGTTGATGCTCTGCTCAAGTCCCCATTGCTGCAAGTGGCCAAAGCAGGCACGGGACCTCTGCAGCCAGATGGACGAGAGCTGGAGGGGCAGCTGCGCAAGTGCGTGCAAGCATCACGTATTTTTGCTCCTTCTAGCCTTTAATGTACACTAATTAGCTGTAAGCTTGCGCTCGTTCTTTAAATCCATACTTTATCTGTATGTGCAAACATCATTGATGTGTGGCTTATGGTCATTGACTCATTGTAGTTAGGAAAGTATGCCCAAAATTGCCATTCTGGAGGCCGCTGCAGCTTGCAGCTGTGCTTGATTGCCACTGCTTATGCTGCTTGTGTGCAAGGCAGATAGGTTAAAAGGCTTATTGCCTCTTAATAGTGTACATGTTTTGTGAATTCCACTTTGCGCCCATTTTCTTACCCGTTTCTTAAAATGTGTGTATGGAATTCTGCCAATACCTAGTTGCAACTATGTCCCACCCTTTTGGTAATCCTTTATAGCACTTACATATTTTTTGCAGGTTGAATAAAGAGATCCGCCTGATAAAGGAAAACCAAGCTGCCCCGCCCACCTTCACGGGCGGCCTGAAGGATAACACCAGTGGCGACTATGCAATGCTGGCAGGAAAGCCAGTGCTAGGCTACAGGTATGATTTCGAAGCAGACAACTAACATTTGCCTGCACCTTGGTCGTGTTTGCAGATGAGTGCACTTCTGCTGAACAACAGTCCCAAACATACACACACGCCTTACAAATTGCACACGTATCTAAATTCTAAATTCACACACACATACACACACGTGTGCACGCTCACACACACACACACACACACAATCTCACACACATGCATAGGTGCATGGCCTGTGACCGTCCCTTAGACAAATTGGACGATCGGCCAGGACCGTACATCCCGAACGCCCAAATGCCTTTGAAAGCACCTATAGGCATGTCTCAGGCTGGAGGAATTGGCATGCAGCGCATACCTGGCGGTACAACATCCTCTTTGAGCCCTGAGTCCTCTCAGGTCAGAGAAGGGAGGTTGGGAGGATGAGTCATATTAAAATGTGGGGGATTGGAGTAGAGAATGGTTTACATGCCTGCGCTGTGCACATGCTTTGCTGCCCTTCTTTATTACACACCACAAGTTTTATTTATAGAATATACACCTCCATGCACCTTGTCTTGGGTACCCTTGTTAGGTATGCGTATGCTGAACGTGTTTCTACCCCAACATGCAGTGAAGTTATGAAAGTGTTTCTGCCCCCAGCATGTGCATCGAAATTAGGAATAAGAAATAAGTAACTCCTTGCCTTTTGCTGCACAAGATGTATGAACCCAATTATCTACTTACAGTCAGTGTTGTGCACATACGGCGTCAATCAGAAATGACACCGTTAATTACGGTGCTTAAATGACGTCTACGTCACATAACCGTAATTAACGGTGAAATTCATACTGACGGTCAGAAATCGTAAGTAACGGTGCAGTGTCAGGTACTCAGTGGCTCAGAGTGCCAACTCAAGCTCAAGCTCAAGGGGCGCTCTCAGCGCCCCGATTTTCCCACAACAACATTTGCGATATACATATAAAATGTCCTCCGGAAATCAGGCCAAGAGGGCTCGTGTGGCCCTGAGTCAGTTGAGCCTGGCCCGGCCTGGCCAGCTGCTGACGGTTTCCCACCGTAAATAACTAATTCCTGACGGTTTCCCACCGTAAATAACTGTAAAGCCGACCGTCAGACGTCAAAAATTAAAATCGCTGTAAATTACGCCTGATGATTAGTTTCTGACGGTCAAAACCGTAAAGCACGCCTGACCGTCAAACGACGGTTGACGGCGTCAACCGTAAAGTGCACAACACTGCTTACAGTACGCTGCTGCTACCGTTGTTCAATGCAGCAGAGATTGCAGGGCGGGAAAAAAGCAGGGCCCACAGATCCAGACAAGAGAGGACCTCAAAACTGGTGAGCGTTGCGCGCCCTGCTGCACCCGAGCCTTGCAGTACTGTTGTTGTACGTTTTTGATGCTATTCAGCGCACAGGGTGCAATTAAAAATCCAGCTTTACCTTGGACTTGACCTGACAGTCGCTGCAGTAGAGTTGGTGCCTAAACTCATAGCGGAGCTTCCCTTTGCAGTTTTTAAAACATTGACGTGCACATGCATCAGCGCGACCTGTTGCACGCTTGCCCAGCTGAATGTTACAGTTGCAATATGTACGACTTGATGGTGCAGTATAATATGTAACATGTCAATTTGAGGAGCCAATCCACCCGAAATAGGGATGAGCATGCTTATCAATAACGGCTATAGTATAACTGTTGCACTGTCAGACAGTCTCAGGCAAGTTTAAACAACTTCATGAAACAACCCCAAAAGAGGCCCTCACAACATGTACTCCCTCACAAACACATTTCCAGGTACAACGAGACCCATGAATCTGCAGGACGTGCTGCAGAGGGACTACCCTCGCAAGATGTGGGGCCCAAGCTGCCACCTGGTGGATGGAGAGGCAATTCCGCATCACCGGTAAGAAGAACGAAGCCCTGTTCTCAGCTGCATGTGCATGTGTCTGATTGTGTGCAGATTTGTTGATGCATGGGTGCGCTCCTGTGTGTCCTGTCTTGTCTGATGCAAATGAGAAGGGCTGATCATCTCAAAAGCGACGCAATACACATACAATTCTGTTGTGGGGCATTTCAAACGTGTGCTGTACACTGCGGAATGAGAGGGGACCGGCCTACCACAATCAAGGATCACCTGCCTCGATAGTCTAGCAACATGTGAAAACAGGCCTGTCCTTATGACCTCCTCAGTAGCCCTGGTCAACGTATACTGTTTTGCATTCCGTCGTTGAGCACAAACAACTAAGTCCTTACTGTCCTTACTACCTGCTGCTTCCACCTGCAGCAGCTCCTGCCTTACCCTAACAAATCAACCCTGCCAGACATCAGCAGCAGCAGGCGCGCCTCTTCACCTCCACGACCAACCTCAATGCAATCTGCGGCATCCCCACAGGCATTTCCTACAACGAACCAACCACCCACAAAAACTTATGAAACAGCAGCTGAAGGCTCAGACTCTGCCGACCACGCACAATTGCAAGCAAGCATGCTCCCAACCTTGTAAGAGATTATGGGTGAATGTAGGTGTGCTCTGCCCTTCGCTTTGTGTATTCCTTCCATTTGCAAGGATGGCTCATAGAAAAAGTACGACGTTAGAAAGCTCTACCGTGGTCGCCATTGGAAGTACTTGCACTATTTGTACAGGGGCCACACATGTCCATAAGGTAATTCTTGAGATCCTTTTGAAACTTCTGTCTTGCACTATATTTAGTAAGGAGTTTAAGAATCATGTCCTGGTCGAGATAGACACTTTTCATGTAAGCTGGACTAGTTTAAGCAACCCGACACTTGGGACTAATTTGTAGTGTATCTTTGTCTGGGTGGTATTTGTATGCTAGCTAGCATAGTATTCTGCTTTTTAATTGTACCTTTTAAAATGGCAATAGATGGTACTGGATTACAGCCAAATTGGCTCCTTGAAACCTGCTGGCGAACAATATCCCAACCTAAAGAGTTGGAAGGGGAAGGGGGGGCACAAAGTAGATTTTTGATTGGTACCGTCCTAGCTTGATCCCAAACGCCCACAAACAAGATATTTGCAGCTTGCCTCCGTAATGTACAAGATACGCTGATGATCCACGGAACCTCTCAAGCGGCTGTAGTGTCAACATTTCAGCAAATGAATGCTTCAAGCTTCTGAATGACTCCGATCTTGGCAACATCAGGCCTACCGCGTTCAAAACAATTACAGTGCCCGATTGGACCCTTGTTACTAACTGTCAATAAATGGTTACAGTGGGGGGTGACCTTCAGCCAGTTCTTTGGCGGAACGGCTGCTGACTGGTCTCAACACGCCACAAAATAATTCTTGTTAAAGCTTAGTATTAGCTTAACACCGGGTTCATCAATGAAAAGAGCCTTTCCAAATTTGCCATTTTCCAATACACATACCCACAAGCAAGGCCTGAGTGAAGGAAAAATACAAATGAGAGTACTCACAAGCAAGGCCTGAGTGAAGGAAAAATACAAATGAGAGTACTTTCTGACTCGTGGGCAGTATGGTATTGGTGCCTTTACATGCAAAACACCGTGACGGAGCGAACTACACTGCAATAGAGGCAGGCACATGCATAAAAGCACTTTTTTTAACACCAGATTTACGACTCAGTTGACTTTCTTTGTTGGGCTCTGACTAAGCTGTAAGATTTTATGTACATAATTCAACCCCTGTTTGCAGCTTGGATAATACATGAGTATAATCTACAAAAAGAGACAAGTGAGTATTTGCAGCTACCAAGCCGATACATATTTTTTTATACATAGGTAACAACGATTGTTTACATGCAAATCGTGTGTCACAAGTCACCCTCTTCAATTTCTGGCCCAGGCTTTTTATTCACGGCCACGGCTTTGCGTGTCTCTTCCACCTCTCTGCCTCTTTTTCTTGCCTGGGACACGGCAGAGGCCTGCAGCAGAGTGTACAAACACGCAAGCTGATCTCAGCTTGGTGACCTATTGGCACACTCAGGTTGAGCAGGAAGATGTGCCCAGGGAACCCCAGTGGCAGTTTCATAATGTGAGGATGGCCACAGACTTAATCATTTGGTGCACAAGGTTTTCAATGCCAATTCTGGGAACAAACACTCTGAGGACGCCACACCAATGTGATATCACAGCAGAGACACAGGTAACAGCCGTTCATATGCAAGCGACATCCTCTGCATCACACCTTCATACCTGCATCAGCGCTGCGCGCGACGACGGATGTCTACTTTGGCCCCCTCCACCACTCTGGACTCCTCCTGCAGCCCCTCCCACTTCTGATGGACCCTTCGCAGGTAATGTGCCTGCTGCTGCCCTTGCTGTTGCTGCTGCTGCTGCCGCTTCTGCTGCCGAGGGCTGAAATGGTGGTGCAGTAGCAGCACCACCAGAAGCTCCGCCCTTTTTCGCCATTGTCAGCTTGCTCGCCCCTACTGAAGATCCCCTCCCCGTGCTCATCCAGGGTGAGGAGTGGCCTTGAGTAGGCTGTGTGTGCACGTGCGCGCGTGAGTGTGCATGTGTGTATTTGTGTGTGTTTGTGCGCGCATGCCTTACCATGTGTGCCTAAACGTGTTTGCGTGTGCGCGCTTACACACTACAGTAGCAAATTACCTTGGAAGCTGCTGCTGGGGCGATGAATTGCAGTTCAGATGCCTTTCTAAAGCCTCCCATTACTTTCGTACCCCCTGGTACGGCTGCCGTCCCCCCACCACTCTGCTTGCGTGCATTTGCCACACTCTCCTGCAAAAATGCACATGTCGGTTTCACGATTGCAGGCAATGCTTCAGGACCGTTGGTGACGATTCAGAGGAGCAGTCAGTTAGGCGTGTGAGCATGCCCCTCAAACTTGCATGCCGCAAAGGCAACCAGGCATTCAACGTTGATCCGCCTAATCACTTCTCTTTTCCACTTTGAGTCTGAAGCTAACGACAGAACTGCAAGATGACTCAGGCGCCTCGAAAATTGGGCAGCAGAGTCACAAGAAAACTGCAGAGTTGATGCAGAAAACCAGTGGAACAGAGTTGATGCCGCCTAGCAGCACCAGAAACTGCAGCAGCTCCAAGACGCGTAGGCTGGCCCCCTAGCGCAGCACTGGCAGCTCGCCTTGCCGCAGCAGCAGAGCGAGCCCAACAAACAACATGTGTCCCTTCCTTGTCCATCTTTAATACAACTGAATTTCCCCTGCCTACTGAACGAGCCGAAGATTTTGGGAGTGTCAACAAGCCACTATGTAATCGAGTTAATGGCCTTTGGTGGCCATTAACGCCTCTTCTTTTGCATCATTTAAGTAGTGCTTCAGCATGAATTGGGTAGCCGAAACAGTACATACAAACATACAGCGTATTTTGATACGCCGTATTACCAGTACCGGTACAGTATTTGGATATTCCTGACCGTATTTGTATCCGTATGACCGTATGCGGTTTGTTGCCGACCGTGTATGGTCCGTATTTGAACGTATATGGACGCTGTTGTGTATGAACGTATTTCCAGGTGGTACACTCCAGACTTTGGTTCAATTCCCAGCAGATGCAGTCCCTTTTGCTCTTTTTGGTCAATTTTCTTCTTCTTGCGCCTCTTCTTACTGAGCTTTTCCTTTGCTTCCCTTTTCTATAAATGCATGTACCGTAGAGACGTTATATCACCGCATACCGCAAACGTTTCTGACCCCCTCGCGGTGTGTCGTGAGCAATTGAGCACAAAGACCTTTGCAACATTCTCCAAGGAGCCTCTGTTACTCTTCACATCATCCTTTTGGGTGTGGGCGGCACCATCTACAGCACTCACACTCTTAAGCCTTTCAAGGAACTGGGTCTCGATTCTCAAAGAGCTAAAAAGCTTGCCTCCAAGCTCCATGTGCACTCTGTGAACTTTGCTGCTAAACTTGTCCATACCAGACGTGTCCTTTCCAGTACTATTCTCAACTCTCATCAGGAGCCAGTTTCAGGCCAAGCCTGCAACCCTCCTGATCCCCATTATTTTTCCTTTCCTCTTTGCGGTGGAGGAGCTTTACGGTACTCAGTACCAAAGTGGCTCCTTTTCCTTAATTAATGTGGGGAGTGGTTTTCACTGCCTGCATAGTATTTCTTTCTTTTCTTTCTTTCGTGAGCAATTGAATAACTCAGTTACAAGGGCCTTGCAAAGCTTGCATTGAGATTAATTTATTAGTCCTGAATGGGGACAGGCCAAGAAAGCCTCCCAAGTCGCCCCTCATGGCCCCCAAAAGGGACAAACAGCTTGGGAGGCTGGCCTTCTTTTAGGGAGGATAGACACCAAGGGAAAGGGCGTCTTCAATCCCTTCACATGCGCACGCACGCACACGTACGCGCGCGAACACACACACACACCCAAACACACACGTACCCACACGCACACACGTACCCGCACACACGTAAGCGCACACACACAAGCACACAACGCATGCACACACATACATACACAATTGTATACATACGCATGCACGTACACAACGCACGCACACAAATACGTGCATGCAAACACATACGCACACACACACACTTATGCACGCACACACACACATATGCACAAGTACACAACGCATGCACGCATATACGTACACAACCGTACACACACGCATGCACGTACACAACGCACGCAACACACGCACGTACGCGCTTGCACGCACACATGCGCACGCATGCACGCGCACACGCGCACACGCGCGTGCATACGCATGTACGTGCATAGGCTGCATTGGGGCAAATAATTAGATTGTGTGCCCCTCGCATAGCTCGCATTGGGGTTTTATTCAAAAGTCGCATTGGCCACAAGTCTCTACGGTAACTGCATAAAATAAATGTTCTAAATGGTGGTGTGGTAGTTGAACCTGTTTTTGCAGTAAAAGATCATCTTTCGGCCTTTTTGGCTTAAAGCAGGCCTAGCTCCCTAACCATTCATTTTTGGGTACAAACATGCTCAGCCTACAAAGAGCTACAAAATGATTATGAGAAAAACCATTTCCCCCCATATACAGTACATACGAAAATACGGCGTATATATGGTATACAGTACTGACACTGGTTTTTTGCGAGCGGTTATAAATTATTTGGGATCCTTGCAAAATAAATGCAAAAGAAAGTTTTTCCAGAGCTCGCAATATTTTAATTTGTAGCGTGGTGAAAGTTACTATTAATGCGGTATTTTAAGGTGCTCGTAGTGAAACCCTTGTTCCAAAGGTAAGGCGACTACACAGCTGCCCAGGCCTTAGTTGGGGCTGAGCAGCGGAGTTGCTTACAAGCATAATCCTCGCTGGCCCTGTCAGAGGACAAATGGTGGGCAGACCCAAGCACACAACCTTTGAAGGGGTGCAAATCTCCATCCAGGATAGAAGCATGCGTGGTAGAGAAGTAACTCCAGGTTGCAGCAGGCAGCCTTTGATACCAGTAGAAGTTGCAGCGCAGCTTCAGCTTCAGTAGCAGCTGGAGCAATGCACGCAGTCCCCCAAAAAACCGCGCAAGTTTGCAATTTTTTATAATTGTTCAGACTGTAATGCTCGCAAATGATTTATTGCAACTATTTTGGCACCTCACAAAATATTGGACTCACGGAGCAGTACGGTATACGGCGTTAAACACCGTATATGAACATCCCATATATAAGGTTCTGGCCAACCCTAAGCATGAGCAAAAAACAGCCAGACACTGCTAGAAAAAATGGCGAAGGAAGTTCTTAAGAGCCCATGGGCCTACAAACGAGTTTCAGACTCATTGGTTGGAGCAAATTTCCTCTGAGGGATTGCTCAAGCGCCAGAATCGACTGAATGATGGGGGGAATAAAAAGACTAGTCCAGACAATACATCTGTGGACCTGTGCTACATTTGCCCTCCTCTAGTGCAAGAAACAGATTGTCAATGAGACCAGCAAGCCCCGGAGTTTAAAGCCCCCATTACAGGAATTTTTGTGTGCCTATGCAGACGCTTCCTCAGCGCCTATGCAAATGCTTCCTCGGCACTTACAATTAACGGACATACACCATATGCTGGCGATCTCGGATGGCACAACGAATTTGACGTGAGAGCTCAATTCCTCGAGCCGCCAGAAATGGGTTTGTCAAGAACACATTCTTAAACAAAAACTGGTCCATACCCACCCAGGTAAGCAAACACATACACTCACAGCGCACAGCCCTAAAGGCCATCAAAAGTACGCACCTGTTCGCCATCAAGCCATCCCATATCATCCTTGTCGTCTCCTGCATGAGCGGTGGAAGGAGCATCAGCTTTGCTGCCACGCTTCTGCCCAGCACTACCAGCTTTGCCCCCCTGCCCTCCGCTTCCCTTCCCTTTACCAGCGTTTCTGGCCTTTGCTTTGCTCCCTTTGGCAGACACCACCGTGGGCTCAGCAGGGGCAAGTTCAGGGTGAAGCCTAAACCTGTGATTTCACACATTTTAGACAGGTGGTGAATTGCATGGGCACCGTGCTGAGTCATGACAACCACAAGGTTGGGCTTGGCAGGGGAACAATCACATGATTGGGCGCAGCAGGGGCAAAACCAAACAATAAGCCTGAACGCAATGAACGTGGGTATCTAGATAATGGGTGGGGTAGGCCAGATTCGGGTAATGCATTGTACAAGTGTTTTTCATTAAGAAATACAAATATATTTAAACAAGAGATGCAAATGACAAGAGGGAGTTAACCAAGCTTCACAATGAAAAACATGGCAGCACTTAACGAATGGGTGTGCGTGCCTGTGGGTTCAGCGTGACATGCTGCGCAAGGGCATATTATGCAGTAAACATCTCAAACCACCACAACCCTGCAGTCTCTCACCGTCTAATTCACCAGACACCTATTGCAAACCTGCATACAAAAGAACAACAGCCTGCTCTGAACCTGCTCTGAACCTCACATTACTATGCATGTGACCCTTTCCCAAAAACCACCAACCGTAAAGCGCCTCAAGGGCATCCTCTCCCAAGGTTGGCAACTCCATCACATACCTGCAATTATTACACCGCTGCCCACACTCAGCCTTCCCCTCTAAGGCACCTGTAGCCACTTGCGCCCCCCCCCTCCCTCTCCCTCCGCTGCCACTGCCACGCACACCTCCTCGCCCCCCAGCTGCGACTGACACAGCAGACAAAGTTGGTCCAGCACGCTTTGCTCCTAGAGCACTTACACCCACGCCCCCAGCCCTGCCGCTTGCGTCTGTGCTGGATATCTGCAAGGAGTCCTCCTGGCCACTAGTTCCTGGCCGAGGGTTGCCCCTGAGCATGGTTTGGCGGGTGTCGTTGTCTCCAAAATACTCCAGCAGCATGTCGTGCCTGTGGGTGGCCAGCAGTGGGTGCCGATTTGTGTGTGTATATGTGTGTGTGGTATATTGTGCTCTGTCTGTGAGTGTGCAGCAGATATAGGATACCGTACCTTAGCGTACTCATCCCGCACCCCAAATTTCAGAAATACTTAGTAGATCCCGCACCTTCCCGCAACCCCAGAATGTATATTTTTGCCCTTCTTGCATCCACCCCGCAGGGCCTTTAGCCCTGTTCAGCACCAATAAGCTTTACAAGCAACCTCAATGAAAGAGAAAACTTCAAAAGGGCAAAGGCAGGAAACATGCTGTTTGCATGTAAATTTGCCCTCGGTTCTGCTATTGCCCAGAATCTCATGGTTTGCTTCCTCTTCCTCTAGCCACTATCACTGCTGCTGTTGCTGCTGCTGCTTGTGCTGATGGCGTTGCTTGGGTGCGGGCAGCCTTGGTGCATGACCTCGTTGACCCGGAAAGGGTTAATTTCACCAACCCCGCAGGGTCAAAATAAATATATTATAAAATACTGCAGGTATGGTAAGCACTAATTACCCTGTTTCAGGTCACAAGAACATTGTATCAGGCAATGCAAGAGCGTGTCACTCTCAATTCCAGCACGCCACTAACGTGCACAAACCGTAAAGGATGAGAGCCACACGCTTTCAAATCAATGAGCACAAGCTGCACACACGGACACGCGTGCACACACATACACACACCTGCACCGTACTGTTTCTTCACAGTAGTCCCGCATGTGCTGCAAAAGCTCCACCCCAGAAGTGTAAGAGGATCGTGAGCCTGTTGTCAGTGCCAAGCGGTGGGTCTACTAGAATCACATCTGCAACCCACAATTGAACATGCAAAGAAGAAACACCAATTCCTGCCATCAAGCATCCACGCTCAAGTCAATTTTCGAAAGCCAAAACCAAAGGTGACCGTCTACAAGCAGTGCAATAAAAAGCAAGTAAGTCGGGAGAGCAGCTCAAAACAAAGTTTGCAAAGCAAACATTCTCTCAAGAGCAGCACTTTTCAGCAAACAGGCTGGAAGGGAGTACTACAAGAAAGCAGTGTGCTTTTGACATTGTGCGGTTTGGTAGCCCTTTTGGGGTGGAGGAGCAATTGCTGGTAGCCCTTTTTTTGGCTGTCATAGGTGGTTATATATCAGGATCTGCAAGATGAAGCACACCTGATGACCTGACTACATTGGAGCACTTACCCATGCGCAGCATGTT
>Ga0307945_1002967_pt1 | contig 13791 bp, 12 predicted proteins | sample OrgLakmetagen228_FD_201818 | JGI IMG/M metagenome (GOLD analysis project Ga0307945, IMG submission 201818) | Saline water microbial communities from Organic Lake, Antarctica - #228 | ecosystem: Environmental > Aquatic > Non-marine Saline and Alkaline > Saline | place: Antarctica: Organic Lake...
CTGTAAGGGTTTCTGTCCCCCCCTCGTCGATGCTGTGCAAGGCGAGCGGTCATATGCGAGTTAGTGCTGTTTGCATGGTTTCCATCCATCCCCATTCCCGCCTTAGCCAATGACGTCCTGGGGTCCAGGTATGTGCTGATGCTGTATGCTTGCTGTTTACAGGGTTCCTGTCCCTCCCTCGAAAGCTGCAAACTCAGCCGTCGAAGGTCCGATGGTTCAGTGCCTTAACGTCCTAAGGAACTGGGTCTTGGTTTTCAAAGAGTTTAGAAGCTTGCCTCCAAGCTCCATACTCTGAAAACTTCGCTGCTAAACTTGTTTATGCTGCCCTTTCCAATACTGTTATTATCTTTTTTATCAGGAGCCAGTTTTAGGCCAAGCCTGCAAACCTCTTGATCCCCATTAATTTTTCCTTTCCTTTTCGCGGCAGTGGAGGAGCTTTACGGTACTCGGTACCAAAGTGGCTCCTTTTCCTTAATTGATGTGGGGAGTGGTTTTCACTGCCCGCGTAGTTTCTATGTTCTTTTCTATTTCCTTCAAAGTCTGTACTGGACTGTCCATTGCCAAGTTGGGTGCTGCAAAACACAAAGCTACATCCTTTCCTGATCCATGCCGGTATAATATACAAATTCTGCGTTCTTTTTCTTTCTTTTCGTGGACTGTGGACCTCCTCTCACACCCTAAGACCTTATAACTATGTGACCACTACCAGCAGAGTAATTTCAAAAGGTGCCGTGAAGATTTACACGATGCCCAGCCTGGAGACTTGCATGGCATCACACGACCGCGCCTCAGCCCGTCCGATTTAAGTATTAAATGTCCGTATTGTTAAGCTAAGTATGTCCGTACGGTTTAGCTTAGTACAGGGCAGACAATGCATGCAATCACACTGTGTAGGTCATCCACTGCAAAAATCACTGGCGCTTTCGTTAAGGGTCTCAGGAGACCTCATGCACACTGCACACTAAACAAGAGAGCCAACCAAGAAGCGTTTGTAACATGCGCATGACGCATGACCCATGAGAGTAGCTCCTAAATTCCATGTTTTGAAGTGGCTATGTAACACTACGAGCGTGACCCTACAAAGGATTTTCAAATGGCTTGGGGGGGGAGGGGCGGTCCCCTGAGTACTTCAACATCACCTCTCAACCAATGGGAAGAAGCCCTTATGTGTGCTGCATCGATAAGAAGCGAAACGACTGCAGCCACGAAAATGCCACTCTTCATTGGGTTTCGGTGCATGGTACTGCTGCTACTGTGTCTTGCTTTATTCTTATGACCACCCACTCTCCTCCTCCTCCTCCTCCTTTTTCCTCCCAACAGACAACACCTTTGCATGTTCCACCCCCTTTTAAAATGGCAAGTAAAAAGAAGCAGCCCACATGCTGAGCCTGCTATTGTTAATCGTGCAGATGCCCTCGGGGGGTGGCCAACCGACGCCAACGTGCCACCCTCTCCTCTCTATACACAAAGCAAAGCAACACCCTGGTACCCTCATCGCCCTTCCCACTCCTACAGCAGCAGCAGGAGCCGTCGATCGTTGTGCAGCTCCCACGGCTTAACGTAAGCCAGCACGACAATGATGACAATGATGAGGATGATGCAGAAGCAGCAAATCATGAGCTTGCGCGTCTTGTTCTGGATCTTCTTGGCACTCTGCATGGTTGTGCACGTATGTGTGTATATGTGTGTATGCTTGGCACTCTGCATGGTTGTGCACGTATATGTGTATATGTGTGCATGCTTGTGTATAATCAGTGTGCATACGTTGTTTGTTTATACATGTGTATTAATGGGCAGGCCAAAACATGTCAGCTTGTAGGAAATGTCTCTGCCAAAAATCGCTTGGGCAGGCGTGCATGAAATTCAAATAAATGCTGTTTCAGCGATGTACAGACTGTTTCAGGGGACTTGAGACATAAGCACTTAAGGTTTAGTTTGGATTACAAAGGCCTCCAGCCTGGCATTGAGACATAAGCACCCAAAGCCCTGCTGATCCAGTGATAAAAAAAACACGCAATGATCGTTCTTTGACCCCTAAAAAACCGATTGCAGCTTATTTACCAATTTACAACACAAGCAAGGCGCAAGCAGACACACACACACGTACACACACATACACACACATGTACACACACACCTGGAGGAAGTTGGTGCCCGTCGACACGTAGTCCACACTCCTGTGCACCTGCTTCTCTATGTTGTCAAGCATCTCTCCCTGCACCACAGTAATTCAGGAAAAGCATTTCTCCCTGCACTACAGTAATTCAGGAGTCAAGCATCTCTCCCTGCACCACAGTAATTTAGGCGTCACACGTTTCCCCGTTCTGTATGAAATAGGAGTGGCACTCAAAGCTGGTCCAACCTTGTGATCAAGCCTAGGGAGTATTTACCACTACGCAGGTTCCAGCGCACATGCCAACTTGCAGAGAGTTTTTTGAAGGACGAACCTGTGTCAAGATGATTGTTAAATTGCAGACAGTGCACCAGATATTGCCCAGCGCGTGCCCAGCAGCACGAACGCCAACTGGCAGCAGGGACACCAATTGGTGCACTTGTCCTATCCTTCTGTTGTCGGTATCACCATCAATCGCTATACGGCCATTCCTTGATTCATGTGCTTTCTACTGCTATACTATGTTGCGCTTTTCACTGTATGTAGGGTTGGCCAGAACCATATATATATATATATATACGATGTATATACCGTATTTTTGGCAGGGAATTACCAAATTTACCGTTAAACATGGTGTGTACATACGGTTCTGGCCAACCTTGATTGTATGACAGGCAGGCCAGTCCAGTAAATGATGCCTTGGTGCTCGTGGGATTCCAAGATGTGTGAAGTTGGCCAGAAACGAACACTATATTATACACAACCTTCAACTTTGAGAGCTACTTGCCAAAGATGCCACAACGAATACGACCTTCAACTTTGAGAACTACTTCTAAAGACACCACAACGTATACGACTCTGAACTTTGAGAGCTACTTCTAAATACGCCACAACGTGTACGACCCTCAACTTTGGGAGCTACTTACCAAAGATGCCTTGTGCACACCACACGTATATACCTGGTTTTGGCAAACCTCACTTAGCACGAATGGTTGCATGTCTGGACCTCCCAGCACCGCCGAAGCAGATCTGATGCTTTTTCATGAAACAAACGATGCCCAAAATGTTGACCTCAGAAGTCTGGTCTCAACGTATTGTGATTACACAACCTAGTGTGAGGGGCAGATGTATCACTTCCATACCGGGCCTGAACACGTTAAGACGCTGGCAAGGAAATCAGCGGTGCTGGGAGGTCAAGAACTCATACGACTTCCATGCCGGGCCTGAACACGTAAGACGCTGGCAAGGAGATCAGCGGTGCTGGGAGGTCAAGAACTCATACGTTGTGAGGGAAGCGGCAATGAAACCCCACATGAACCCGCATTCTTGAGGAAGTACAAATTATTGCTGTGCCGCAAGCACTGCATAGCCTTTTACGTAGGGTTGGCCAAAACCATGTAAGAGTGTAAGAACCGTGTATATAAAGGGTTGGCCAGAACCATGTAAGTGTGTAAGAACTGTGTATTTTATATAGGGCTGGCCAGAACCATACATTACAGGTATATACGGTTTACATTCGGTATTGTTAGCAGGGAGATCACCATATATATGGTCATATACGGTGCATATGTGCGGTTCTGGCCAACCCCATGTATATAAGACTTATTATTTTTTGCAGCAAATTGTCGATTTTTCTGCAAACTACAATTTCAGACGGTGTACATACTATTTATAGGCCTGTCGATTTTCTGCAAACTACAATTTCAGACGGTGCACATACGATTTATACGCCGGATATAAATGTGCACAGAAACCCCATAAACGGTCCTGGCCAACCCTACTTTCCATTCTCACCCTCTGACCCGACCAGAGTTGCATCAGATCACATCTGGTTCCCAAGGCAAGCCCACCTGCGCCTCAACCAGCACCGCCATGTCTAAGAAGATCTGATGCAGCTCCAGCAGGCTCTGCTCCAGCTCTTTGATGGCTTTGTGCCGCTCCTGGATCTCAGCTAGTGTGTCAAGCACTTTGCCCCGCCCCTGGGTGCCAAGGATGTAAAAGAGAGGGTGCTTTTATTACGTGCACACAGATAGGATCGCTCGCACAGACATCCATGGGTGGATGCAATAACGATTTGAACCACTTGAAAAACGAAGGATACACTGCAGGTGGTGAAGTGGTCGTGGCTCTCAATTCCCAACGGGCGTTGTGCAGCAATTTGGCCTGTCTGCATCAATCAATTCAGCAAAGAAACTTGCTGACTAGGTAGCCCTGGTAGGCTTCTGCTACAGTTACACCAGTTTCAGGCTCGTGCTGTAGCTATAATCACACCAGTTCGGACTCTTGCTATAATCACACCAGTTCAGACTCGGGCTACATTTACACCAGTTCTGACTCGTGCTATAATCACACCAGTTCAGACTCAAGCTACATATTAACCAGTTCAGACTCTTGCCATGATCACCAGTTCAGACTCGGGCTACGTTTACACCAGTTCAGACTCTTGCTATAATCACACCAGTTTCAAACTTGTGCTGTTGCTATAATCACACCAGTTCAGACTTGTGCTATAATCACACCAGTTCAGACTCGGGCTATAAACACACCAGTAACCTGACTGGGATTCGACACTCGACAAGGCATAGTACATGCAGGCAGGTTAGGCAGTGTGACCTCAGGGTTGGAATCGTCAAGTTGCGCCCCACTGCCTCGAAACACTTTCCTCCTTAGGTTGGCTTTTTAAACAGACACTTTACATGATGGAAAATGTATACGAAAGCAATAGGTTGGAATCATCAAGCTGCACCCCTCTGCCTCGAAAAAGATGGGCCAAACACTTTAGGCACAATGCATCAGCTGACCCGCACCACCAATGTCCAAACATACCTGCACCAACATCAATGCTTTGACGGATGATGATGTGATTTGCCAGATGATGATGTGCACCGTTTTCACTCACTGACACGACCCACCACGGTTCACACTTGCTCCAACGTGTTCCACACTCACACCTGCCTCACTAAATTAGACACACCTGCCCTAACAGTATGCACACACGACAAACACACACACACTCTCTCTACACACATACCTGCTCCATGATCGCTTTTTGAAAAATCGTCTCAGCCTCCCCGTTGTCTATCATTTTGTCGATGTCTTCCTCTGGCACGTGCTTGCCTGCAGCCACAGGAGCAGCGCAGGTGCGTACAAGCGCACTGTGAACTCACGGTGCATGTGTGTGTATGATTTGTGTGTGTATGTGTGTGTATGTGTGTGCGTGTGTGCGTGTGTGTGTGTGTGTGCTTGTGTGTGTGTATACAAGTGTGTGTGTATTTGTGTGTGTGTGTGTGTTTGTGTTTGAGGCCTCAAAATAGCCCACGTAGGTTCAACACACACCAATGTTGCTTTTCTAAGGCTGATTAAAGCAACTGCCAGCCATACATGTTGTGCCGGCGTTCTCTTGCACGTGCTTGCACTGCATTCATTGCATGCAGGCGTAGGCACAGTGCAAATGCACACACCCTGAAGTCACAGCACAGACGTTATTACACCAACAACTGAAGTCCAAGTGACGTTATTACACCAACACCCTGAAGTCACTGCACAGACGTTATTACACCAACACCCTGAAGTCACTGCACAGACGTTATTACACCAACACCCTGAAGTCACAGCACAGACATTATTACACCAACAAAAGTCCAAGCACACACAGACTGTTGCTTCTGGGCTGATTGCAACCCCCTTTCGTCCATCGTTTTGTGGCGGGCCCCACATACACGTGCTTGCACGCAGGCACGAACGTTGAGCAAATGCACACACCCTGAAGCCAGAAGCCACGTGTTCACTCGTGCACAGACATGCTGCCGTTTTGAATTGACTCAGAACTAGGGTTGGCCAGAACCGTATATATACACCGTATATGACATTTTCAAATATGATAAATTTGAAAATTTCCCTGCCAAAAATACCGTATATACACCGTAGATATATGGTTCTGGCCAACCCTACTCAGAACCCATGTTGTACACACTTTATTGTAGTGAGTGGAGCACAGCAATGCAGTGGCTCAGCAGAAGTATCAAACAACACGAACGTGCTAGGATGAGAACGGAAACACGACTGAATGAACAAACACATGCAGACCAAAAGAAGACAGCCACATATCAATGTGTGAATTCTATGCAATAAGGTAACAAAGCCTGGGCTGTTACTGACAGCAGCCAAATAGAGTTGGCCAGAACCATATATATATGGGTGTATGTATGGTGTGTTTTGCAGGGATTTAATTAGATATACGGTCATATATGGTGTAGTATATATACGGTCCTGGCCAACCGTACAGACATGCCATCTGGACAACCTTGCAAGTCTGCCCCTGAGTAACGTTGACTGTACAGACCTCTAAACTAGGAACCAGGGTCTATAAATAAGGAATCAGGGTCTGTATTGCTTGCACGTCACACCAAGTTTCAAGTGCGTCGAAGAAGTGCACATAAGAGTACAACTAAGCACAGCCACCCACACCTGCATGGACAAAGGAACGCACTTTCTCACACGCACAGTCACACTGACGCCCACACCCACACCACTCCCACACCTACATACACACACAAGCATGAAAACCCCACTAATCACTGGCACACACACACACACACGCGCGCACACACCAGTAACAGTGTACACCCTTCGCTCGACTACTTCTCGGTATTCCCCTTGTATTCTGCTGCGCATCTCGCTAAACTCCCCCATGAGGTCCTTGAGCTTCTTTTTCAGGCTCGCCGTGATCGTGGTGCGTGTGCGCTCATTGGCACTGCCTTTCCCCTACGCACGCATCAAATACAGCAATGGTGTACAATCTATGGCGTGCGTGCGCTCGTTAGCACTGCCTTTCCCCTAAACACGCATTAAATACAGCAGCAGTACACGCATTAACTTACGGCATTAAATACAGCAATGGTGCACGCATTAGATACAGCAATGGTGCACGCATTTGATACAGCAATGGAGCACAATTCATGGCGGGCGTGCGCTCACTGAAGGTCTTCCCCAAATAGGGATTGAAGTCAGACTGACAGGGTTGGCCAAAGCCACATATACACAGGGTGTATGAACAGTGTTTGAAGCATATACTGAACGTCAAACTTACAGCTATGTACGTATATATAGGGTTTTGGCCATCCCTACAGACTAAGCATCACCTGCCATGTCCATATCTGCACTAAAGACACAAAATAGCAAGCGATCAAAGCAACATTTTTGGTGCGAAATAAAAACAGCAGAACCAGGGTCTGGGAATTGAATGCACTGCGTGCACGCATTGGCATTGCCCATTCTCTACGCACGCAAAATTGGCAGCATTGAGAGATTCTAGCGTGCGCGCACTCATTGAAAGTCTCCCCAAACAGTGGGGACGTGCATGCACTGTGTGCGCACTCCTCGGCGCTGCAATTAATCCCTACACACGCTAGCAAAAGGAAGAGTGTGTGTGTGTGTTTGTGTGTGTACGTGTGTGTGCATGTATGTGTGTGTGTGCACTTTCCCTACACACGCTAGCAAAAGGAAGAGTGTGTGTGTGTTTGTGTGTGTACGTGTGTGTGCATGTATGTGTGTGTGCACTTTCCCTACACACGCTAGCAAAAGGAAGAGTGTGTGTGTTTGTGTGTGTACGTGTGTGTGCATGTATATGTGTGTGTGTTCACTTTCCCTTCACACGCTTAGAAAAGGAAACAAACGTGCTGCCATGTGACCGCACACATTTGTGCCCCCCTGCAAATGCAGTTTACTGAGTACACGCTTGCTGGCCATATTCCTCCTATAGAAATCACAGTCAGGGCAAGGTTGAGCACGACCAACACATGCAGAGTCCGTGGCACAAGCTCGCTGGCCGCGCTGTGCCCAAAAAAAGTCAGTGTTAATTACAGCACAAGCACTGCGCACAACTCAGACCTTCCTGTTGTGGCTTCAGCAGATCTCCTGCCTCCAACCTCAAACTGTCCATTTGTGACCGACAAATGTTGACGCCCATGTACCTCGCTTAACGCAGAGTGTCCAGGACACCCACAACTCGCAAGGTCTTGCCCAGCCCTTGTCCTTCCACCCCCCCCCGTTTCCACCCAAAGAGGCACCCCGCCACTCACCTGGCCTTTGAAGGTCTTTGCCCGGTCGTTGTCCTTCAACCCCCGCCTTGTTCCTCTCACAGAGGCACCCTGCCACTCACCTGGCCTTGGCCATGTTTGGCTTGATAAGCCGCCTGCAAGGAATCACTGTTGACTCCCTCAAAACCCATGAAGGTCTTTGCCCGGTCGTTGTCCTTCCACCCCTTTCATTTCCTCTCACAGAGGCACCCCGCCACTCACCTGGCCTTTGAAGGTCTTCGCCCGGTCGTTGTCCTTGTCCTGCATCTCCACCTTTTGCTTCACCTTGTTGGCAAGCATGCTGATCTGGTTTATGACGTCCTGTAGCCCAGGTGTGCAAGATGTAAAGATGTAAAATGATGACGTCCTGTAGCCCAGGTGTGCAAGATGTTAAAATGTAAAACTATGACGTCCTGTAGCCCAGGTGTGCAAGATGTAAAGATGTAAAATGATGACGTCCTGTAGCCCAGGTGTGCAAGATGTAAAATGTAAAATTATGACGTCCTGTAGCCCAGGTGTGCAAGATGTAAAAATGTAAAATTATGACGTCCTGTAGCCCAGGTGTGCAAGATGTAAAAATGTAAGGTGTCATCACTCTTGCAACAAAGGTTGTAGGTGGCAGGCGATGATGGCTTTGATCAACCTTTGATGATGCGTGCCTGCCAGCAGCATCGTCAGAGATTGAACAGTTCCATTGTGCTTGCATATAAAACAGGTACGGGTGCGACAAAAAAGGTTGCAGGCAAGTTCAGGTACAGGCACAGCATCAGCAGTTGATCTAAATCTGCACTCCTGCCGCTCGCCACATCTTCCTCCCTGAATTTAGTATATGGCCCCCTCAAATCCCTGTTGCTCTTTGATCGAGTATTGCACATTTGTAGGGGTGGCCAGAATCATATACGCACACCATATATGACCGTATGTATGGTAAGCTCCCTGCTAAAATGACTGTGCATACACCGTATACACGTATAAGTATATGGTTTTGGCCTACCCTACCCACATGCCTATGTCCCATTGGTGCTTCAATAAAGGAGCCCCTTTCCCTGCCCACTGCTTCTTGTTTAAAGGCAAATTTATAGGGACATTTGAGGATTTGGGAGCAACTCCACCATGAACTTCCCATGATATCTGTGTTTGCTTTGATAAGAGCATGCACTATAATTAGTGAATGTGGAAATATCTCCAGCGTGTCATGCTGGACAAAGCCTTATGCAATGAGCATGCAGGGCTCGAAAACGGCCAATCAACCCCTTTGCTGATCCCTTAGCAGCAGGGATACATAGTGCACACCAACTCAACACACACATACACAACACACACACGCACACACGTTTGTCTCTGTCTTCTCGATTACACGCACCTGCATGTCCTCTCGATGCATCTCCATGTCTTTGCTCTTCACAATGGTCTTGCTCTTTTCATGCATGCTAATGACTTCTCGTTGCAAGGTACGGATCTCCGCCATGTCAGTCTTAATGGACTCCACATTGCTGAAGAACGCACGCATTGCCTGCCCCTTGTCAGTGGCCTGCGGTTTCCGGTTGTAGTAAGCAGTAAGTGATATAAGAAAGTGTGCGTGTGTCATCGTGTATGTGCATGTATGTTTGTGTGTATGTGCATGTGTGTGTTCGTTTGTGTGTGTGTGTGTATGTGTGTGTGTGTGTGTGTGTGCATGTGTGTGTGTCTGTGTGTAATTGTGTGTGTGTGTTTGTGTGTGTATGTGTGTGTGTGCATGTGTGTGTGTGTGTGTGTGTGTCTTTGTGTAATTGTGTGTGTGATTTGTGTGTGTGTGTGTGTGTGTGTGTGTGTGTGTGTGTGTGTGTGTGTGTGTGTGTGTGTGAGAGAGTGTGTGTGAATGTGTGTGTGTGTGTGTGTGTTTGTTTTTTTGTGTGTGTGTTTTGTGTGTGTGTGTGTGTGTGTGTGTGTGTGTGTGTGTGTGTGTGTGTGTGTGTGTGTGTGTGAGCGTATGTGTGCATTTGTGTGTTTGTCTGTGTGTAATTGTGTGTGTATGATGTGTGTGTGTGTGATTTGTGTGTGTGTGTGTGTGTGTGTGTGTGTGTGTGTGTGTACGCCCAAGCGCTCTTCAGTGCTTTTTCAATCCCTAGGCATTCTGATCCTTTCACCCGCCGCACTTGCACTTTAGAAGTAGCAATTGCAGGAAAAAAAGCAGCTTGTCATGTTCCATGTCACACACATGCAACTCCCAGGACGTATAAAGCAATCTTGGCACACGTACCATGGGGTGGCTGCTTCCTCCGACCTCCCCCATTTCCACATCTGCATCTTGCTCAGCATACACTGGGCTCAGCCCTTCCTTGGGGCGAACGGAGCCCAGCAGGTCATTCATTTGCTTGCACCCTTGGCAGTCAAGGGCTGACCAGCTTGACTCAGGCCTCCCTTCAGGACCTCTTCAAGTGGAAAGGATTAGTTACGACTGCTGGGAAGGTGTGCAGAACAAGCAACCATTTGTAAAGTTCAAGGCAACAAGACCTGAATGAAATCAACCCGATGTTTTATGAATTAAATATACGAAGATTAAGGTTTATTAGGTGCAGTAGTTCCTTCACGCGCATGCGCGTGTTCTTCAACTGAACAGCTTGCAAAAATACATATGTAATTTATAGTTGTGTCGTACAAGCAGCACGCACGCAAGCACTTGTGTCGTACAAGCAGCAGCACTTGTGTCGTGCAAGCAGCAGCACGCAAGCAAGCACTTGTGTCGTACAAGCAGCAGCACGCAAGAACTGACTGAGGACTACTTCCAAAAACTAGTCCTAACATGGTGGACTTCCCGCCCGAGGAGGCCCCTCAAAGACCATTGTAAGCCTGCTCTATTCCATCTACTTTGTACTCTTGCGGTGAATTGTATTTATAATGTCATCCTGTTACCTCTAGCATTGAAACTGGCATATGATACAATCATATGAAGGCATACATACGCAAAATGCGCATGAGCAAGCACACAGCAGTACTTAGAACAGCGCATGACAGACACTTGGAAGACACGCACGAGGACGAGCTCCACTTAACGCTCATTAGTTTTGGGCATGCTCCAGGTACCGCTCGGAGGGTGGCCCTAACAAAATAGACCACTTCAGCGGTGGCGCCTGCTTCATAAATGGTGTGCAAGAAGCACAAGAAGCTGCAGTCCGCCCAGGTTCGTGCTTGCAACTGTCTCCAAAGTCAATTACACGCTGAAGACCTGCCCATACATACTAGCTCAACGGCTCAATTCACACTAGAGGGTTGGGGATGCAGTTGCGCAAGCGAAAGCACCGGACATAAACGTCTCTGTAAATGTCAACACTTGCGTCTGCTTTTTTCTTTTTCTTGTGCGTGCAGCTCCCAACCCTGCCCTTGATAGGGGTGTGATGTCCTCATATGCAAGCTCACGCCTGGTAGGTGTCTTGCTGGCTAGTTAAGAGGAAGAAAAAATGCAGGTACACAGAGGTACTGTACATAAAGTATATCACCCCCCCTAATAACGTTTTTGAAGGTGGCGGTGAGGTGTAACTGCAAAATCGATGGTTAATCATATGTTTATTTTTAGGGGTGGCAGTTCAGGTACGGCAGTGTACAATATTTATTTTAGAGCGGCGATGAACAATCAGGGAGCCCCCCCGCTCCACCTGCACCTGCGAGGTCGGCTTGGCTGCAAAGGAGCAGCAGCAGGCAGCCGACCTCGTCCGCCGTGCAGGCAAGAGCGTTACGGGCCGAGCGAGGGGCGGAAGAGTGAAGAACAAGAGGCCTTGGTTGTAGGATTAGTTGGCATTCTGTGCAAATGAAGTTGAGACAGGGATGCATGCTCTCATGCTCTCATGCAGCAGTAATGCAGCAGCAGAAATGACACACACACACACATACACACACACGCACACACATATGATTAGGCAAGGTATTATCATTAGTGAGGAATTAATCCCAGCCTCAAATACACTGTTTTGTATGTATGTATTTGTGCAGCTTCCCGCTCAAATCATATAGGATATAGAACGTGATTTCAAACGCAGCTCACCACTACGTGTTATATCGATTCCTATTTAACACAGGAGGCAAAGCAGCGAAAGATGAATGAGATTTCTAGCGATAGCCTACAACTAGGATCAGAGGAGTTTTATAGCACCCAGAAGCGGTAGTGTTACCCATTCCACTACGATCATACCACAGACCTCACCGGCGGTAGAGACTCCTCAGTCACCTATCTATGTATCTATCTATCTGTCTATCTATCTATCCATTGCTGCATGCATAGTAAAAGTGGTCTCAAGATGTTACTTGTATTTTTCTTTCTTATTACCCATAACAGTTTGTTTTTCTTTATTGCATCGCCCCATTAGGTTTTTTGCTCCTCTAATGCTGGTTGGATTTATGCAAGATTTTCTGTGGCCCTGACTGGCGCGGCCAGGAAGCCTTTAGCAATTGTAGGAGATTCTAAGCTGGATTCCAAGCTGGCGTAGCAACCAAGCCGCTGGCTGTCTTACAAACCAAGGGGACCAAAAAAAGGCAAATTCAGGGTCACTCCCCATAACACTGAAGGAGACAAAAGCATTGACGACAGGTTGTACAGAGTAAGGTACAGCTTATACATTACTTAATGATGCTAGCCTTTTTTAATAAACCATTCATACTTTAAACTCACTGGCAGGCGGATATAATGTAGCGGACGTAGGAGATCACTTGCTATAATAACAACCACTTCATCTTCCTAACTCTTCCCAGCTGCAGTCCACTAGGGGAGCTGCAAGTCAACTGGACAGGTTGGCTACGGTTGTTATTCTACTCATGTTATGACTCTTGGTACTCTCACCAAATCCGCTGCCAATCCTACATCGTTTCAATTGTTACGATCATTGTATGCATATAAGGGCGACTTTCAGCTCAAACATTTTGGCTGATCGGCTGCTGACTGGTCTCGGCAAGCCACAAATAAATCAATAAATCTATTACGAGGTTTTACAAAATTTTGCCAAAAAGGCCTTCAGGTAATAAGTGCGACTGCTAGCCTGCTCAAAGAACCAATTAGTTCATGGAGGAAAAACCAAAGCTTGTTATTGTTTAGGCTTAAGAAAGTAGATACTCGTGGGCTCCTGTTGGGGGAAACAGAGATGTATATTTCCTGCAGAGAGAAATCACGGAGGGATTGGCGCAGTGGAAAAGGACATGCTGCTCATCTTGGACATCCTTAGTATCACACAGGTCACAGGTGGAGTTACTTTGATTTCATGCCGTTGTCTCAAAACGTAGGGTGTGAACACAAAGTCTGAAACTAGCTGTACTGCGAATGACATCACGAGGTAGGCTGAAATATATGTTTTTGGGAAGTATTTAAGGCAAATGAGTGACCAGATAGAGCCCTTTTATTTGTCGGAAGGTGTTGACTTAGATTGACATGGAGGGACCTTCAGCCAAATTTTTCGGCTGATCGGCCGGTGACTGGTCCACATCAGTCAACAATAAATCCATAAGCTCAGACTTTTTTTTTTTTTTTTGGTGGGGGTTGTTACACGGTCCTCAGCAAGGGCCTGACAGAATGAAGGAAAAAACCTATAAGACTGGGAAAAGGAAAACTCCTGCCTAAACAGAAAAACCCTCCTTGAA
>Ga0307945_1002972_pt1 | contig 13776 bp, 17 predicted proteins | sample OrgLakmetagen228_FD_201818 | JGI IMG/M metagenome (GOLD analysis project Ga0307945, IMG submission 201818) | Saline water microbial communities from Organic Lake, Antarctica - #228 | ecosystem: Environmental > Aquatic > Non-marine Saline and Alkaline > Saline | place: Antarctica: Organic Lake...
CATGTGCTAATGTATGCGCAAGAGCATGGGGGCGTGTGTGTGCACGTGTGTGCGTGCGTGCGTGTGTGTGTGTGTGTGTGTGTTTGTGCATGCGTGAGCGCACTCTTTTGTGCGTCATGTATGCATGCACGCGTATTTGCACATATGTGCTCATGTATGCGCAAGAGCATGGGGGCGTGTGTGTGTGTGTGTACGTGTATGTGTATGTGTGTGTCTGTGCGTGCATGCGTGTGTGCGTGCATGCGCGCGTGTGTGTGTGTGTGTGTGTGTGTGTGTGTGTGTGTGTGTGTGTGTTGCACGTGCACTCACCCTGACAAATATTTCTATGAAGTTTATCTGGGCCCTGGGCATGTTCATGGTGGCTCTATTGCAGAATGGCGACACCGCTAGTCCGGCTTGCTCCTCCTGGTCTCCCTGTGGCACGGGATGGGGGATGGGAGGTCAGCAGGCGGTTATTAGCAAGAGACAGACAGGGAAGAACACGCACGCACGCACACACACGCACACACGCACGCACGCACGCACACACACACACACACACACATACGCACACACACACACACACACACACAGACAGTGCAAGACTGCCAGGTCTTGGGCTCAGACCTGCTCACAAAACTCCTGGATGACACGCTCCGCCCACCCCCGCGCCAAGTTGAACGGCCTCGACGGGTTGGCGATGTCCGCCAGGTGCACGACCATTCGATATAGCAGCGAGCGGTCCTCCCACTGGCTGACATCCGGGGAGGCCTCCATGTGGGAGTTGAAATTCTTGAGCAGCTCAAAGTGGATGGCCATGTCCGTGGCCAGCACAACGTCTGTCATCAGCTGCCGGCACTGCAAACATGAAAGTGGGGTGGGAGATGAGGGTCAACAGGAGAGGTCAGAGGGAGGGTTCGTCCGACCACGGGTGCAAAACTCACGCTCCCTGACAGAGGACTTGTCCGCAGGCGTACAGCAAGTTCATTATAACAAACACTGACCTTTTTCTGCTCCTCGAACGTGAAGAGCTCGAAGATGTCGCAGCCCGTGTTGGTCCGGGCCAGCTCGAACGCCTTGGCAATGTGGAAATTCTCGTTCACGGACTTGTCGTTGTACGTCGTCGCGCGCGGATGCCGGCTATCGATGAGGAAGTCGTTGTTGACGCCCAGGTGCCCCAAGTCGTGCACTGCTGATGCCATGATGATGCAGAAAACCTCTGTTTTGGGCAAGTCCGGTACCTGCTTGGCTAAATTATGCAGGATGATTGCTGCCGTCTGCGTGACGTCCGTAGCGTGGATGGCGTTGTGGTAAGAGTTGGCGGAGTAACCTGCCTCAGCCAGCAGCAGAAAATTTTCCACTGTCTGCCTGTTGAGCTTCCAGCCGTCCTGCAATCATCAAACACACACTGGTTAAGTGTCTATGGAATGAGCAGGGGTTTGTGCACGCATCAGGAAGGGGAGGAGAGGTGCAGGGAGGGGGCAGAAAGAAACAGACGTGCGTGCTTGCACGATTGCAAGCGCCTTCAGTCAAGGAAGTTAAGCTCTGATGCACCACACTGTGGGCATTACCCCACCCACCAGGAGGTTGTGAAGCTCTAGCAGGGCAATGGTCATGGTAATCAAAGGGTGTCCCTGCGTCCTCTCAGCAAAACTAAACACGTCGAAGTCCCAGTTTGTGAGACCCTGCACACGAAAATCGAAAACAGAGATTGTATGTGTTGTGTGCAGCCGTGTTGTACGCGGAAGGGGCGTGTGGCTCATCAGCGTGCTCGTCATCAGCGTGCCCGTAATGTAAGTCACCGAGCACAAACGACGACTTACGGGCCACAACTTTCCTCAACGAGTTGCGGGCCTCATTCCCTACCTGGTCTTGAGCTTGCAGCACCCATTCCCTCCTCTTCTCCTTGGTGCTGTTCATCGCGTTTTGCTGGCCAGTAGAGTCTGTCCCCTGCTCTGCGTCGCTCTGGTTTAAGGCTGCTGCTGCCCCCACCTTTGCAACTGGCACGGGTGTGTGGTTGCTCACTTGCTCATGGCTGTGCTGCTGTGATGCAACTGCGGGGCTGATTGCTGCTGTCCCCCCCAACCTGCTTGATTGCTGTTCCTGCTGCTGCCGTTGCTCCCAGTCCTGCTGCTCTCTCTGCTTTTTCTCTAACGCTTTCCGCTTCGGGTTCAGAACACGCAGCAGTTTCTGCATGCCTTCTGCGGCCCTCGCATTGCCCAAAGGATTAACACGGACGATGTTCAAGGCCGGTCGGCATTGCGTTCCTTACTTATGTTAACGTAATTCTGGCCTGGGAGGTTTGAACAAAATTTGGCAACCGCTCCCTCAGGGTTTAACTGATTTTACCTTTGCAGCACATGTTCTCCCGAATAACCTGTTTTGATTGTGAATTTTAGGAGCAGAGGTATCAAATCACACGAGGAGGTACGTCTTCGTGGGCTGGGCCTAACTGGCTGGGCGGAAAAAAAAATCTTCGTTTTAAATGTGGTTCTATGTACTTACACAACTACGACACTGGTGCATGTATGCGGTCATCATCATCTCAGCAGCGGGTACCTGGGGGTGATGGCCGCATTCATGGGGGAAAGATGTGCTTGAAAAGTGGCTGCAAAAGGGCCAGGGATTATCTTACAAACGATATTGGCACAGACCAAACTGAAGGGGCTTAGTACACTAAAGTGAAGGGGAAATATGGATTTGAACTGCGGAGATTGGATGCAGCCTGAGCAAAAAAAACGGAAGCCAGGACAACGGTTAAAACGATCGAATAGTAATGCAAAAATTGTTCTCACCGCTTTATGTGCTTCCTGGATTCGATCTTGCATCCATGACCTATAATAGCACATTTTCTTTGCTCAGATCAGCAGTACCTTCACTTGCTGAAAGCCGAACGCCTGCGCATCAAAAGGTTCAAGCGAAATCTTACCTCAACATGCTGCCCCTCTTTGACAACTTTGTGAGACAGGTCTGGCTGCTGCTGCTGCTGCTCCTGCTCCTGCTGCTGCTGCTGCTGCTGCTGCTGCTGCTGCTGCTGCTCCTGCTGCTGCAAGTTGGATTAGCCGTCTTGTTTCATCTGAGGGTTGTTGAATTGTGTTGTTCCAGGCAAGACAGGGAAGACGTGTCAGTAACCTAGACAAGCCAGAAAAGCAAAGAGGCAAGTAGATTGGATTGAACAATAATCACCAGCAGATATATAGGGGATTTGCTTGGTACATGGCTGATTGCGAGCATGCATCCATACGACAAAGAGACAACCCTCCAAGGATATCAGCGTAGGACGTGCTTGTCCTCTTTGATAAATAGAGCTTGAATAATTGCTAATGCTTGTGCGTAGCAGTCTGTGGATTAACAATTAGTTGCAGATCACAATTGCTCCTTCAATGTATGTACAACAGTATGTCCATTCTTGCCATTCAAAAATTGCTACAGACAGAGCGGAAAGGGTTGAGGAAGCTGCAAGAATACACTGCTATCTTACCCATGAATTGCAGACGCACGCACACTCATGGTTGTGCATGCATTTGAATCTTACAATACACGCTCACACGATCTCTGGCACTTAAACCTGTGATCATCCCAGCATTTTATTTGCTTGTCTGAGCACAGAAGAGCAATAAAATATGCTTGTATATGTGTGTTTATGTGTGTCATTTAAAGTCTTACCTGTGCAATATATCACTGCATCGATGCACTCCTCTGAGCCATCTGGAAATACAGCACGCCCATCCTGGGTGAAATCGACATCATAGGTTGCCTGCAGAATTAATGCACGCTCAAAGAAGAAGAGATGCACACAATTACTTACACAGCAATGCTCGCATAGAAATGCTCACAAAGACATGCTCACATGGGGAGAGATGCACAGAAGTAATCTGACGCTCACATGAGGAGAGATGCACACAAATGCTTGCACAGGAATGTCACACGAGGATGGATGCACAGTGGCAATGGCCTGTGATGAGGAGCCTGATGTGCTGATGTGTGATGCCTAAAGTGGTCTCAAACGGTAATGTGACGGTCTCCTCACGGTGAGCCTGATCTGCAATCTGTGGTGCCTCCGCAATTCATCAACATACAGGCTTGCTGATAGCCAAGACCTTCCTACAACGGCAGCTTGCCTATGCAAAGAAATGGACCATTACTCAAGAATTGTGTGTGTGTGTATATGTGTGCAACAGTGTGCACAGGAAGATGATCACATCTTCCCCCCCATCCAGGAGGCTGTGGAGTGGGTTCCTTGTGTGGCTGCTGTAAATGGTGCCTGTTGCTCCTAGCAGGATGGTGAGGAGGGTTTTACGGTGTCTGAGCAAGCAAGGTATTAGCAGCTTATGTTAAGTCTTATGCCTTTCTGCTTGTTGCAAAGGACAAGTGTCCAGTATTTATTTTTGATCAGCGGTATATCGCGTTTGTTTGCAGGCCGCAAACTGTTTTCTTATGATATGGCAACTTTAGGAGCACACAGATAGGGAATGGCCAGCTGCTAAGTGTAAAGCAATAACAAATGAATGTCGCCCTTTGGGAACAGAACCAGGAGAAGAGCTTTTTAAATTAGAGGGTGAGTGCTGATTCCCGTAAAATATGACATGGGGCATAATGTATGAGCTAACTATCAACAAATTAGAAGCGACATAGCAGGCAGGGACGAAGCCGGAACATACGTTCTACAATATAAGAAGCTTGCTGATCACAAAAGGTGTGACCAAGGCAAGCTGTGTCCTGCTTCGTCTTTACAGGTACCGGTGGCAGCAAACTTTGCGCATGACCTTTACAACAGCTGAAACAAGAATTACACAAAAGTCGCTTTTTCCACCCCGTTTCTTGGACGGAAACAGGTTTACCCTCAGCTGCCCAAATGCTGTGCTGATTGCTCCCACTTCAGCAAAAGTAAGAAAGGAAAAAGAAATGTAACGCAGCTAGTGTAAACACTGCTGGCAAGGCTTGAATGTTGCTTTATGTCTTGCGCCACCCCAGTGGCAGGGGGCAACTGAGGGAGACTGGGAGCACCCCAGCAGCACCGCCAGCCACCAGCAGAGCCACCAACCCCAGACAGCATCGACCCAAAGACCTCAGCAAACCTCGGCGTGACATCCACCTCGTCAAGATCAAGTACTGTGAGGACACCAGACCTCAGAACCAGCTGAACGCCGCAAACGAACAGCACAAAGACATTTGCAACATTCTCCAAGGAGCCTCCGTTACTCTCCACATCATCCTTTAAGGTGTGGGCGGCACCATCTACAACACTCACACTCTGAAGCCTTTCAAGGAACTGGGTTTTGATTCTCAAAGAGTCAAGAAGCTTGCCTCCAAGCTCCATGTGCACTCTGTGAACTTCGCTGCTAAACTTGTCCATACCAGACGTGCCCTTTCCAGTGCTATTATCAACTCTCATCAAAAGCCGGTTCCAGGCCAAGCCTGCAACCCTCTTGATCCCCATTGATTTTTCCTTTCCTTTTCGCAGCGGAGGAGCTTTACGGTACTCGGTACCAAAGTGGCTCCTTTTCCTTAATCAATGTGGGGAGTGGCTTTCACTGCCTGCGTAGTTTTTTCTTTTTTCTTTTTCTTCAAGAAAAGAAAAAGAAAAGACTCCGCTGGTAGTGATGACACAGCCAGCATGATTGAGGGAGGGGGCTTATAGGTGCCCGCACCAGGCAACCCCCCACCGCGAAAACTATTAAAAAGAAACCAATGTGGGTCAGGGGGGTTGTGTGCCGTGGCACCCAGACCCAAAACTTGACTGTTGTTGCTTGTGTTATATTGCAGTGCATACCTTGTTTTTATGAGTGCAGATGCATGCCTGATGGAGTGCTCATTCAGTTTGTGTGTCGATTTTTTAATGTTTGGTAATCCAGATTAAGGTCTGCCAGTGGTTTGTCTGTATAGTCTTTGTAGATAGTCCCCATAACTCCAACGAGGATCACGTGAAGCTTGACTTCCCTATATCCTTGTCTGTTTAGGTTGGCAATAAGCATGCTGTGCTGTGCTTTTGCTTTTTGGAGTTGGGGATCAGGTCTAGTGTCTTCACATAATTAAACTCAATCAGGTGAACCTCCCACTGGTTTAGACGTAATTTTTTGTCTTTTGCAAGCTGTTGAAAGTTTGGGTTGCGGTTGGTTACGCGAGAGGAGCACACAGTGCTAGGTAAAAATAGGATGGCGTCAGGACAGGAAGAGGCTTTTAAAGCATGCGCTATTAGTTTTGGTAGCCACCAAGAGGGCAGTGTTGTGATGGCAGTGGTTCTCAGATCTAGGCCTTGCTCTGATAGTTTATCTGCGCTGCCTACATCAGTGTAGGCAATTTGGTTGGCACCGCATGGTCCCTTTTGTAGGGCTTGGACAATCAGCACACTTGCCGTATTATGGCGTTTTATAATCATGTTCCTCATTTTGGTGTGTTGGCAGCCTGAGAGTATGTGAAGCGCACTATCAGTGCAAGGGCAGATGGGGCAGTTTGCATTGGGAGAGAAGCCGTACCGGTAGGTGTGTTGTTGATTAATAATTGTAGGGTTTAGGTACCTCATAACATAACGCTTTTCGTAGAATTTGATATTATTATTGTTCCAGAAAGCATTAGTGGTTTGTTTATTGACCAAAGGTCTAAGGTCCTTCCAGTAGCTGTAATATCCTGCGTTTGTTTCGGCACTCCCCAGCCTGTGTGATTTGCACACTTCTGTTTTCAGCTTGGCATTTAAATCAGAGAGTGCACGAAGCCTAGGTGTAGTTGTCCCTCTTCCGCTGGGTTATTCATCGGTGTCTTTAGCCGCAAGCCAGTAGAGGCGTGTAGTGTATGCATTACCGTCTGGAGCCGGAGGCTGAAAGTGCACGTCATGACCTCCGTCATGTAAGGCAGAGTGTTTGGCAATTGCATCTGCACATTCATTTCCGGCAATGCCACTATGGGCTTTCACTATATAAAAGCATATAGGCTCTGGTGAAGCAGAAATCATAGATGCAATTTGTTCTAGCAGATTTGAGTGTATATGGTCTCGTTTCATTTCAGGGAATAGTAGCTGTTATCTAATTTGGCTTAGGGAGCATGCACTGTCCAATGCAATCTGGGTATACTTATTGGTAAGCGCTGCTGCAATCCCTGTGAGCTCAGCTCTATTGATGATGTTTGTCATTCCCACGCCTCCTGAGTCCACATAACATTCAGCTTTGGTTTGAGGGCAGTATACCCCTGCGCCTGTAAAGTTATTGGCCTTGCCTATGCAGCTTCCGTCCGTCTATGCCCATAATTTACAATTGGGGCACTTCAATTCAAACTGCTTATCGTCCCATGGTTGGAGGTGAACATTAGTGTTTTGGCCTCTTTCCTGGCCAGTGACGTCCTCTCTTTTTGATTTGAAGTACTGTGGGCAAACATGGTTGGTGATGTGGTCTGTGTCCTCTCTTGCGAGGTACTGATATTTTTCCCAAACTGCTTCTGGGATACTCCTTTGCAGTGTTTTTTGCAGCCGAATTGGTGAGGCATCAGTTAAACGCTGGATTGCTTCTTTGTTCCAGACAGCAATAATATCCATGCTCCAGGCGTGGTTGGAGAAACTACGTTGTACACCCTTCTACGAGGTTGGCATTGCAAATGTGAGTTTTATCTTGGGGATGAAGCCAAGCGTGGTGCAGTATTTTGGGTTATCATGCACCAGTGATCCGTAGGCATTGATGCGCTTGTTTTCCCAGTTGGGTAGAAATAAGAAGGTGGCGGTTGGTAGCTCGCTACATATCGCAGATTGTAGGGAGTGTTGCACACACTTGAGCATTTGTGTGTCATTATACACTGGGTGGCAGATTGAGAAACCTGTAAACTTGGTGGCAAATGCATTGTAGTTGGCACCAAAGACTGTCACGGTGACGTTCGCTCCAATATGAGGAGTTCCCAGGATCAAAGTCCAGAGCGGACGCCATTTTTTCTTTTGAGCGCATTGTTGTAGTGCTGCACTGATGTGCTGGGGTAGGATACGGGAGTAGGATTCTAGTGTTAGTTGGCTTGCCTTAGGGGTTTTGAGGCGTGCTTGGTGGTCTTGAAGCAGACCCGCAATTTCAGAGTCTAGACATTGACCAGGAGAAGACAAATCTCTGTGTAGTCCGTTTTTCTGAACCTCTCTCTTTAAAGGTGGAAGTGCTCAGGAGTCATCATGCCTATGCATTTGCCATCTGGCTTATATATGCAGGCCGCTCTAGCTTCATACAATTTTGGGAAAGAAGCCTTGTGTGTGGCGTTTATCATTGGCGATCTTTTTTGCGCAATATTATCTTTCAGGCGGACAAGGTCCACCGTTCTGATCCAAACTCCATAATGCCCCGTGGGAGTGATGTCCACATGTGGATTAGTTGGTTGCATATCGAAGCAGGCCTTTGACCTTATTTGTTTGCCTTGTGTGGATTTCCATTTGCTATGATTTATTGATGTGCAAAAACCTTGCCTCTTTTCGGTTGTCAAGTCCTTCATCCAGGGGGGTGCAATTTGCTTAGCTTCATGAATTTGAATAATTTGCCGAAAGCTTGCCCATGAGTGCAGTAGTTCTTTTGGATCCCAGGTGGGACTCCAGGTTACCTTGAGCGATTCGTGTTGTGATGCATGTGACCTAGCTTCTTTTTCGTCTAGGGAGAGGTCGTGACAGGCAGGACAGCTCCAGTCAGACTGTGCATCTATGTTACTTCTGTCTTCTTCCTTGTAGTATTGGAGCTGTTTTCGACATGACCGGTGGTAGGTGCGGTTGCATACGCTGCTTTGGTACATATCTGTGGTAGGTAGATTTCCTTGTTCTGTGTGTTCCTCATGTGTTCCTGGGTCACAGCAGATCTCGCAGCCAGCATCTTCCACATCTATGCGGGCAATAGGCTCCGCGCTGATGATAGTCCTGTTTTTGTTGGCTTTAAGCAGACTAAGAGCCCATTCTTCAATTATCAAGGGCTCATAGTGTGAGGTACTGCTCTTGGTCTTCGGCTTCTGTTTCATCTGCTCTGCGTTTGTTGTTGACGTGCAGGCGATGGTCTACCACTTTTGCAGCTTGCAGATGGTATTGGTATATATAGTTAAAAACATCAGATGGGTCATTAAATGTTCCCGCAACGCAAACCTTCTTGTAGTCCCAAAGAGAAGTTGCCCTATTTTCAGGGTCAAGGAGTTGTACCACACAGTACGATATGCCATTATGATGTAGTTTATATTCTGATGGTCGTTGGCGCTTTTTCCCCTTGGGCTTGGGGGGCTGTTCATTTTCCTGTGGGGAGTGGGGAGGGTGTTTGTTGTCTCCTGCTAGCCTCTGTGATTTCCTTTGTGTAGTGTTTTGTATTGCGCTATCCTGGGTTGCTGAGGGGGGTTCTGTGGTGTCCTTGCAAAATATGGGCGTTTCTTGCAAGCATTCTTGATATGGCAGTCTTCTGCGTTGGCATATTGAGTCTCATACCTCTGAGTCATGGAGCGTGTTTGCCTTTGTGAACATCCTGGACTTTGATTCTGGGGAGCATGTTGTAATAAGTAAACATCATCAGGTTGCCTTTGGGAGCACTGGTTCAGATTATCCGATCGTCCAGTTTTGTTAGCATTGCCTTGAATCTGTCTTGATTGAGATGCGTCATTCTCATCAGGGTCCTGGTGCGCTTTCTGTTCGTGCTTGCTAATCTATTGTTAGCAGCAGATGTACAGGGTAGTTCCTGCCTGGTCATGGCACGGGTTTGCTTAGGTGTGGTCGCAACACTTTTGAGGTCGTATTTGTTCTAAATTGACCGCTGCAGGTCTGATATTTTCAGCGGGTTGCTCCTCTATGTCCATTGCCTCTGTACAGGAACCTTGTAGGGGCTGTTGTGACAAGATTTGGTTGGGTCTCTGGACTATTGTGTATGATGCCGGGGGTGGGCTGGCTAGCTGATTGCTGTATCCTCACCCGTCTAAGAGCGAGTTACAGGGTGTCTTTGAAAGGCTGCGGGTGCGGCATGCTGTGTGTGTAGGCATTGGGGGATATTAGGTTCTGGGCGTAGTGTGCGTACGCAAATGGTTGATTGTCTTTCTGTCCTTTCTTGTTTAAATTCCTGGCACAAGCCCTCGATGGCCATTGGAGCTGTGTTTACTTTTCTGTCTTCAGTCAAGGTATTGCATCCCTTGCTACGGTGCCAAAATATTTCTCGAGCTACGTCTTGCGTGGTCACAGTCGTTGAATCTGTGTTTAGGAGAGCAGATAGTCGGTTTATGGCAATGATATGTTCATCAGAGCAGTGTTCTCCCAAATCTTAGTTTAAGGGTGTTACCAGTGATTGTGTGTGTGTTATTTGCTTCCAATAGGTCAGTGGGAGTGGAGGCCCCCAGTGTTACAAGGGGCTTGGCGATGATGTATACCAGGTTTTCAAGGTTGTACACAATCCGCTTGGATGAAACAAAAGCTGAGATCCATTTCAGGTCCTCAGAGAAGTGTCAGTTGTTCTCATTGATAACACACATACTAGAAAGTTCGATACTAAGCAGCTGCCGTACCCGCATGTTGAATCCTAGGAGGCGCCTCAAAGGGATTGATGACTCCCTGTGTTGTGCTTGTAAATCAAAGCCTTCTTGTCTTAAGAGGGAAATTTGATTGCGGAGCAGCTTCTCTGTTATACATTTATGTCTGTGGCTTTTATGGTTCATGCAGTGATTTTCCACTGAAATTGAATGGCATCCTAGGCCAAAGTCTTCTTTATTCTCTCTGATCATGGCAGCGGGGTACTTTTCATAGACTTGAATTTATGTTTGATCAGGCTCCCAATTTTATTGTCCCAGTCGTTTAGTCGGTCAGGGTCGCAGGCAGTGACCGGAAATGCATACGCTATGCTTAGCATGATTATTGCGGTATTTATAATGTGTGTGGCCTGCCTGGGGGAGGCATATGAGTTTCTGAGGCCTGTGAGATTTTGATTAAGGCTTCTGTCCTTGGTGAGTACAGTTCAGGCTCATAGTAAGCTCAACGTCGAGATGGGTAAAAGGGTCATTTTGCTCAATGAAGTGTGCATATTGTCTTTGGACGAGTATTTTGTTGGAGAGCTGTGTCCTCAGATGTTTCTTTAGGTCTTTTCCCAACATTCCAATTTTGGCAGCCCCGTGTAGGATTCATGTTACCTTTGTCTTGCTGCCTGAGACCTGCAGAGCAGCCCAATTAGAGTACTTGGTCAGCTTGTCCGCTTGAATGTGGAGGTTTCTAAGGGATCCTGACAGGCATATTAGGTCGTCTGCGAAGGCCCCATTGCTCAGGGTGTTGTTAAGATGCATGCGCTTTAGGCTAACCAGGCTGCCTGAGTGGTCATGTGAGTCAGCACATGGATGACTATACCCTCTTCCACCCACATGGAGCCACCGCAAAAGAGGTTCTAGATATAGGAGAAAGAGGAAAGGGGATGGGTGTCTCCTTGGATCGTTCCCCTCTCTACAGGAATAGGGTCCGTACTTCCACCGCTTGGGAGGCGGATCTGCGTGCTTGCCTAAGTGTTACTAATGATGCAAACATGAATTCATCATTAGTAATGATGCATCTCACGCAACAATCATTAGTACAGATGCTTCACCGCTTCAATTGCATCCGTAGGAAATCCCAGGTCGTACATGATCCATAGCATGCGGTCATGGTCAGTTGTGTTAAACGCGGAGGTAAAATCAACAACGAGGGCATATATGTCCTTGCTGTGTAGTTTTGTATCTTCAAGGGCCATGATGACGATTTCAAGTCGGTGGATGGTGTCTATTTGTTTTTGGAAGCCTGCTTGTGTGTTGCTGAGCAGTGAGTTACATTCTGCATATTTGTACATTGCATTTGTGACCATACGTGTCCATAGTTTGTAGAGGGTATTAGCCAATCCAACGGGCCTGTTATTTGTGTCCCTTCTCCTTTATTTTTATCAAGGAGCACAGTTTCGCTTATTTTCCAAGCCTGGGGGGTCACTCCTGTGGCCCACATTACGATAGACAACATGTGTGTCACCTTTTGTATTTCAGAAGGGAGCATTTTTAGGACCTCGTTAATGACACCGTCTGGGCCTGGTGATTTGTTGTTTTTTAGTGAGCTGATGCAGTCGTGGAAGGCTGCCTGGTCTATTATGGAGCTGTGTAGCCATTGCCTTTCGGAGCTGCCCTCATTTTCTGACCTTGTTATCTTGGATTTTAAGGTGAAGGGGTCAGCTGTGCCTCTGTTTGCTTTGTCATCCCACGGATAGTGGCGAGGGGTTTGCTCCGGCAGGTAGGGGTTTACAGTTTGAAGTGACTCAAAAAGAAAGCATGGACTATGTTTTTAATTTTGTCAGGCTCGGACTCAATTTGCTGTGTTATAGGGTTCTGGAGAGCTACCATACCCACCTGTGGCTGGCCGATACGGGTGGAAAAGATATCTTTGTTTGCTTGCTTATGATGTTCGCTATTAAGTTTTGTTGTTGTTTACGTGCTTGTTGGACACAATCATTGTGGTAAGCCTTGTCCATGTTTTCTATTTGGGACTTAACTATACGTTTCATTCCTGAGAGCTGATTGTATGGGGTATCATCTGCAAGTGTCATCTTCACAGAATTCTTTGAATGTTGCACTTGTAGCGCCGTTTGATGAGCTGCATGTACCATGTCACACACCAAGGAGGCCAGGTCTTCAACCGCCTGGCTTGTTGGTTGTCCAGTAATGGTGTGTAGGCGGGTCACCGTTTTTGCACTAGCGTTTTCCAGGCCATTTAGGAAACGTGCTGCCTCTTCGTGGGCAGAGTCTACCATTTTTCTCGTGTGTTGGAGTTTTTGATAATACCGTACGTGGGTCCTGTGCTGCGTGCTGCTTGCTTGTCTTTTTCTGAGTTGGGCCTACATGGTGTTTTTGGTGCTGGGCTGTGGGATCGGTGGCTTGGGTACAGGTATGATAAAGTTTAGTGAGTTTGTAGCTAAATAAGCTACAAGGGGGACATGGTCGCTGCGATAACCCATCGTCTCACAGGTCCTGGGCACGTGGACGATCTCAGCAATGTATTTGGAGAGGAGAGTGTCGTCAATACGTCCATTGCAGTAGGCAGCATTCCCATTGGCGTTGCAGGTTGAGATAATCTGCAGTTGTGTCCGAGGTCGTAGGGTGTGTTTTGGGTCACTGTATTCCTCAATTGGTTGGAGGCCATTTTTATTTACAAACTCCCTGTACATGATCATAGGATAAGATTTGTTACTAAATTGATCGCTTTTAAAAAATTTGGCATTCATGTCCTCCATTATGAGGTGAGTGCATGAAGAATTGCTTTTAAGTATGTTGCTGATCTGCAGAACCATGTCCCTACGTTTGTTGAGAGCTTCTGGGCTACCTCCGGCTGGCCAGTAGGTTCCAACCACTAGGAGGTTTTTATCTTCAGAGTAAAGTGTTATGGCCACTATCCTACCATCGTCGTCCTGGTATGTGAGTTTTGCGCGTGACATGCTGGCCACCTCGTGCGCACACCGACAAGAGTTCCGCCGGTGCCTTTCGGTGAGGACCACCATTTGTAGCCTGTGAGCAGTTTATTCAGCCAGTTCCTATTTGTGGAGTTGTGAAGCTTTGTTTCTGACATGACAAAAATATCCGGTCTATGTATGTGGAGGCATTGCTTCATGTCATATTTGTTTGTATTCAGGCCCCGGGCATTCCAAGTAAGGAGTTTTAGGCCTTGCTTGTCCCTTGAGGTGTTTAGGATGCTTGCCTGGTGGATAGTTCTATGCTACAGTTTGCTGTAGGCTTTGTCATTACACCAAGCTGCCGTGGAGGGAGATCAAAACCAAAAATGGGCTGCAGGCCCTCACAAAAGCAAAACAACGCAAAGAAGCAAGTGCCAAGTCC
>Ga0307945_1002973_pt1 | contig 13776 bp, 10 predicted proteins | sample OrgLakmetagen228_FD_201818 | JGI IMG/M metagenome (GOLD analysis project Ga0307945, IMG submission 201818) | Saline water microbial communities from Organic Lake, Antarctica - #228 | ecosystem: Environmental > Aquatic > Non-marine Saline and Alkaline > Saline | place: Antarctica: Organic Lake...
CCTAGTGTCTGCCTAGTGTGCCTAGTGTGTCTAGTGTCTGCCTGGTGTGTCTAGTGTCTGCCTAGTGTCCCTAGTGTCTGCCTAGTGTGCCTAATGTCTGCCTAGTGTCTGTCTAGTGTGCCTAGCGTCTGCCTAGTGTGTCTAGTGTCTGCCTAGTGTGTCTAGTGTCTGCCTGGTGTGTCTAGTGTCTGCCTAGTGTGTCTAGTGTCTGCCTAGTGTGCCTAGTGTGTGCCTAGTGTGCCTAATGTCTGCCTAGTGTGTCTAGTGTCTGCCTAGTGTGTCTAGTGTCTGCCTAGTGTCTGCCTAGTCTGTCTAGTGTCTGCTTGGTGTATCTAGTATCTGCCTAGTCTGTCTAGTGTCTACCTAGCGTGCCTAGCGTCTGCCCAGTGTGCCTAGTGTGTCTAGTGTGTCTAGTGTCTGCCTAGTCTGTCTAATGTCTGCCTGGTGTGTCTAGTGTCTGCCTAGTCTGTCTAGTGTCTACCTAGTGTGTCTAGTGTCTGCCTAGTCTGTCTAATGTCTGCCTAGTGTCTGCCTAGTGTGCCTAGTGTCTGCCTAGTATCTGCCTAGTGTCTGCCTAGTGTCTGCCTGGTGTGTCTAGTGTCTGCCTAGTGTATCTAGTGTCTGCCTAGTGTGCCTAATGTCTGCCTAGTGTCTGCCTAGTGTGCCTAGCGTCTGCCTAGTGTGCCTAGTGTCTGCCTGGTGTGTCTAGTGTCTGCCTAGTGTGCCTAGTGTCTGCTTGGTGTGTCTAGTGTCTGCCTAGTCTGTCTAGTGTCTGCCTAGTCTGTTTAGTGCCTGCCTAGTGTCTGCCTAGTGTGCTTAGTGTCTACCTAGTCTGTCTAGTGTCTGCCTGGTGTGTCTAGTGTCTGCCTAGTGTGTGAGTACCGACTGTGTTGCGCAATGTTACTGCATTTGCCTACAGTTGAATCCATCATGTCTGCCTTAATAATTTAAAAGCCCCATGCTGTCGCACTGGAATTCAGCAAATGACTGTATTGTGGGCGGGCTGCTGTGCTTGCCTCCAATCTTGCTTAATCTGAAGATGTGAATCAAGGTATGTGGGGTTGGCCAGAACCTTACGTTTTTTTTCATGTATAAATGTTTTGGCAGGGAAATCACCAAATACACGGTGTATATTGACGGTTTTGGCCAACCCTAAAGATTTGCATGCAGGTGGTGTGCAAGACAGCAGGGGCCAGCAAAAAGCGGCTGTTTTGTACGCAGGCTGCCGTGCTTGCCTCTTGAGTTGGTTCCTACACTCCACACATGATCTACACTTCAGCAATTTGACGAATAAGCACGTGCCACAACTCCCGTGCAGGCAGAGTGTGCATCACTCTGGGCCGGCAAACATGCATTACCAGTGGACAAGCATGCATTTCCCATGCATCACTTTGGGCCAGCAAAGTGCTGAGTTCAGTGTGTAACACTTGAACTCCAGGTCTTGAAGTGAAGAAAAGTGATATCTCTTGTATCACTCAGGCCTTTTTATTTGCTTGTAAATAATCCACCGCCATCCTCACGATGCAAACGTAATAGAACATGCATTACCCATGGACAAACATGCATTTCCCATGCATCACTCTGGGCCAGCAAACATGCACTACCCATGGACAAACATGCATTACTCTGGGATAAATAGCTGCCGCGCCCGTCTCTCTAGTTAAATTTTGCTTCGAACTGAATTTACCCATCAATCACGTGACTTACAATACAAAGTATGTGTAGGGTTGGCCAGAGCCATACATATACGGTGCATACACGGTAATTCTGGCAGGGAGATCACCAAATATACGGTCATATACGGTGTGTATAATACGGTTCTGGCCAAACCTAAGTGTGTGCCATAATTTACGTGCATGTCATGTGCAGTACATAGGGCAGGCACTGACGGCCGCCGCACTTTAAGAACGTGCCATAACTTACGTGCAGGACGTGTGCAGTACACAGGGCAGGCACTGACGGCCGCTGCACCCTAAGTTTGTGCCATAACTTACGTGCAGGACGTGTGCAGTACACAGGGCAGGCACTGACTGCTGCCGCACCCTAAGTATGTGCCATAACATACGTGCAGGACGTGTGCAGTACACAGGGCAGGCACTGACGGCCGCTGCACCCTAAGTTTGTGCCATAACTTACGTGCAGGACGTGTTCAGTACACAGGGCAGGCACTGACTGCCACCGTACTCTAAGTATGTGCCATAACATACGTGCAGGACGTGCGCAGTACACAGGGCAGGCACTGACTGCCACCGTACTCTAAGTATGTGCCATAACATACGTGCAGGACGTATGCAGTACACAGGGCAGGCACTGACTGCCACCGTACTCTAAGTATGTGCCATAACTTTTGTGCAGGACACAGGCACTGACGGCCGCTGCACCCTAAGTATGTGCCATAACTTACGTGCAGGACGTGTGCAGTACACAGGGCAGGCACTGACTGCCACCGTACTCTAAGTATGTGCCATAACTTTTGTGCAGGACACAGGGCAGGCACTGACTGCTGCCGCACCCTAAGTACGTGCCATAACTTACGTGCAGGACGTGTGCAGTACACAGGGCAGGCACTGATGGTCGCCGCACTTTAAGTATGTGCCATAACATACGTGCATTTCATGTGCAGTACACAGGGCGGGCACTGACGGCCGCCGCACTCTAAGAATGTGCCACAACATACGTGCAGGACGTGTGCAGTACACAGGGCAGGCACTGACTGCCACCGTACTCTAAGTATGTGCCATAACTTTTGTGCAGGACACAGGGCAGGCACTGACTGCTGCCGCACCCTAAGTATGTGCCATAACTTACGTGCAGGACGTGTGCAGTACACAGGGCAGGCACTGACGGCCGCCGCATCGCTGGCTGCCGCAGCACAAGGGGGCATGGTTCTCATTGCCCCTGAGGTATTCCAGCAGGTGAGAGGAGGATGTTGTGTTTTGAATACGTGACGTCTCACTTTTATTTGGTTTGAAAAAGAGCAAGCCAACGTGTGCTTTGTGCTCTTCGCCCTGGAGGGGCAGTTGCATGGTCAAAAAGCGCTGTGTGCCGTATGTTTGCGGAATGGAGAGCAAAGGCCATTGTTGGCATGGTGCTTGTTGCCACAGAGGCACTTCGTTTGTTAGGGAGTGGGCTCGTTGCCTGCAGTTAACAATATACTGGGGCTGTGCAACGGACACAAAGGCTAGCGATTTGGTGCTGCATTGCCACAGAGGCACTTCGTTTGTTAGGGATAGGGCGCGTTGCCTGCAGTTTACAATATACTTAAGGTTGGCCAGAACCATATATATACGGTGTATATATGGTATTTTTGGCAGGGGAATCACCACATATACGGTCATATACGGTGGAAATATACAGTTCTGGCCAACCCTGAATACACTGGGGTTGTGCAATGGACAAAAAGACTAGCGACCACTGGTGCTGCAATGCCTGCCGTTAACAATATACTGGGGTGGTGCAATGGACACAAAGGCTGCATTGCCTGCCGTTAACAATACACTGGGGTTGTGCAATGGACACAAAGGCTGCATTGCCTGCCGTTAACAATATACTGGGGTGGTGCAATGGACACAGTAACAACCCCAGTTAACAATATACTGGGGTTGTGCAATGGACACAAAGGCTAGCGATTTGGTGCTGCATTGCCCCTGAAAGGCTCCAAAGCTGGGAAGTGGCTTGCACGTTTTCTAAGCGTCAGTCAAAGTGTGACATGCAAAAAGGAAATCTTGGAACGGCCCTGTAAACGTAAGCTCGTGCAGCTCCGTCTTCTGACTTAATGTCGCATGAGTAACTGAACTGCTGACGATCCTGAGAAATGCATCGCGATCATGCAGCGCCCTGTTGTAGGAATGGCTGGAGCCATACATGTACGGTGTATACACGGTATTTTGGGCAGGGAAATCACCAAGCATACGGTCGTATACAGTGTACGTATTCATACGGTTCTGGCCAACCCTACTCTGTTGAACACTCAAAGCCAAAAGGATACGTGTGAGTGTTTCGTGCGAGGGTGTGGATGTGGGTGTGGGTGTGTGGGTGTGTGTAGTAAGAGACGCTCTATCGTATAGCAGAGACACTTATATTACTATTATTATTATTCATTATCATATTTCATCATTATTATTGTACAGCAGGGACGCTTCTATCGTATAGCAAACTGTGCCTCATGCGGGCACAAGCTGTGAACTGGCTCTGCTTGATCGAAGCTACTTACTATTTCTAAAGAAGCAATGTATCACCATGTCAACCTAAGGTCCAACCCTTCTTGTTTTGGCTGCAAGCGCGCCAACTTCTTGAGGCTGGCACCCTCGTCCATCAATCCTCTTCAAATTTTCCCCTCAAAATAGTTGGCAAAAGGGATGATTGACAATTCTTCTGTACAAAGCTTTGACGGACAAACTTGACGTACCTTTTTGAAGTCACCGTTCCTAGTCAGTCACTATTTTGTTGGGGACAGCGGTGAGAACACTTATGACAATTGTTTTATGTATACTAATCTTGGAGGGAGCGTTTGCTGTTAAAACAGCAGATCTATTGGGTGTGGTTGCACTTTTTGGGGACATTCGTATATTTTGGGGGGGTAGGGGTTAAGTGGGTGTGCACTTTTAAGATTGGCTTAGCAGATACTTAGAGTTGATTGTACGCTACTTTGGATCTTTCTGGCTGCCCCTTGCTGGTAACGCACTACACATCTTCTCTGCTGACAGTGGCAGCTTTGTGTGAAGGATTGATGTAACACATTTGATTAATGTAATAAACTGGTCATCGCTAGTAAAAGCCACAGTCCCTTTTCACGCTAGTTGTGCCGAGTTAGGCATTTGAAGATCCTTTGTTGATTAAGAGGTGTGTGTGTGATGCTTGAGCATTGAAGTGGGCAGCAGGGGCTCTGCTGCGTTGTGTATAAGTGTGCCTTTTCATTTTAATCGTGAGGGTGCATGCATGGACAAAATAAAGAGCACAGATCCTCGTGTACAGGCATGCGTGCACGCGCACACACACGGACACGTGCACGCGCACACACACGCATATGTGTACACACGCACACACAGTATTTTTACACATATAATCACACAGATTCCTGCCGATATGCTGCAAAGCCAGCTGCTCGTGGCATCCATGGGAGAACACGAACTGTGTAGGCTGAAAGCACACATGCAATTGTATCAGGTGCGTGTGCCGGTTTAAAACAAAAAGGAATTGCAAACCAAAAGAAAAACCCAAGTTTTGACATGCGAATCAATCTAGCAACCTACCTGGAAAACATCATGCGTTGTCGTCCTCCTCCCCCTAGGGGCAAGCACCACTCAAATGCGGCACAGTTGCTTGGGCCCCTTGCACCAGTTTTTCTTTCTCGCAATCCACCGCCATCTCATGCACTTCCCTACTTCCATCACTATCGTCTGCTCTTTCAAACAAATAAGTAGCCGCCATTACATGTTGCAAGCTAGGTACAACGAAAATATGCAATCATTATCGTCTGTTCAGGTTCTGCCTCGACATTTGTGTATGTTTTTGCAAACAAATAAGTAGCCGCCTTTTCATGTTGCAAGCTAGACACAAGGTACGCAGAAACAGGATATGCAATTGTTGTCGTCTGTTTAGGTCCTTCCTCGACAGCTGGTTCACCGTGCAGCCCAGCTGGGCCCCGTGCGTTCAGTCCGCCAACTGTCCGCTGGATTCCTGGATGCGCCTTTTGGCTCAGCCGCGATCTGCTCCATGAGTGTGAACTATTTGAAGGCGCTTGAGATGTGGGACCCGGAAGTGACGACCGCATCCATCGAGCTGTGGCATTCAACCGTGCAGGGCCTGCTGACCAAGTGCGTTCAGAGCTGGGACCCTCTGCTTATATCCCCGGCACAGTCTGTTTAACGCCCTGAATGTGCAGGCACAATGGCTATTTAGTGTGTGTGTGTGTGTGTGTGTGTGTGTGTGTGTGTGTGTATGTGTGTGTGTGTGAGGCTGTGGATGGACTGTTCGTCGCTGTGTCTCTGTGTGTCTGTTGCGTTGGATCTTGCTGCCCCGCACGGGTTGCTGCAGCCCCCAGCAAATGTATGCTGGCTATGTCCATCGAGCTGTGGCGCTGTGCTGGTCCTACTGACCAGTTGCATTTTTGTTTGTTTATTGCATTTTGTTCTCCATTTTGTACCTACATACCTCAGGTAGCAGCGCAGGGCTGTGTCCTTGGACCTGTGGCATGTCATTGTGTTGGGCCCACTGGCCAGTGCGTTCAGAGTTGGGGCCCTTTGCTTCTTTTCCTCGGCACAATCTGTTCTATTCTCTGAATGTGCAGGCATGGAGGCTATCTAGTGGAAGCTGTGGATGGTCTGTTCCTGGCTGCGTTTTCTAGGTCTGCTGCTGCCATAAGGTGAGCCTTTGCTGATATAAGGATAATCATAATTGCAATGGCATGCATTACGCATTGGTGGTGTTTGTACAGGCGCCTTACGTGTATTGGAATGGAATAGCATGCACCCTATGGGTGTGCATTACAAATGTTGAGGGTTGGCCAACACAGTTAACGCACAATGTACATGACAGATGCCTTAACATTTCCCTCCAGAAGACTGTGCACGCTATGAACGTGCACTACAAATTGCAAAAGTACACCATGTGGGAGTGCAATACAAATTACAAATGTTGAGTTTTTTGTTCGACACAGTATATCCTGATGCCCACCCACGTTCTGATCCTGATGCCCACCCACATTCTGATCCTGATGCCCACTCTCGTTCTGATTTTGATGCCCACCCATATTCTGATCCTGATGCCCATCCACGTTCTGATCCTGATGCCCATCCACGTTCTGACCCTGATGCCCACCCACGTTCTGATCATGATGCCCACCATAATCTGATCCTTATGCCCACCCACGTTCTGATCCTGATGCCCACCCAGGTGGTCTCTGGAGTGCATTGAAGCATGCCTTGAAGCTGACTGGCCTGCTGAGCTGCTCAGCACCGAGCTGGGTGAGGAAACGCATTTCGTGCCCTCCGAAAACATAAGAAAGAGCATGTCTCGGCTGGCTGGACGGCGCAAGTCTTCCTTGTACCAGTGAGTATGAGTATGAGTATGAGCAGACGCATGTTGCACCCTTTGAGAACTCTTCATCTGGTTGGGTGGCGTAAGCTATCTTTCTATCAGAAAGTGAGTGGTTGAGCGTGCCTAACATTTTTTTAAAACCAGGCTTTGTGTTATTTCATTCCAAGCCCATGCGCCTAAAGTAATCCCTTACCTGCTGCTCTTCTTTTTGCATCAATGGCAGATAAAAGGCTTGCAGGTGCATTTGTTGCTGCTCTTTTTGTGCATCGAGGGCATTTGGAAGACTTGCAGGTGCATTTGTTGCTGCTCTTTATGTGCATCGAGGGCATTTGGAAGGTGTGCAGGTGCATTTGCTGCCGCTCTTTTTTTGTGTATTGAGGGCATTGGGAAGACATGCATGTGCACTTGCTGCTGCTCTTTTTTGTGTATTTAGGGCATTGAGGAGACGTGCAGGTGCATTTGATTGCAAATCGCTCGCATTCTTTTAAGCAGACCGATAATAGTTTTTTGCTCAATGCTTCCGCACAAGTTGCGTGCCTTAAGGCATGGTAAAAAGTAGAATGTCGATCTGCCTCCGTCAGTGCATGCTGTGGCTCTGTACTTGAGCGTGCTGACTAGCTGTGGAGGCATGAGGAAATGAGAGTGCTCGTCCAATTGTGCGCTCCGTTCTTCTGGATGCCTATGCTTTTCTGTGTGTGGTTTGCCTTGTGTCTTCCGTTTATCCAACCTGTCTATGTGTACATGTCCAGCTTGTCCGCCTGTTTGCCAACTTTGCCTCCCATATCTGGGGGTATCTGTCTTGGGGGGATGTTTTTTGTAGATGCAGGTGTAAAAATAAGGCTGATGACACACGTGCACACACAGTCGCACACACACATACACACACACACACACACACACTCACTGCAGCGCGGACGCTCTCCCGAGCGCGACCCTGGGGGAGGGACTATCGTCACCAAACTTGCAGCAGCCACATTCCTCTGAGCTACTGCTTGCTGAGAAAGTGCTGCTCTTCCGCGGCCTGAGGATCAAGGTGTGTGCACGTGGACTCAGGTAAATAGACTCAAATGTTTCACCCTTTAGCACAAATCCTCTGAGATGCTGCTTGCTGGGAAAGTGCTGCTTTTCCGTGGCTCGAAGATCAAGGTGCGTGCACTTGGACTGAGGCAGGTAGACTCAAATGTTTGACCCTTTAGCACAAATCCTTTGAGATGCTGCTTGCTGGGAAAGTGCTGCTTTTCCGTGGCTCAAAGATTAAGGTGCGTGCAGATCAAGGTGCGTGCACGTGGACTGAGGCGGGTCTGACAAAGTTTTGACATTTCTGTACACACCCCATAGCAGGCAGACACCACCAATCAGAATCGCACCCTCTTCTCAGCTTGTTCTCTGTTATTTCCAGGTTGGCATCGACTATGGTGGAGTAATAGCTGACGTGCACCCGGCTACAGCTCGTGTTGAGTTCAGAGGGAGGGTGAGTGAGTGATCAAAAACACCTGATTGCCCAATGAGCGTTCCTGTTTATGCAGAGTAGTATACAAGGGAGTCAAAGATGAAAGACGTGAGAAGAAGTGTAGCTTTTGCGCTCTTTCATTCATCACGTTCCCGCTAATGTAGAGAGCACAGTGTCTCTCTTTAGTATTGCCATGTCAGCCATTCTCTTTGCATTCTGCCACCTTCATCCTAATGTGAAAGCAAAGGTTTGGTCATAGTTCACACACGCATGCCTATTTATAAGTCACATGCATGTAGCTGCTCATAGTTCACACGCGCGTGCCTGTTCATAGTTCACACACGCATGCCTATTCATAAGTCTCACACATGTAGCTGCTCATAGTTCACATGTGCGTGCCTGTTCATAGTTCACACGCGCATGCCTATTCATAAGTCACACATGTAGCTGCTCATAGTTCACATGTGTGTGTCTGTTCATAGTTCACACCTGCATGTACCTGCTCATAGTCCACACGCATGTAGCTGCTCATAGTCCACACATGCATGCATGTTCATAGTTCACACCTGCATGTACCTGCTCATAGTCCACACGTGCACGCGTGTTCATAGTTCACACCTGCATGTACCTGCTCATAGTTCACACGTGCACGCATGTTCATAGTTCACAACTGCATGTACCTGCTCATAGTCCACATGTGCATGCATGTTCATAGTTCACACCTGCATGTACCTGCTCATAGTTCACACGTGCACGCATGTTATAGTTCACACCTGCATATACCTGCTCATTATTACCATGCACATACCTGCTCCTTCCTACACGCAGGTAATGAATCGAGCTGCACGCATCGGCAGCGTCGCCAAAAGTGGAGAGGTGAGGTCATTCACATGTGCTTGCCCTGCCTTTTTTCCATTGATCGTAACTCATTCTGTGTCAAACATTTCAGCCTGACACACACACACACACAAACACACACGCACACACACACATGAGGTGTCGCAATGCAGCCCACGACTTCCATTTCTGTGATCTTGCGCACCCCCAAAAAAATCCATCCGTGCTTATGTGCTTCTGCATCCTAGTGGCCTCACGCTGCCTTGGTGATCCTGCATTCAAGTCACTTAACGCACCTGCAACGAACACCCATGTGCGTTTGTGCTCCTACTGTTACGTACTCTTGTGCACACTTGTATCCCAGGTCCCCAGTTTGCACATTAGAAAGGTAGAAAGCTTGCAGCTCACCTGCACAGCAACATGCACGTCCCTCTTGTTGGTGCTCCAAAATAAAATGTTGCCAGAGGCTCTGTTTGGTGCCAAAAGGATGTTACTTAATGGTCTTGGATGTTGCTAGATGGTCTGGACATGAAAGGCCTGCACGTTTTTCACACAGGTTTGGTGTTCCGAGGGTGCGTGGGAAGCAGCAGCACCGGAGATTAACAACCCAGACATGTACCCAGATGTGGCCACACAACAGAAAAAAGTTTGCCATGGCGCTGTGGCTAAACTTGACAGCTGGGCGGACACGGCCGGCCCTGGCTATGCAAGTCTGGCGTGCCCCCTAGGCTCGTTCAAGCTCAAGGGAATTGCGGTGAGCATGTGTGTGTGCGTGTGTGTGAGTGTGCATGTGCGTGTGTGTGCATGTATGCCTAATGTCAGGAGTTTGCAAGAAATGGACGCATTTGAATCCTTTATAAGAATCATATCGAGTGCAAGACTGCTCCAGGTGAATGGATGATAGTTTTTAAGCAAGGAGTCAGGAAGGGAGAAGGAGGGGTATATGAACCTTGAGCATCAGGTTGGTGGTTCTTTCGGTGTTGCCGTTATTGATAAGGGCTGGCCAGAATTATATATGTATATACGTTTGTGTATACGGTAATTCTGTCAGGGAAACCACAAATATACGGTCATACACGGTGCATATACCTATACAGTTCTAGCCAACTCATTATTAATTGTGATAAAAAGCACATTAATGCCTCGCCCTTCCACCTGATGGATGTGCAGAGGCTTTGAGACTGGCAAGGCACAGTACGCACAGTACGCACAGTACAAGGCACAGTATGCACAGTACGCACAGTACAAGGCACCATATGCACAGTACAAGGCACAGTACGCACAGTATGCACAGTACAAGGCATAGTACGCACAGTACGCACAGTACAAGGCACAGTACGCACAGTACAAGGCATAGTACGCATAGTACGCACAGTACACACAGTACAAGGCACAGTACGCACAGTACGCACAGTACAAGGCACAGTACGCACAGTACGCACAATACAAGGCACAGTACGCACAGTACGCACAATACAAGGCACAGTACGCACAGTACAAGGCACAGTACGCACAGTACGCACGGTACAAGGCACAGTACGCACAGTACAAGGCACAGTATGCACAGTATGCACAGTACAAGGCACAGCACGCACAAAGTGTTTGTGAAGCACTGTATAGTACTTTTAACTGTGTACCGCAAACGCGTCCAACTTCCTCGTGATGCGCGTTGCAGGTAGATCTAGTATTTAATCATAAAAGGCCTTGCAGAAAGTCACAAAATATGGACATGGTCTTGCCCCTCTCACTCCTAGCTTGCGATCAGGTTTACATTTGGGTTTGGAATTCGCGTAGGCTGTTGTACTGCCCACAATGTGTTATGGGCACTGCAGTGTTACGAAGCAGAACTGCTAACCGGGTGCACACATGACCTTGCTTACCTTTTGTGGTCCCTTACCAACAACAAGCCATTTATGATGGCACAATGCATCTGTACACTCCCTGCTTCTAATGAACTCGCCTCCTTATGAGCTTCACACAAATGCGCCTTGCAGCAACAAATGGAGCTCTACCGCTGCTTTTGAGTCCACTCAAGCGTGTGTTGAGTCCACTCTGGGGGTGAGTCCATTCTGGGTGGATCCACCTTTCAAGTGCACTCTAGGGTGTGTTGAGTCCACTCTGGGGGTGAGTCCACTCTGGGGGTGAGTCCACTCTGGGGGTGAGTCCACTCTGGGAGAATCTACCTTTCAAGTGCACTCAAGGGTGTGTTGAGGCCACTTTGGGGGTGAGTCCACTCTGGGAGGGTCTACCTTTTAAGTGCACTCTGAGGTATGTTGAGGCCACTCTGGGGGTGAATCTGCTCTGGGTGGGTCCACTCTAGGGTGTGCTGCGTCCACTCTTTGAGTCCACTCTGCGTTGTGTTTGAACCCCTCGAGTCTGCTCTGCCACCTGCTGCTGTTATATTCAATCCAGGGTGCGAACGTGAACTCTTGACTTTACATAGAATGATTTGATCGTGGGATGTAGGAATGACCAATGTGTAATCTGGGAAGAATGCTGTGTCAGAGCCTGAACTGGATTGATTTGACTATTCTTGATATAGCTAGCTTGCTAACCATATTCATTTCAGTTCGACCTTATTTTTATACTTCTTGATCTCTCTCCTTCTTGGGTTGCACGATTCCTGATTATTTCTATGCCCATTACTTACAAAGTTGATATTAGGGGGAAACGTTTATTCCCTTATGGTAGGCAAAAGAAGTGGTTGCTTTGTTTGAAGGTTGATGATAGCTATTTGAAGGTTGCTGATAGCTATTGGTTAGGTATAGCTATTTGAAGGTTGATGATAGCTATTGGTTAGGTCCGCTGATCTCAGGACAGACACTGATCTCAGGACAGACGCTGATCTCAGGACAGACGCTGATCTCAGGACAGACGCTGATCTCAGGACAGACGCATGCTTTCCGTAATTTGTTGACGCTAGGGGGGGGGGGTGTTTTGTCAATCGGCCATCAGAAGCTGAGTCCAACTTGTCCGTGTTGTACCCTCTTGCTATTAGCAAACAAATGCTTTTATTACATGTTCACTTGGTTTGCTTTCCTAGACAACAACTGTGGCCCACTCACAGACTCTCCCTTGGCGGATCAGTGATTAAAAAATGGAGTCCTAACATTATAATGAATGAAATAGTTTCAAATTGCGCATTACATGCACTGGACTGAGATGTGGTTGCTGTTGCATTATTATACTGCAGACAGATGATTATATACATTTCTATGATTCATAATTTTTAAGTTCTGTTTTTCTTTGTGGCTGGAACAGAAGCTTCCTTTCTGAGGACAGCAGACTTGTACGACCATGCTGATTGATTAATACTCAACTCTTCCACTTCTCTGCAGAATTTACCAGCAATTTTGTGAACCTCCCTCTTTGATTTAAATTATGAGAGACTGCCTTTAGTTAAGGCGTTGACGGCATGCCTTAAGCTCATTTATACGGTAAACTGGCTGGCTGGGCTCAAACATGGTGATGACACAATCAGAATGCACTATGAAGTTGTCCTAACCTAGGTTCTAATTTTAATGGTTACAATGAGGGCTGACCTTCAGCCAGGTTATTGTTTGGCTGGTCGGCTGCTGAGTGGTCTCGGCCAGCCACAAATAAATCTATAGGCATATCAGAAATAACAAGACAAAGTTCGCTGTCCTGCTGAGGAAGGGAATTACAAATAAGTTGGCTGTTGACCTGTTGCAGCAAATAAGGTCGGGCTGCTAACAATCCTCAAAGAAAGGTGCATAAAGGTGCAAAAGGAGTAATCTTCCCTCGGCTCACAATCCCGATGATCTTGGCAAAGTAAAAGAGCGTGCACCTCGGTCTGGACATGTTTATTGGAGCGCTGGTTACATACGCGAGACCTGCCTTCAAGCCACGCTGCAGCCTCCTCTTTTTGATGATGATGGCGTATTACATAGATCCAGGGAAGATAGCAAACTCCCTACTACGAGGCTGAAAACGAAACTGTAAGTTGATAAATAAAAGGGAAGCAAGAGAGGCAGGCTGGAAGCGATAACAGAAAATAGGGGGAACAACCAAGGTGATGAGAAGAAGGGCAAACGTGTACGAGAAGGTCAAGCAAGGGAAAGAAAGAAGGAAGGAGAGCCTGCGCACTTTGTTGCCCACGTAATCAGAACAAGGTTTATTAGGAAGACAGGGCTAGTACGGCGGGTAGGGCTACGGGCCGATCTAGCTACACCACCGCAAGGCACTCAACATAAGAAACTAGGGAAGCTGAGAGTTAGCCAGGATAGAAGCAACTAAGCCATTGCGATGAATGGTGCGCCAAAACTAACTCCGACACAACCCAAAGAGAAGAGAGATTTCCCCTACAGACAGCACAGCTGCACCAACACGTCACTCTCAACATTACGGGCCCATACAAGGGTTACAAGGGTTACAAGGATGGCCTACAGCCCGAGTCTCTGGCTGATGGCAATTGGCTGGTGAAACAAAAT
>Ga0307945_1002975_pt1 | contig 13771 bp, 14 predicted proteins | sample OrgLakmetagen228_FD_201818 | JGI IMG/M metagenome (GOLD analysis project Ga0307945, IMG submission 201818) | Saline water microbial communities from Organic Lake, Antarctica - #228 | ecosystem: Environmental > Aquatic > Non-marine Saline and Alkaline > Saline | place: Antarctica: Organic Lake...
TTCTGTAACTGGCTACCAAATTCACTGCCTTCACTCAGATACACTGTGCCCCACACCTGACTCGCATACATTCCAGCAGGAATACCATACACTTTAGACAACCAGAGCATAGCATGAGGCCTGCTTTTTAATTCGTGACTCTTGGCAAACTCAGAAATCCTGCTCTGTGCAGCCATGTAAGGCCGCACCGCATGTTCCTCAGCTATCTTCGGATTCATCTTTCTATCAAGCAGCATGCCCAAATATTTGAACCTTTCTTTCTCTGGAAGCACCGCCCCATCGTACGTGAACGGATTCTGCAAAGGAGAGACAGACTTACTATTAAAATGAACCACCTCGTTCTGAACATGTTCATCTTCACCAGGACATTGGTCACATACGTGAGAACCATCTTTAAGCCACGCTGCTGCCTCAACTTTCAAAGTATGCGTACGCAAGCGAAGTCTACTGCATTGTGCATGACATGTTTGGACAGATCAAGATGAAGATACCGTGGTACAATAGTCGGCATACACTCATTTCTAGAAAAAGGGGTAGCAAACCGAGAACGATAAGTGGCCAGTTTGTTGCTGTGCGTGTTAGGGTCCACCAACTCAGCGTCTCTCCAAACACCTCTCATCCTTTGCTTCAAATCTGCAGTAAACTCTTGCATGGGAATAGCACGCCCAGTTTGAACAGCTCGTACATACAACTCACGCCCAGCCACGCAGTCCTTGAAAAGCGCTCAGCAGTTGAGCTGTCCAGCAGGCACTTGAACGAGGCTGTAAATTGAGATCAGCCTGGACTACCCTCTGCAAAGTGTCACTATTGGTATTAAGCATACTATTGAAAAGCTTGACAGCTGACCAAAACCACCAGTAGAACTAATTCATATCCACATTCTTGGAGTACAGCCCAGTTAGTGGTAGACCGCTTCACCACGCCCAACGTGCCTTCAGAAAATGCAAATGACGCGTTGACAGCGAGCTAGAGAACTTCCTGCCTGCCTGCAAAAAACCAGTACCCCATATTTGACTACCATGCATGCCAGCAGGAATAACATACGTCCTAGTGAGCCACAAAGAAGTGTGCGGCCTGTTTACCACTGGCAAAGCGTGTTCACGCACAATCTATGTATCCTATAGGCAGAGGCAAGAAAAGGACGGGATGCGTGTTCAGCAGACTTAGCAATGTTCAAGGTCATGTAGAAAACCATGCCCAGATACCTAATATCTCTGTGATGAAAGGTGGCACCGCGAACATCAAAAACAGGAACATTTTCACCCGCGGAGTTGAAGTGCACAACCTCGGACTTGGAAGTGTTGACAATAAGATGTTTATTCCTGGCGTACACAGCCAACCGACTCAGCATGGTTTGCATAGTATCACGGGCTCATTAGTCAGCAAAGTCAGATCATCTGCATACAACATGTGTGAGAGCGATTCCGGTGATAGCCCCTGATACACCCTCAGCAATGTCGTCAATATCGGTAATGTAAAGGGAAAAAACAGGGGGGACAGGGGGCAAATCTATAGAGGAGCTCAGATCATCCTGAAACAGCACACCGTAGTTTTACCGGCTCATTTCACTGTCATGACAAAGTGTAAGACTCAGTACGTTGATTAATAAAAAAAGTGATATGGCTTATTTAAGTTGAGAGTTTGAAGCAAAATCTGGCCTCAGTCTGCGCAAGTATTATGCAGTGTGTCAATGGTACACTGGCAAAAGTTAGCTTGAAGGAAGTTTGCAGAAAGCCACACCTGCGAAGTCAGTAGGTTGGTTATGTTAGGTACAATCATTTAAACCAGAAGAGGATATCTTTGAAGCAATGCTAGACCATCATGCTATGGTAGCTTACACTACTTCGGTAGTGTTCACACTGTCTGCGTTCTTTTCTTTTTTCTTTCTAGCAATGCTGGACCATAGCTTTCAAGGCGTCTGAGGATACAACTGCCTTGCATGCAGCCAGCACCATAACTTTTAAGCAATATAGTTTGCCCCCGACTCCAGGGAGATGTCCTCCGATCCATTGCAAAAGCAATCCACCAGTCACCATCGCCCATTCATTTCCACAAAGTCAAATCCCACGCAGGTATTATAGGCAAAGGAAATGCTGACACTCTTGCTGGAAAATCAATCACAACCTACTCTGACGTTGCAGATACCTCCATCAAAGCAGCTGGCCCTGAGGGAAATCCCTTCTACAACATCCACTGGCTTGCCCAAGAACATAGACATAGAAAACCAAACACAAACCCATAATCATACCCATACAACAAACATGGCCCATTCTCCTCCCCCAAAGCTTTGGTACCTACCAAACCACCGTGACGCCCTTTAAGCACATATGCATTTTCTCCATACTGGGCAATGCTTACCTAACATCATCCTATGTCCCCTTTAAGACCAAATATGTCATTATGAAATATAGAACAGGCACCCTATATAATCAAAAACATGCGGTACTGTTCAAACTCTCAACAAGTCAAACTTGCCCCCTCTGCCCACACGTAGACAGTACCCTGCACATTCTTTCTGGGTGCCAACACACGCAAATAAGGAACATGATCACCGAGAGACACAACTTAGCATGCCGCATTATCTTGAAGGCTATCAGCAAAACAGGCTCCTTAGGATAATGCGTTGTCTCCATAGACATAGGCAGCAACGAACGGATGATCATGCAAAATATCCAGATTTATGAAACAGCTCAAAGTATACTTGTTCCCAAATGGCTCTTCCCACCCCGCTTCCCAGATAAAGACAGATTTACCTCCAGCCGCCCAGATTTTGTGCTGGTTACTCCCATAGCTGCAAAAACACAAAATCAACAAACTAATGTAGGGGGTTGGGTTCTTCGCAGCGGCAGGGGGCAATTGAGGGAGACTGGGAGTACCCCAGCAGCACCGCCAGTCACCAGCAGAGCCACCAACCCCAGACAGCACCGACCCAAAGACCTCAGCAAACCTCGGCGTGACATCCACCTTGTCGAGATCAAGTACTGTGAGGACACAAGACTTCAGAACCAGCTGAATGCCGTAAAGGAACAGCACAAACATCTCCGCAACATTCTCCAAGGAGCCTCCGTTACTCTCCACATCAGCCTTTTGAGATTGGGCGGCACCATCTACAACAATTACACGCTGGAGGATTTTAAGGAACTGGGTATCGATTCTCAAAGAGTTAAGAAGCTTGCCTCCAAGCTCCATGTGCACTCTGTGAACTTCGCTGCTAAACTTGTCCATACCAGACATGGCCCTTTCCAGTACTGTTATCAGCTCTCATCAGGAGCCGGTTTCAGGCCAAGCCTGCAACCCTCTTGATCCCCATTGGTTTTTCCTTTCCTTTTTGCTTGTTAAGTGCTGAGAAACTATGCAAGGCCAAGGAGCAGACACACATGATGAGTACATGCTATGAAACAGTGAACAGTTCTTCAGAGATGTTCATATTTACTTATGTATTAAATAGGCAGCCAGACCGCAATCTGAAGGAACTTTTCTGTAAGAACTTTTCATCCATCTTCTCCTTGGTTCTTCGCCTGTATCAACATATCTGTAATATCATAACATCATTGTGGAGGAGCTTTACGGTACTCGGTACCAAAGTGGCTCCTTTTCCTTAATTGATGTGGGGAGTGGTTTTCACTGCCTGCGCAGTTTTTTCTTTTTCTTTTCATGCGGTATGGTTTAAGCACTCAATTAGCCTAATAACTTGCCCCCTCTGCCCTCAACTAGCAGACAGTGCCCTGCATATTATCCTTTCTGGATGCCAAAACACAAAGTAAGAAATATGATCACTGAGAGACATAAATTAGCATGCAGCGTGATCGTTAAAGCCATCAACAAAACAGGCTCCCTAGGATCCTGCTTTGTCTGCATAAATGTAGGTAGCAGCGAACGGCTAGTATGCATAATCTTCAGAATATTAATACAGCTGTACTAGAGTGGCTCTTTCACCCTGCTTCTCAAACAAAAACAGGATTACCACCAGCCGTCCAGATGCTGTTCTGGTTGTGCCCATCTCTGCAGAAACAAAAAAGCAACAGATTGCTAGTAATGGAGGGGGGTAGATACTGCGGAGTGGCAGGGGGCAAATGGGGGAGACGACTGGGAGCACCTTAGCAGCACCTCTAGCCACCAGCAGATCCACCTTCCCCAGACAGCATCGACCCAAAGATCTCAGCGTTCTCCAACGTGACATTCACCTCAAAGAGAATGAGATCAAATACTGTGAGGACAATCAACCGCAGAACCAGCTGAGCGCCGTGCAGGCGGAACAGCACAAAGGCCTCTGCACCATCCTTCGAGGAGCCTCCGTTGCCCTCCAAACACACCATCCTTATGGGAGTGGGTGGCACTATCTACAGCATTCACACGCTGGAGCCTTTTAAGGAGCTGGGTCTTGGCACTCAAAGAGCTAAGAATCGAAGCATGCTTCCAAGCTTCATGTTCATTCTGTCAACTACGCTACCAAACTTGTCCATACCAAACGTGCACTTTCCAGTACAATTATCAATTATTATCAACTCTCATCTGATTAGGAGTCGATTTCAGGTCAAGCCTGCGACCCTCCTGATCCCCATTGACTTTTTATTATTCTGTTGGTGGAGGAATTCTACGGTACCTGGTACCAAAGTGGCTCCTTTTCCTTATTTAATGCGGAAAGTGGTTTTTCACTGCCTGCGCCTGCGTTTCTTTCGTCTTGATTCGGATGCTGCAGATAAGGGCATTTTATGTAAATTTATTTAAAATATTTAAAATCTAAGGTCTTAATCCGAGAATGCAACCAGCAGGTGAGAGTTTGCAGATGGTACTGTCGGAGCGCTTCCCACTACTACTATAACGATGCAACCATTAGACAAGGGACGTTGCGCCAATTCCTGTTCCAACCTGCTTGCGGCTGGCGGCCTGTAGGCTGGCTATTTATAATGATAATACGATTGCGCCAATCAACAAGGTAGCGCTAGGCATCAAACCTGCTCAACCTCCACACAGTTGCGAGAAAGAGTGTGCGTGAAAGGTGAAGAAATTCTCACTGCTTGCCATAAGAGGAGCTTTTTGGCTCAGTTCCAACCCTGATGATATGCAGGTAGTGCCGCTAGCACTCCTGGTCAAGATGACAGCGGCTACAGAACAAAGTATCCCCCCCCGGGACCACCTTTTTCATATGGATATTCACCACCGACCGCTGCCTACTCCTCTGGACCAAGCACAGCCGCCTATCCAGGAGCGGGCTCCATTCCACCAGACATTGAGTCACAGCAGGTAGGTTTGATACAGTATGCTACCGGCGGGAAAACCAAAATGGATTCCTGTTCTCAAGGTACTGTATTGCAATTGAGTGTTTGAAACCGTAACCAATGAGCTGATCCACTGTTTTTGGTTCGAAACCTGGATCATGCGTTTTTAAGGCGCTATACCAATTTGCAGACCGCGCAGTCAGGAACGGGTTCATGCGCAAGGTCAGTACGTCTCTCCTACATAATATTGTCACTAAATGTCACCCTCCTTTTCGACCTTGGAGTGAGCTAGTCGTGACCGCCCACCCTTTCGAAAAAAATGCAGGTGTTTTCAATCGTCTTTTTACAACTTCTCATCACCGTGGCGTTCAGCCTTGTTTGCCTTTTTGTTGTTCCTCTGAAAGTAAGTGTGCGCACGGAAAAGAGTCAAAAGAATGAAAGACGGCCTCTAGCTCAAAACAGACCTCAAGTCTGAAAGCGTTGCTGAATAATTGCTGAGCTACCGACGTCATGTTCAAACCTCAACAGAAGTTGTATTATGCACAAAGAGGAAGCGGGTCGCAGCAAAACCCGGGGAAATATACAGATGGATTGAGTGCCATGCGCTAGCTGCCTTTGACCTTCTAACTTACTCAGTGCTTCATTAATCATATATGCACGCATGCAGAGCTATGTAAGGACAACCCCTTGGCCCTTCAAATGTACTCTGCTGTATTAATTATATATATAACATATGCACGCATGCAGAGCTATGTAAGGACAATCCCTTGGCCCTTCTAATTTACTCAGTGCTCCATTAATTACATATGGACGCATGCAGAACTATGTAAGGACAACTCCTTGGCCCTTCTACCTGTCTTGGGGTCTCTCCTTTGGACTCTTAATTGTAATATCTTGCAGGTAGTTACAATTATTTGTAATTTGGTTTTGCTACAAATCGTGGGTATTTGCTGCGTGCGTAACAATGAGAAGGAGCAGGGATGGTTGTGTTTGGGCTTGAACCTTTCCCCTTTTTTTTGAGACCTTCTCTATTTCTAGTACCGTGGTCACGACCCTTTTTAACCTGCCACGTCTCACTCCTCTGCGTTACTTGTTATCTATAACAATTTTGTCTCAATGTGCTTTGCAGTGAGCGGCTAAGGCGCAGGTGCGCTATTTCTTTTCTTCCACCTCTTTGTTCCCTCCTGTTAAATCTGTCTGTGCTCTCAGCTGAATTTTCGCAGTGTATTTCACCTTTATCTTCATCAGGTGGCCGGTCAACATGGTGCTGCTTTTGCTCTTCACTGTGTTTCAAGCTTTCCTGGTCAGTCCCCATACAAATTGGTAGTATCTTCCTTTTGTGGCGAGATCAGGTCTTTCCAGCACACTCTTCCTTTCACACAAGCGCACTCATACACTTTCATTCAAACACACACACAGACACACACACACACACACACACACGCACATGCACACACACAGGTTGGCATGATCACTTCCTACTTCGCAATTGAAGCTGTCATGCTCGCATTCCTCGTCACCTGTGTCGCAGTTGGCTTACTCTCGCTCATTGCGTGTAGTGTGAGTGTTTTTATTGAGGAAAAGAGGTTGCTAAGGTGCCTTTTTTCTTCTCTTACCTACACTGTTCCTTCTTTTACTCTGTTCCCTCTTTTACACTGTTCCTTCTACCCTTCTACCCTTCTACCCTTCTACAATGTTCCCTCTTTTAAACTGTTCCTTCTTTTACACTTGAATCACCTTCTCCTCCAGTCTAAGGTGGACATAACAAATTGGGGTACATACCTTTTGATCCCCACTGTGGTGAGTACTTCTGCAGGCATCTGGAAGTGGAAGTGAATGCCTTCTTTTGTGGTGTGGATCTGAATTGATCGTTGGCCCCCTTTTTGTCGGCAGGTATTGATCGTTCTTATCCTGATAGGCATATTCTGGATCAATCGAATAGTGTATCTCGTCATAGCAGGTAAGGGTCTAGCCACATTGTACATGTAGATCATGAATAGGTCAGGTATCTCTTTTCTTCCTATGACGGTAGATTGTGTATGTGCATCATAATAGTATCATATTCAATTCACAGCTCCGTTCTTCAGGTATCGCTGCCCTGCTCGCCTGCGTGTACCTAGTATATGACCTGCAGCTCATCATGGGCGGGAAGCGGTATTCAATCAGTCCAGACGAATTTGTATTTGTGGGTAGTTTGTGTTTGTGGGTTAACAAGTGCAAGTTTGGCACTTAGCATGCCTTGTTGTGCACTCTGTTCACTTCTGTTATTTGTAAACAGCGCAGGCGGCAATCAGTGTATATCTTGACATAGTTCAGGTAGGTGCGCTAGCAATCAAGTCTGTATTTTGTTCATGTTGTTCCAAACTTTACAACAATCCACCAAAATTGGTTTTGATCTGTTTGCAGATTTTCATTTGGACCCTGGCTCTTATTGGACTGGGGGGGGGGAGGCAGTGACAGAGCAACCTCTAAACAACTGCTTTTATTCTCTTTCTTATCAGTGCCCCATAATGAAAACCTGCCTTTTGCTCTTATTCAACTCTCCTACTTACATTTTGAGTCCAAGACATATTTACAATGAAGTGAGAAACCGTGGATGCTTAAAAGCAAACAAAGGCGTCAGACGACTTGTCGCTCGCAGACTTTAGATGCACAAGCATTGCTCTCAGATTCAGTACAGTCAACAAGACCGTCATTCAAATATGCAATTGCAGCAGTGATACTGGTGTCATTTAAAGCCAGACGCGGCGGCTTTGCACGATCTCTTTATGAAGTAACGTTTATGAAGTAAAAAAACACGAAGAGCCCAAAGCGATTATTCTGCACAAAATGCACCAAAGCACAGAGCAGCTGTGCCCAGCGGCTTAAGCTGTGGTAAAACTTAAGCTTTGGGCCCAGGACATGAAAAGGTACTGCTAGCAAGAAAAAGAGAAGATAAGAGCGACGAAAATCGCTGTAATCCGGAAAAATCAGAAAGAAAAACTCACGACTTATTATATCATCGATTTCAGGAGAAGAGATCAATAGAAAAGATCGAAAAAGGGCATTTATAAAAGACGACCAAAAACATGAAATAAAAAATTATTTTTACACAGTCAATTGATTCATAACAATGGCAACCACAACTATGCCCTTTGCATCCCAGGCACCCGCTGTACGCATTGCCAACAATGTAAGTGACGTCAAGAGATGATTATGCAATTTTGAGCTTTCAGTCTCTCCCGTTCCCATTCCTCACACATGACACACACGTGACATTACAACACCCGTAGGACATCAACGACTATGCACGCGCACATTTTGCTGCCCCGTTTGCAGAGCTCACGGCACAACAAAAATCAGGTGAAAATGGAACCCCATAATGTGTGCTAAGATCTGGCTGTGAACTGCAGGGCCATGATTTCAGTGACTCATCATGCGCATCACATCACCTTCTCTGTTTCACATGAGTTAGTTGAACATACAGTCACTTTCTGTCCTTACTTGGGGCACGATTTAGACTCAATTTATCATTGACACTATGTCTCGTGTGTCTGCTTGTAGATGTGGCTGCCGCGATGCGTGCTGACCAACGCATTGCCACCAATGGAGCTGTCCCAGTCGACTCCGAAGCTGCCACAGCAACGGTGAGTTTTTTACGCTTTGCCCGCCTTCTTTCTCTTTCCAGATTGTATATTAGGGGGTTAATTTGAGAAATTAGCAAGGGATGCATTGTCCTTGTTGAGTAGGAATCAACGAACAGAAAACGCTGCAGCTGAAGACAGGACAAAAGACTTGCTACCTTTGAAATGTGTGAGTGTAAAGGAAGTTACACAAACCTTTGTAAAGTGGTTGAGTGTAAAGGAAGTTACACGTGGCCAATCTATTTACTGCTGCTGTACAATGCGCACTTTCGCCCTTGTGGAGCTCATGTTTTCAGCAGCACGCAATACTCTTAAGCATTGACAGCCCACCCCCCCAGGTGCCATAATACGTATAAATGCACCAGACAACATTTTACTCTACAACATTTCCTTGCCCCAAGTTGTGTCTTTTTTGTTGTATTATTACTGCAGCGCCTTGCTACCCGTGCTCTGCGAGCAGCAGATCGAGAGGCTGTGCGAGACAAAGATGACTATGCCCTCGCCTGCTATGGCTGCACATTCAACTGGCTCACACCTACTCAGAAGGAGGTGCACGTCCTTTTGCATGTCGTGAAAATAAATTGTAGGTTGGGAGATGTTGTGTCGTCAAGCTCCTGGCATTTACCAAAGGTCTTGATCAGTTGCAAAGACGGAAACAAGTGCTTGTCAGATCCCCACTTTTGCTTGAAATTCGTGAGCAGTAGGTTAGGTAGAGTGCCCACATGGTGATATAGTGCAACGTTTGGGTTCCAGTGTGAGATTCTCTGAGAGACCAACTCAGAGAATTCCTAACTGCAACCCAAACGTTGCATTTAGTATGTTCATCAACTTAATGAAGCCTTGTTTGATGTAGATCTTGAATAGATATGTGGAATCAGCCGAACATCAGCTCCATCACTTGTTGCAGGGTTACCCAACTTTGTGGGAAATTTGGAAGAGTTGTATTCAATCAGCCGCCCAATCACTCACTTACTCACTCACTCACTCACTCATCAGGACGTTGCCAACTATATGCGGAATGATGAAAAGCGAGCCTATGGCACGGTGATTGCTGGTGGCGAGGCTGCTGAAGCCAAGGTAGATCGCGCTTTCCTTAGCAGCTTGTTAATCCAGTGGCTTTAAGACAGCTTTCTGTAAATTATCAATAATATTCAGATGAACATCTTGTCCTCACATATTGCACAGCGCATCTGAGACACAAACAACATGCATTTGAACCTTTTTGTTTATAATCATGGGGACTGCTACTTCATTGTTCCACTGCTTCTTGCATTGGCTCACACTAATATATGTGCTGTTGCCCATTCCTTGCAGCGCATTGCCGATGCTGAATATGCTGCAGCACCCGCCGCTGCCCCAACAGTCATGTGAATGTCTTAGCATTGTTGTTAGGCGCACTTGTCTAGTTGTAGCCCGTCCAAAACTGTGAACTTGTGACATTTTTGTGTAATATACTTCCTTAAACACACTCATGATAAACTCGCCAAGAAAGGGCTAAGCTTTTGGAGGAAGTAGGTTAAATTTACCAGCAGACATAATCGGGTTATATTGACATATACCACTGGTTAACAATGCGGTTGTCAGAAATTTGTACTGCCAAACCTGTCAGTACAGATTTTGAATTCCAAACTTTAATCCATTTTGCGACCAAATCAATTCATGTAAGAAAGCATAAAATCCTGTCCTCCACCAACAAAGATAAAGGGAACATGATGGAAAATAGAGGGTTATAGGCAAGGCCAACCGAGTCCAGCTTCTCGTGTGAGTTGATAAGAGACTTGAAAAAGCATGGGCTGTGTGGACCACTTTGGCCATGTTGTTGATGGTATGTACATGGAGTTTGCAGGCAAGCTACCTCTTTGACGGACAGATGTTTGAAGGGCGCTGCATCGGCTTGCCACTCACACCCAAGACAAAAATGGTGTGCCAGTGGCAAGTGATGGAACTTGAACTGGTGCAGATTTCTTTGTAATGTTCCTTTGAGGTGCCCGGCTAATTTCAGTAAATAATCTTAATAAATGAATGTCATGTTAATGTGCTTTCTAAAATCTCCAGAGAGCTGTATGGGGATTGTTGCTTTACAGGTGGCCCCTAGCGTTGCTGGATTGTTGCTATTAATATCACCCCATGTCGCTTCAAAGACAGCTCTTTTGCGGTCAACTTATGTGCCAGTTAGATATATACGCGCACAAGGTAGGGAGGATATTAGTTGCATCAGTATTGGATATGAGTGAGAAATGCTGTTCCTCCTACATTTTGCTGCCAAAACACAGCATCTCCTGTGCTTTGTGTCCTACAAAGCTGCTCTCCTACATTTTGCTGCCAAACTAATCGTGTATATGAATGTACGTGAATGGTGTTTGAGGCTGGCAGGGCCTGGTGTGGATTGTGTGTTTCTTCTCTGCTTTGCTAGTCTCTTATCCTTGCTCTCTTGCCTACCGTCACTCACCCCAGGTGTGAGTCTTGAATAGCGGGCCCTGATGGATTTGAGCTGGCAAAGATTACAAAAGGGAGATTTGACGCAAAACTCAGACAGTAGTAACATCCTGTCAAGTTCCTTACACAACACTTTTAAATAAAAACGGAGATGTACGTACAAAAGGAAACTGTAGGAGAAGCAGGCTGGAACACTGTTGATCCAACATGGATCTCACATAAACGCACACACGCTGGCAGTCTTCTTACACAAGGTTTGGATAACAGGTTTCAAACGGAAGCTCCTCCTAAGCCTTCACACTTCAACTAAGTGCACTCAAAGCCGAGGCAGATATATGGTACGCTGCAGCTAGGGCGTGTACCAGCTCCCTCCATCAGCAAGCTGTTTTTGCAATTTTGCAGGGATGGGAGCACTGACATAACACTTGGGGGGCTAAATTTAATAATTCTGCTTTTGCCCTAGAAGCAAGGGCTGTTTCGTCGCAATAAATGTTACTTAGTGGTAGCTGTTTCTTTGCAGTGGCAGGGGGTCGTAAATGGGAGAGACCGGGGTACCTTAGCAGCACCGCCAGCCATCAGCAGATCCTCCTTCCCCCTTTTTGTAGCACCGACCTAAAGATCTCAGCATTCCCCAACGTGACATTCACACATTCACCTCATCGAGATCAAGTACTGTGAGGACAGCCACTAGACCGCAGAACCACCTGAGTGCCGTGCAGGAACAGCACAAAGGCCTGTGCACCATCCTTTAAGGAGCCTCCGTTATCCTCCAAACGCACCATCCTTTTGGGAGCGAGTGGCACTATCTAGAGCATTCACACGCTAGGCCTTTTAAGGAGCTGTGTCTTGACACTCAAAGAGCTAAGAAGCATGCTTCCAAGCTTCATGTTCATTTTGTCAACTACGCTGCCAAACTGTCCATACCAGACGTGCACTTTCCAGTACTATTATCAATTCGCATCAGGAGCTGGTTTCACTGAGTTAAGCCTGCAATCCTCCTGATCCCCATTGGAGTCTAACGGTACTAGGAGTCTAATGGTACTAGGCACTAACAAAGTGGCTCCTTTTTTTTATTAATGGGGGAGTGGTTTTCACTGCCTGCGCTGATCTTACCTTTTTTACCTTTTTGGATTAGAATTGTGGGGGGTCACCAGACGTTTACTGCTGCCTACATGACAAAGCAGGCTCGTAAGTTGCCTGTTTTGCCTGTCACGCCCAATTGTTGGCAGCGACGAATCGTGTGACAGAGCAGTTAAGTTGGTTGACAGTTGAGAGTTTATTTCTATATGTCTTGATCAATAAGCTGGATGGCCAGTCTTATTGATAACCCTTATCTTCTGGATTTGATGAGTTTTGGTAATCAATTGACAACATGTGAAATCTAAGAGGTACCATTAGAGGGCATCCTCAAGAGACCCTGTACCGTGTAAGGTCTCCGATTATATTTGTTCGTTTACTAGTCATATTAATGTGTAACCACGATGAGGCCAAGAGGTCTGTCTGAGTCAATGGTCCCAGCTCCGGGAAGGAGCAGCAGTGTGGGGGCCAATCAAAGATGAGTGGCACTAGTAGTCATGCATACGTTTGTGCAGAGAGCGCAAGGGCATGAGCCAGAGAACTGGTAGAAGCATTAGGGACCACAGCAATGCAAACCCACTCCTCTGCTGGATGGTTTTTCCACCTTGGAGGCCTTTCTTGGTCCGAAGGCACATCATTTAATTAGTAGATGTGCTGAGTCTTAATCTTTGCAGTGACGGTAATTTGATCTGACATGCCACTGACTTTTATGATCAGGTAAAGCGCTTATGTAATATTTTTGAAGTGTGTGCTGGAACCCAGAGAGGACGTGCGTTACATTTTCCTCAATTCCCTGTAACTGTAGGGCAGAGGGGATTTGCACTCCTCACATAGTTCACAGTTCTTTACACATGCGGCCTGGCAGTCACACTTTTCAACTGATGGCTTTATCTGTAACCTCTGTAGGCAACACAACAACAAACTTGTTTTCTATTGTATCTGAGATTTATTGTTGAACTAGCGAGGACCAGTCACCGGCCGATCAGCCGAACAGTCTGGCTGAAGGTCCCCCCATGTAGATCTAAATCTGTAGTCAGAGGGACGTGCAGCCATGATGAATGATGACACTGTTTAACTATGACGGGGAAGACGAGCCAAACTCAACTTGTCTTAAGTGTAGTGTACGTGTTTGATAGCAAGGTTACTTTTCTCTGTGTTTCGTAATGATATGGAAATTACGTTTGTTAGATGAGTGGCTGCTTGTGGTTTCATTGGGAGCGCCAGGGTTTTTATTTCACTGGACAGCGGCTGTTGTTATTACTTTTAAAACTAGAGTGGTCACCACACGGTGTGCAATAACTTATCAGCAACAATAATAAGCACACACCTGGCATTGATTAGAAAAGGTAGTTGCTTTGTGGTATGCATGTTAAAATTGAAAGAGCTCAGGCAGAAAGATTGTAAAACAACGACAGG
>Ga0307945_1002979_pt1 | contig 13753 bp, 17 predicted proteins | sample OrgLakmetagen228_FD_201818 | JGI IMG/M metagenome (GOLD analysis project Ga0307945, IMG submission 201818) | Saline water microbial communities from Organic Lake, Antarctica - #228 | ecosystem: Environmental > Aquatic > Non-marine Saline and Alkaline > Saline | place: Antarctica: Organic Lake...
CTTCCAAGCCCTCTAGAGCCCCCCAGAGGAACTCCCAGCCCCTCAGAACGTAGCATGATCACTTGGTGGTGCCTGTAGCGTAGATGAATTGTGCAACAGCTGCATCCACACAAGCCTTGGTCACTGCTCTCCTGCTGCAGGTGGTCAATGACTGTGTAGATGCTGCTGATGTGCTTGCTGTAGTCCTGTGCAGGTGCCTCTCGTCACCTGCATGCTCCTCCCTCTGAGCGCTGGCGTCGGCAATTTCTCCCATGCGAGCGCTGCGACTACGCCCTGAGGATTCCTGCCGGGTCAGCTTTGCATGCTGCTACACCTACGCTGGGATTCTGCCTCATGAAGTGCTCGCGGATGCGGGGGGAATCCTGGCATCTGGCATCTGGCATCTCGTAAATCTGCCCCTTCGGTCCCATAACAACAACACGATGCCACTCAGGGCCTTTACCAGGAGGCATTATAATGTTCTGGAGGCTGGGGGGACAATTCGTGGTGGTTGGAGGGTGGTTGGTGCAAGCCCAGGGTACCCCCCAAAATAGCAAAAATACGTTTGCGTATTATACGCGTATGTCGTATTAATAGCGTATTAATCCGTATGGGACGTCTCAAAAGTCCGTATGACCCATCCCTGCAATTTTATAAACTGCTCACACCCACCTGCGGCTTGCTTCTCTGGCCCTCTTCCCCTCCTTGCGCTTTGGGCTGCGGCTCCGTGAGCGATGGCGCTGCCAAGGAGATTGAGAGCGTGAGCGTGAGCGCGAGCTAGCGCTCCTAGATCTTCTCCTTTTCTCCTCCTTCACTCGCTCTTCTTTCCCACCCCTGTCGCTCCGGCCTCGCTTCTCCTCCTCCTTCCTTTCTCGCCTCCTCTCCCTGTCCTCACCCCCTGTCCCTTTCTCCTCTTCCTTCCTCTCCCGCTTCTTTCCCCCTGCCTCCTTCCCATCTTCCCTCGCCCCCTCTTTTGCCTGCCCCTCTCGCCCACCGCCCTCCTTGCCCCCAGTCGCTGCAGCTGCGGCACTCGCTGCTGCTGCAAAAATCGCTGCTGAGACCCCCGTGACAGGTTGAGCTGGAGGAGGAGCGACAGCTGGCAGTGCTCCTGAGACAGCTGGCGGCGGCAGCTTGGTGGCAGCTGCAGGGCCGGCTGCCTGGTCAGAAGCAGGAGCAGTAGAGGGGCCTTTGGGGGGCTCTAGACCAATTCTACTGGCAGGCACCATCTGGCGGGCTCCCTCGCACATGACAATGTAGTGCAGCTGCGAGCCTTGTGGGGGCGTTGCTGCTGCTGATGCTGCTGCGCTAGCCGCCTTCCCGCCGCCCACCATGCTACCAATTACCTTGGCTGGGGCTTTGTTGGTGGCGTCTTCTCGGAGGAGCCACACGCTGTATGCATGCAAGCAAGAGGGGGCCAGGGTAGGGTGTTCAAATTTGAGTGTCGACTTGATGTGAAGCAAAATGTTTCGGAAACCTCGAAGAGATCGCCCAGCAGTCAAATGTTACGAGTGCAAAGCGTTCCTTTTTGAACCAGGAACCTTGCTTTCAATGCAGAGCATGGCAACTCTGGTTGAAGGGCGTTGGTCTGGTGCCAGGTGGAGCAGGGTTGCAAGGGTCGGCCAGAGCCCCAAAGTTGCACTGTACACCGTTTATAGTTTATACATAAGACTTTGGCCGATTGGCAAGGAGGATCGCAGGGCAAGCAGACAAGGCAAGGGGTGTACACCGAGGTTTTCTGCAAGCAACTAAGACAGGTTGTGTGCGCACGGTTACACGCTTTACAAGGGCAGTGCAGACGCAGGCGCAGAATGTCAGGACACGTGTATGCTGCCTGCTGCAATTCCGTGCGTACTGCTTTTGAACCCTATCATTTCCTCATCCAAATGCCATTGTGGGGTAAAGTCACACTCTCATGATGCTTCTACTCTCTACCCTTAAACCACCATCTCCCATCAATCATGTCACAGCCCTCTGATTCATTCTAGACTGACAAACATGTCACAGCTCTCTAATTGATCCTATTCTTACAGACACGTCACAGCCCTCTAATTAATTTTAGACTGACAAACACGTCACAGCCCTCTGATTCATTTTAGACAGACAGACATGTCACAGCCCTCTGATTCATTTTAGACTGAAAAACGTGTCACAGCCCTCTGGTTGATCCTAGTCTTACAGACATGTCGCAGCCCTCTGGAAAACCTATCTTAAATTCATATGTCATAGCCCTCTGGTTCATCCTGCACCCTTCCCCCTCTAAGGCCTCCCAACCCATATGTCATAGCCCTCTGGTTCAACCTGCACCCTTCCCCCTCTAAGGCCTCCCAACCTTCCTCCAACTTACGAGGTGCCTTTGGCATAAGGAGCAGCACTTTCTGGGGCCACCGAAGCCTCTCCTTTCACTGGCGGCTGCTGCTTCTGCTGCTGCTGCTGCTGCTGCTGGTTTTGCATCGCAGTCAAACTCTCTGGCAGCACTTTCCTTCCCTCCCTTCCGGCACCCGCACTACTTCCCCCCTTCCCAAGCTCTGCTGCCACTCCTGCTTCCCGGGGTGCAACGGCATCAGCACGGGCGACAGCACCAGCAGCACCGGTACCACCACCATCTCCTGCTGCAGTGGCAGCTGAGGCTTTGCTGGGTGCTGGCTTGGGTGGTCCTGGGCCTTCAGCTTCTGCTCCAGCCTCTCCCTCCCCATCTGAACCGTACCCCAGGCCTAGCAGGTTTCCGCCTCCTTCATCCTCATCGTCTGTGAGGGAAAAACAAGGAGAAAAGTTAATGGTGCCCTGAGGCCAGGGCTGTGGCTGCCACCAACAACCGAAGAGGCGACAAAGGGAGAAATAGCTATGAAATGCTAACGAGGGGTGGGGGTTGTCGCCCGAAGGCAATAGTTGTGGTTGCCCCTATGGTCAAGGGAAAAAAGCGAGGCGGGAATAGAAACAGTTCGGATGCCAGCTTGTAACTGGGAAGGACGCCTGTTTAAAGCTTTTCCTTCCCAATTACGAGGAGATGACATCACTGCTTGGCAACGGCAGCTGGAACCTTGAGGAAATCCCTGCAGGAGTCAAACCCAGTCCTGTCAAGTGGGTGTTCAAAACCAAGAAAGGCGCCGCTGGCAATATAGAGATACAAGGCAATATAGGAAGATATAAGGCAAGATAGAGAGATACAAGGCAAGCTAGAGAGACACAAGGCAAGATAGAGAGAAACGAGGCAAGCTAGAGAGACACAAGGCAAGCTAGAGAGACACAAGGCACGACTGGTCGCCAAAGGCCTCAAGCAGGCCTCTGCTTGAAGCTGGATCTGCACACGAACACACACATGTTCACACATACGCACACACACACACCTGAGTTGTCCGAGTCCTGCACCAATGGCAAGGCTGCAACAGCAGCAGCAGGTCCGGCCCCTCCCTTGCCATTTGCTCCGGCGGCAGTGGGCGTGCCCCCCGGCTTAGGGGGCCCACCTTTGTATTTATGGTGCACCCTGGGGGCACTCTCTTGGTAGACCTCGTCAGCCACCTCATCTGCAGGCACATCGTTGTATATATGCTGTTGTATATATGGTGTTGTATGTATGCTGTTGTATGTATGCTGTTGTATGTATGCATGGAGTGAGTTCATCAAGTCTTCCAACGTCCCTCTCATGGTACACGTAGTCAGCCACCTTTGTCGTACCGTGCAGCTGCAGCAGGAGACAATCGCACGCAGCTGCTGTTGCATGTGACTGCTACTTGTGACTTTGCAACCCTCCTAACCCTACCCTGAACTCAAACGGATCTTTTTGGAGAGGGTCACTGCTTGGAAGAGGCCCCGACAAGTGTGCTATGCATGCGAACAGGGGGCAGACACTGCAATTTTAGAGCCAGCACTGCTTGCTTTTTTAAGGGTCAGCCAGGGCAACTCACACACTTATAGCCTACAAACTGCAGGGCAATTATGTAAGGAAATGTCCCAAACATTCACGGCCTTATACAGTACATGTATACCCCACGACTATAACCTGCCACCACAGTCGTGGCAACCGGACTCAGCTGCACGGACATGCCAGGATGAGTACGTACATATCAGCGCACCACCTGCCCCTGTTTGCAGAGATGCGCAGCTGGCATCACTTCTGACGCGCACCAAGGCCCAACGACATGCCACCCCGCCACACTTGCAAACGGCACTCACCAAACAGCTGGTCAGTGACCTCTATCAGGATTTGAGTGAGGTGCTTCTTCACCTCGTTGCTGATTGCTCGCTGGTGCTCAGCGTCGCGCTCAGCTTCCGCCACGTCCTCCTCATCATTCACCCTGCGGTCGGCCTGTGTGTGAGATACATTCGGTTCCATCTGAAATCGTCCCTCCTGCATTCCACCTGTGCTCAGCCAAACAACCTGGCCGAAGGCCAAACCCTTTTGTGACCATGTTGGTGCGAGCAGTGCGGGCGACCTCAAGCCTAGCAGTCATGCGTTTTAACTGATGGCTTTTGCAAACCGTAAACCGAGAGTGTGTGCAAAGCAGGAGCAGGAGGTTCGATGCATACTGAGGAGAAGAAGCGCGGCTTGTGTTCTGCCTTTTTACATTGACGTGCCCTCCTCGTCCTTTTGGCAAAAAAGGCAGCCCAAGGAACGAAACGAATCGCCATCATGTCTCAGGCGGAGGTTGCTTCTGACAGACTGGCATCAGCAAGCTTCAGGACTTAAAAAAGTGAAATGGACTTAATGAGAGAATAGGGAAAAAACCTCGTGTGTCACGTTAAAAGGATCTGCAGGAAGTACTGGCTCCACCTCCCTTGACAGGGTGAAGCTGAAGCTGTAAAAAGTCTGACAAACTTTCTGCAGGTCTTTGTGAAATTGTGATATATATTCACGTGAGATTTATCCAAAAGGCTAATTTAAAAGCTGTGAATTCTATTCATCGTGAAGCTGTGGAATCTATTCATTTTGCCTGCCTTCCGCCCTCAATCACCCCCACCAGTGCTCAAAGCCATAATAACGCCACCTTCGTGAGGTCCTGAGCTTTACCCAGCCCGTCTGCTACCCTAGGGCATTCCCACTAGTGATCAAGTCTTACAACAGGATTGCTCATGTAAACAATCACTCTCCAACTGCTCTTGCCCAATCATGAACCGCCCCTCTCTCAACCCAAAACAATAAAGTAGCATTCTTGAACTCAACTCAACTCAAACCAATTTTCCAGCAGTGCCCACTCTTACACCTACAAGGCAGGACTTCTGCTGATGTTCTTCAGTGTTACACAAACGTCAGAGTGGGAGCCATATGTCCCCTCCCACCGAGCTACTCCTGCTGCTGTTAGTATTCTACAAAACTTAACAAACACCTTGTTGGGAGACACCTTGTTGGGAGACAAGACTTAACAAACACCTTGGAGGCCTTTGTAATCAAAACTAAACTAAACTTAACAAACACCTTGTTGGGAGCCACGCCCCATCTGCTCCCTCCTGCCGCCCGGTTGCGTCGCTCCTCGTGCGAGCCTCCCTCGTCCTCGTCATCCTCCTCGTCGTCAGAGCCCTTGCCTTTCCGTGCGGCCTCTGTATGGCCAAGACAGAACATGCACAAGCGAGTTCTCAATGCAGGGCATGCATCATCTTATCAAGATTGCCTTAGTCCTCGTCATCCTCCCCGTCATCTGAGCCTTTGCCAATCCATGCGGCCTCTGCATAAACACATAAGACAGGACATGCACAAGCCAGAATTTTCTGCGGAGCATGTTGTAACTTGCCAAGCAAACTTGTCTTCATCATCATCATCTGTTCAGCCGTTGCCTTTCCGCGCATGGTCATGGCCAACAGGCTACACCGAATGAGGCAAGTTGGAGCTGTGCGGCATTGTGATGAGCGCCCTGACCACAGTCTATGCTTTTGAAAGCCTCCATGGCCATGCACAGAGTTCCCTGTCAAGCTCTGACTCCTCATCCTTGTTCCCTGTCTTGATCCATGACCTCTGATGAAAATGACAAGGGACCCAAACCACCTAATTTAGTAGCGTTACGTCATAGTCAACACTACATTTCCTACCATGGGTGCGCTTAACGGGTTCAATCCAGGATTTGGGCAAAGTTTGCCAACTTTGCCAAACTCTCAATCTGCCATTTGTAGGGATCGGCGTATAGCGCTCTATGAGGCATTTCTATAGCGCTATATAGCGATGTAGCGCTATATTATCGCTATATTATGCTATATTTCATATGTGCCTTATGTGGACAAGCCTGTAGAACAGCATGTTGGACCAGGACTGAGCTGTGCGTGCATGCATGCTTATGTGCGTGTGTGCCTGTGTGCGCGTGCATGCGTGCGTGCAAGAGTGTGCGTGTGTGCATGCGCCCGCGAGTGCATGCGTGCATGTGCACACGCACGCACACGCATGCACGCAGACGCACACACTGCAGTGCTTGCATGCGCCCGCGAGTGCATGCGTGCATGTGCACACGCACGCACACGCATGCACGCAGACGCACACACTGCAGTGCTTGCATGCAAGCACTTCAGTCTGTATGCGTGCACTTGTGTGCAAGTGCAGGCATGTCTGTGCATTTGTGTCTGCCTTGTGGTGCTCATGGTGTGTGGTACTCATGTTTTGGCTCACGGTATGACCTCCTCACAGCACTCCAAGGCTCCACTAGGGTAAGTGTTTGTGTTGTGTCGATGCTTGGACGCCCAAGGACGAATTTAAGCCGAGTTTGAAGCGTGGGAATGAGCCAAATCGAAGCAAAGCGACGTTGGCACGCGCTATATCAGAGGGGGGACACTGGGCAAAAGCCAAAACATGCTCCTTTTTGCATGAAAGGTGCAACTACTCACACGTCACTTCATCAAATTGGACCCAACCTAGCTTCAAACTGATGCTGACTTTATAAGCTACCCGAGCATGTGCTCAGATTTAGACAAGTCGCCTTGCGTACAGAATGACAGGACTAAAAAGCACAAGTCGTGCACCTGTGCCCTATATGGGTGCTTTCCAGGGGGAATGGCACATTAATTTGCATATCTTGCCAACCACTTAGTCTTTTTGCCCCATTTCTCTTGCAATGATTCCAAAACATTAAAAATCACTCAGTTTGGTGCTTTGGCTGGTCAGATACAGCACATGGCTGCTCAAAAAGTAGGGTTCACGCTGCGGCCGATTAGGTATAGGCCTCCTAACTTGCAGGTTTCAAGCTTAACTGCTTTGCATATCAGAACTGAGCTTGAAACCTGCAAGTTAGGGGAGCCATATCCTAGGAGCATGCAAAGAGTACACCCATTTTGAACCTCAATGTCTCCCCTCTGGCGCTATATCTGAAAAATATTATAGCGCTATATAGCGCTATAAGCAAATGCCGATCCCTAGCCATTTGGCAAATTTGAAGAGCCAGTGCAAAATATCACGTTGAAGGGGGGAGCTGGAATACCAAGTTAACTCTCAAAACTCTTGAACAACCTTGATGCTTACACACAGCCTATTTACACTAACATAAAAATTTCACCTGCAGATCTAAATTCAGACTGTTACAATGATAGTCCTAGTGCTCTGTTTGGGTGGACCTCTACCCCATGAAGCTTCAGTTGGGACCATTTTACATTCCCCTCTGCCTACGTACATTATCATATTGTCAATATAGCACGCAAACCCACACACATTCACACACCCACACACCTCCAACCCCCCACATACATCCACACCCCCCCCCTGCACACACACACACACCACACCTCCACCCATACCCCCACACACAACATACGCACCTGCCGCTGCACTCTGCTGCTTCTTCACAATCTCTGCTTTCAGCCACTCTGGGATAGCGGAGCGCTTGGGAGCAGCCACTGGCTCTGCCTGCTGCTGCTGTGGCTGCATAGCTGCCATGGCACCAGCAGATGCAGCCATGGGCATCAGAGGGGGGACCATACCTGTGAGTAAGAGCAGGTGGTGCGTGTGTTTGCGAGTGTGTCTGTGTCTGTGTGTATATGTGTATATGTATATGTGTGTGTATATATGTGTATATGTGTAAGAGAGCATGTGTGTGTTTGTGTAAGCAGGTGGCAGGGGGGGTGGAGGCGGAGGTTACGTGCGCATGTTACATGCTCATGTTAAAGCAGGCGTGTTTGTATTGTGCGTGTGTACGTGTGTATGTGTGCTTGCGCGTGCCTACGTGCTCCATCAGCCAGCCTTTTGATTGAGCAACCACGCAATAACGTGGAAACACACACAAAATGCGTGCACGCGGCCAAAATCAAACGTACCAGGAGCCATCATGCCGATGCCTGCAGGCATACCAGCATGCGGGAGGGGGTAGCCTCCTGAGAGAGTGGAAGGACGTGTCTTTGAATTTTTGCAAGTGGACATGTTATAGAGCTTTGTGGAGTGGACATGTTATATAGCTTGTGGTATAAACAAGGATACATGCAGCAATGAACACACCTCTGGTATGTATGCACAACTACAAACACATACAAACATAAACACACGTTCACACACACCTGCAGCTGTAGCAACAGCTGGGTGGGGAGCTAAGGGGCCAGCGGCATTGCCCACGTGTGCGTGCATGCCAGGGAGGCCTGTTGGGTAGGGGGGCATGTGCGTGCCTGCTTGCTGATGTTGCTGCATCGCTGCCATGTGCTGCTGCTGCTGCTGCATGGCCGCCATGTGCTGTTGCAGCTGCTGCTGTTGCTGCTGCTGGTACTGCTGCTGCTGCTGTTGCTGCTGCTGCTGTTGGGCATAAGGGGAAGGGCCAGAGGGTGGCTGCGGCTGCGGCTGGCCCATCTGTTTTGGACGGTGGGATGGTAGTTAGTATGTGTATATGTGTGTGTGTGCGTGTACGCGCGCACATGCATATGATAGCATCTTCAGCCGCATCTACCATGCCAACCATTGAAATCCGTGGGCGCGTACATCAAACCAGCTACAACCCCAGTTTGCAAGAGTGAACCCTGATGAGCACCTGGGGGTACTGCTGCACCGGTTGAGCAGGGTTGTAGGCTGCCTGGCCGTACTGACTGGGATCTTGGTAGCCTGCGTACTGGCTTGGGTCATAGTAGCCCTGTACGTAAGTGAGAGGCATTTACAGCTCTGTGAGTTTGTACGTCTGGCTTAGTTTTGGGTGTGTCCGATCAAGGATTGTGAATGACAGTGCAGTTCTTTTGTGTCCTGAGCTGTATGCTTAATTTGCGCCCGGCAATGGAATCATACAACACAGTGAATGAATGCACTGTCATGAAATAAGCTCCCAGGGAACAACCTGATAGCCCTCCCAGCCTGTTGCCGGTGCCTGTTGCTGCTGTTCTGCTGGCGCTCCTGATGCTGATGCTGATGCCGCTGCTGTGTAATACTGCTGTTGCTGGTAGTACTGCTCCCACTGCTGCCACTCCGCCAAGTATTGCTGCTGCTGTTCAGCAGTCATGCTGCGAGAGACGCACGGGGGTTGCATCATTATAATCGATTGGAGCACTTGCTAGAGGACAAGCTAGCAGGAGCAATGTAGCTGCACGCGCACCTGGAGTAATCAGTCTCAGAGATGCCCTCTGGCGCTGTCTGCCTGTCTTGTGGGGGGGGAGGAGGGACCCCATTCCCCTGCTCTGGGGGAGGAGGAACGGTATCCTGCTCGGGGGGCGGAGGAGGAGGAGGAGGGGGAGGAGGAGGAGGAGGGGGGAAATCCATGCCTGATGGCGTAGAGGAGAGCACCTCAGCACTGCAAAATTGGTCTGACCATTTTAAGTGCAACTATACTGATGCTTTATTATATATGATTGCATTATATCCTGGATTTAATTAAGAGTCGCGATGGCCTCCAAACGAAGTCAGAAGAAACAGCGGATCCTGTATCGTGATGACCCGCAAGAAAAGGTGACACTCGACCATTTCGCTGTGTCATTCCAATCGTGCGCCCCACTTTGCCGCCGGGACTTTGCCAAACTGAAAAACAAACAAACACACACACACACACATACACACACACACACACGCACACACACACAAACACACACGCACGCACGCACGCACGCGCGCGCGCGAGCACGCACACGCACGCACACGCACACGCACACGAGCATGCGCGCACACATAAACACACATGTACACACATGCACACACCCACACACACACACACACACACATGCACACACACACACACACACACACACACATACACACACACACACACAAACACACACACACACATGTACACACACATGCACACAACAGGCTGCTGAGCTAGAAGAATACCTGTTTGGTGCCAAGTCCACTTCTGCTCGCATTTTTCAACACACGGAGCCCGAGGAAGAGGATGACATGACCCTGGCAGACCTGATGCGCAAGGTGTGGCTCGCACAACACACACAAAGCACACACACGCTTACGCGCATGCGCACATGCACACGAACACACACCACGCACACACACACACATACACACACACACACAGACACACACTTATACACACACATACACAACACCTGCAGCAAGGGGAAGCCGGAGAGGGCGGCGCGCCCCTGTTCTTCGAAGACCGGGCTGGAGGCGCCGCAGGGCCGAGCATGCTGAGCGAGGATGAGGAAGATAGCGATAGCAGCAGCAGCAGCAGCAGCAGTAGCAGAAGTGGGGGAGGGGATGATGACAGAAAGAGCGGGGAAGAGGGTGCTGGCTTAGCAGGGCTTACAGGCAGTGAAGGAGGTGACGAATCTGAGGATGAAGATGGAGAGGGAACGACATTGAAGAGGGAGGCTAGAAAGGGTTCGGAGCTGACCGGGAAGGGGAGGGAAAGCGGTAGTAGTGGCAGTTCGGAGGAGGACAGCCAGGATGAGGGTGGGTGGTGATCATGTTGTGTGTGTGTGTGTGTGTGTGTGTGTGTGTGTGTGTGTGTGTGTGTGTGTGAGTGTGTGTGACGTTTGTGGTCGTGCACGTGTGCATGTGTGTGTGCAAGTGCATACGGACGACTCTCATGGACAGGTGCAGTCCATTTTCCTTCTTGCCTGATAAGACTGCGTGCAAGACACATCACGCACGCACGCACACACAAACACACACACAAACAGCAACAGACACGCATGACCACGCACACATTCACATACACAATTGAACTCACACTCACACACATGCACACACATACACACACAGGACCTACCACGTCAGGTGGCATGCCTAGCCAACAGCATCAGCAGCGGGCTGGGGGCAATAAGCGAGTACCCGTGTGGACGGACCCTGCTGACATGGAAGTCTCTGTGAACCTAGCCAGCAAAGCGCGCTTGCGCAAGCTGCGTGCGTCGCATGAGCAGAAGGAGGTGGATGGTGAGTGCACAGATGTGTACACACACATACCTAAACACACACACACACACAAACACACACACACACACGCACACACACACACACACACACACACACACACACACACACACACAAATACGGGGTGGATCAAGTGGCTGGTTGTTGCGAGTGTCCTGTGTTTTCATTGTCACTGCTGCAGCCCCTTCCTCCACCACCAAACCGCCCCTACCTCAGCCTTCATGAGCTCATTCATTCATCCTCTGCCGTTTAAGAGCCTGACCTGGGTCAACCTTTATTTGTCTACTAACACTTAGGGTCGGCCAGAACCATATATATTTGGTGTATACACGGTGCTTTTGGCAGGGAAATCACCGAATATACGGTCATATACCGGGGATACATACGGTTCTGGCCAACTCTACTAATTCTTCCCGACAGCTCTACCGTGGAGTCTCCACTTACTGGCCTTAGTTCACTCACACATGATCTTCCATTAGAGTTGGCTAGAACCTTATATATATGCACCGTATTTGACCGTATATTCGGTGATTTCCCTGTTAAAAAAAACGTACATATACACCGTATGTATATTTATGGTTCTGGCCAACCCTATCTATCATCTACTGCCCAGCAGCCAATTTTCATTCATTCATGCATCCCCTACTGTCCTTTATCAATCAGCCTCTACCTTCCAGTTCCCGATCCATCATTCAGACTCCAGCCCAGCATTAGTCCCAACAATCAGTCTTAGCCACGCTGCAGCCGCCATACTGCACACTGCAGTCAGCTTGTGATGTTTGTGATCCCAGCCTGCAAGGGAGGCCCCTGTCACTGCATTCTCGCATCCTAGATTAAAAGAACGTGTTGTCCAAAAGCGTGAATGCGAGCATGCTGCAGGAGAAAAGCGCTGAAACACAAATAGATTACTAACGTCCGCACTGGCTTGCAGCACGAGGTTGCGCAGCGCAAGCAGCATAGCACGCTGTTTTGTGTGAAAGGGTGTGTGTGAAAGTATGTGTGTGTGTGTGTGTGTGTGTGCAAATGTCAACACAAGGTGAGCACACACACTTTCCAACGCACAGGCTTGTCATATGTGTAGGGTTGGCCAAAATTGTACATATACACCGTATATGACCGTATATTTGGTGATTTCCCTGCCAAAAATACCGTTTATACACCGTATATATATGGTTCTGGCCAACCCTACGTATGTGAGGCCACGCTGGTCGCATCAGCATAGCACGCTTGAGCTACGTGTATGCTGTACACTATGCATACAAATGTGCACGCATATATATACACACACACACACATATGCACACACAAACTATGCAACGTACAGGCTTGTCATATGAGGCCGTGCTGCGTAAGCAGCATAGCGTGCTAAACCCCCGAACTAGCTGGGCCAGCTTGGGGGGGGATGCAGGGGCACGTAGACGCAGGTGCGTGTGTGAAACACTGTGTGCATTGTTGTAGGTGGCTCATGCACGCAGGTGTGTGTGTGTGTGTGTGTTTGTGTGAAATGCTGTGTGCAGTAATGTAGGTGGCTCGTGCACGCAGGTGTGTGTTTGTGTGTGTGTGAAATACTGTGCGCAGTAATGTAGGTGGCTCATGCACGCAGGTGCGCGTGTGAAATGCTGTATGCGTTGTGCCTTGATTACGGTCAAGGGGGGCAACTAGACACAGCTGTCTGGACTGTGTGCATTATTGTCAGGCACGAGCTGTGCTAACTGCTTAGTTACAAGCCGCTAATCGTAAGCCCGCCAGGGCGTCACCAGCGGAGGACCCCAACGGTGAGGCCGTCGATTTAGGTTCCGCGCAGCTTCCACCCTTCCACCCTCTCTGATGATAAATATGAATTCAGCATCGTGTTAGAAATTCCGTTAAGCCACGTCCCGCGGAACAACTAAAATTCCGGGGCTCCTCAGCTCATCTCAGATCCGCTCCAAAGCGAGACACGAACCGTCCCAATTTAGAATTAATTCCTCAGGAGTACGCCTGCCATGGCGCGGGAACCCAACATGCAGCGTGCGGGCCGCAATTAACTGTTCACGCGTGGAGGACGCGCTGAGAAGTGCCCAGATGACATATTTTATTGCATGGGCGCGTTGCTGACGATGGCTACATATGATTCTGCCACTCAAACCCACGAGAACGCGACCTTGGACTTGCGGGGTGAAGTCACGGATTCGCTTAGCGATTGGCTGGGATTGCTCCTTACTTCTTTTGCTTCACATCCATATGTCCAAAGCGCATTCGCTCCTCTCCGGCCAGATTGAGCTTGCACGCCTCTCTGCCCGCCAGCAATCAACCAATACACGCGGCATAAATCCTCAACGTATAAAACACCAGCGTAGCTGAGCTTGTCCGCCACTCTAGCTCGAAAATCGACATGCAGCCCGGCAAAGCACGACAATACCGAAAGCACAATGACGGGCTGGATTTCCTCCGTGGTTCTCTCTTTTGTTTTTTTGCATAACTTGCTTGCTCTTCTGCCAACCCCCCCCCCTTCCCCTCTTCCCCTGCCTAAACATGATT
>Ga0307945_1002984_pt1 | contig 13746 bp, 14 predicted proteins | sample OrgLakmetagen228_FD_201818 | JGI IMG/M metagenome (GOLD analysis project Ga0307945, IMG submission 201818) | Saline water microbial communities from Organic Lake, Antarctica - #228 | ecosystem: Environmental > Aquatic > Non-marine Saline and Alkaline > Saline | place: Antarctica: Organic Lake...
CTTCAAACCCCCATCTGTGATACCCCCTCCCCCACACCCACCTGTGGCTTTCAGCGCAGCAACCGCGGTGGGCCAGCTGTCTTCGCTGCTAGGGAGCAGGCCCAGCAGCACCCTGTCTGCCACACCCACAGGGGCCACTTGTAAGCAGTCTCCAGGCAGCACCTTGCACCTGTGTGAGGATGTGAGAACTTTTTTGTGTGACTCTCATGGTGTGCGAGTTATCAAATGAGGCACAGTTTGTGATTCCGTAGGATGGCAGCCACCAGCTAGAAACTGTGTGAGGATGTGAGAGCTTTTTTGTGTGACTCTCATGGTGTGCGAGTTATCAAATGAGGCACAGTTTGTGATTCCGTAGGATGGCCGCCACCAGGTAATCACTGTGTGAGGATGTGAGAACTTTTTCATGTGGCTCTCATGGTGTGCGAGTTATCGAATAAGGCTTTATGATAATACAAGATGGCAGCCACTGAGCAGCACCTTGCACCTGTGTAAGGATGCGAGCACAATTTTTGTGCGTCATGTTGTGTGATTTTTCACAAGAGGCACTGTTTATGATTACATAGGGTGGCAGCCACTGAGCAGCACCGTGCACCTGTGTAAGGATGCGAGCACAGTTTTTGTGCGTCATGTTGTGTGATTTATCACATGAGGCACTGTTTATGATGACATAGGGTGGCAGCCACTGAGCAGCACCTTGCACCTGTGTAAGGATTAAGGATGCAAGCATATTTTTTGTGCGTCATGTTGCGTATTTTATCACATGAGGCACTGTTTATGATGACATAGGGTGGCAGCCACTGAGCAGCACCGTGCACCTGTGTAAGGATGCGAGCACATTTTTGTGCGTCATGTTGCGTGTTTTATCACATGAGGGACCGTTTATGATTACATAGGGTGGCAGCCACTGAGCAGCACCTTGCACCTGTGTAAGGATGCGAGCACACTTTTTGTGCGTCATGTTGCGTGTTTTATCACATGAGGCACTGTTTATGATGACATAGGGTGGCAGACACTGAGCAGCACCTTGCACCTGTGTAAGGATTAAGGATGCGAGCACACTTTTTGTGCGTCATGTCGTGTGATTTTTCACATGAGGCACTGTTTATGATTACATAGGGTGGCAGCCACTGAGCAGCACCTTGCACCTGTGTTAGAAACTGTATTAGGATGTGAGCACATATTTTGTGTGAGTCCTATGGTGGGAATTATTACCACATACTTTGTGTGAGTTCTATGGTGGGAATTATTACAAGGGACACGATTTGTGATTATATAGGGTGGCAGCCACCGAGCATCCACCGAGCAGTATCTGTGTGAGGACGTGAGCACCTTTTGAGCGACACAAAAAAACAACTTATATTCATCGTGCCGCACGGCCAGCGATAGTGCCATGCCTAAATGCATGCCTTGCTTGGCCTCCAGTGGATCAAAACTGGTGTGAAGTCGCCTATATAGGCACATGGCTCGCTTTGACTCCTGTGGATCAAAACTGATGTGAAGTCGCCTATATAGGCAGATGCCTTGCTTTGACTCCTGCGAATTGAAACTGATGTGAAGTTGCCTATATAGGCACATGCTTTGCTTCGCCTCCAGTGGATCAAAACTGATACACCACGAGCACACACCAGACACACAATAAGTCACCCTCACATCATCTTCACATAGGTTGCATACGAACGTCGGTAAGTGTGTGTGTGTGTGTGTGTGTGTGCAACAGTGCCACGCCTATAGGCATGTGCACCAAAAAAATATAAAGCATACACACATACACACACACGCACACAGGCATGCACACACACATGTAGCAATAGCTTGTACAGACATATGGGCATGCACATACTCGTCCGTAAGCCACTGCATTTGACACCAGCCTACACACACACACACACACACACATGCACACACACGCACACACACACGCACACACACGCGCACACAGGCATGCACAAATATAGCAGTGGCTTGTACACAGACATATGGACTTGCAAACACTCGCCTGCAAGCCACTGCATTTGACACCAGCCTACACACACACACACACACACACACACACACACACACACACACATACACACACACAGACACGCACACTCACACGCACACACAGACATGCACACATGTAGGACTGCCTTGCACACAGACACATGGGCACACGGACACTCACCTGTGAGCCACTGCATTTGCCACCAGCCCACGCCGCAAGGCCTCTACCGCGTGCGGGTTCCATTCGCACGCATACACCTGCAAGGAGCAACCGTACATATATGGGTCATGAATCCATTTACAACCGTGCATGTGGGTCATGAAGCCATGTGGGTCAGAGGGGTCGAAAGGGGAAAACAATGACTCAGGCAGTGAGGAGCACCCTACAAATAACCCTAAGTGCAAGTAGCAACCGTACGGGTTAGGGGGGTCGAAAGGGGAAAATAATGACACATGCAGATAGGAAGCAACCTACAAATAATCCTAAGTGCAAGTAGACACTGTACGGGTTAGGGGGGTCGAAAGGGGAAAATAAAGACACAGGCAGATAGGAAGCAACCTACAAATAATCCTAAGTGCAAGTAGACACTGTACAGGTTAGGGGGGTCGAAAGGGGAAAATAATGACACAGGCAGATAGGAAGCACCCTACAATATCCTTAAGTGCAAGTTGCACACGTACGGGTGAGAGGGGTCGAAATGGGACAACAATGACACAGGCAGTGAGGAACACCCTACAAGTAACATGAAAAAGCAGGGTTATTTTGGCACTGAGCAGCATACAACTCCTGTTGTCGTTCATACATAGGGTTGGCCATAACCGTGTATATTCGTATATGACCATATATTTGGTGGTTTCGCTGCCAAAACTACCGTATATGCACCGTATATATAACTCTGGCCAACCCTATCCATACGACAATTCAAACAGTGAGGAAAATTAGTTACTTTGACACCAGTACTGTACAAAAGCCTTTGTGTACAGCTTGCGCGTCATTGCAATTAGAAAGCCTTTGTGCACAGCTTGCGCGTCATTGCAATACGGAAGCTTTTGTGCACAGCTTGCGCGTCATTGTAATTAGAAAGCCTTTGTGTACAGCTTGCGCGTCATTGCCATTAGAAAGCCTTTGTGTACAGCTTGTGTGTGATTGCAATTAGAAAGCCGTTGTGTACAGCTTGCGCGTCATTGCCATTAGAAAGCCTTTGTGCACAGCTTGTGTGTCATTGCAATTGGAAAGCCTTTGTGCACAGCTTGCGTGTTACTGCAATTAGAAAGCCTCTGTGTACAGCTTGCACGTCATTGCAATACGAAGTTTTTTGTGTACAGCTTGTATGTCATTGCAATACGAAAGCCTTTGTGCACAGCTTGCGCGTCATTGCCATACGAAAGCCTTTGTGCACAGCTTGCGCGTCATTGCAATGCGAAAGCTCTAACGTTGCATTGGAAAAGGGCTTTGATCACGTGAATCATTGCTGCTGGTGATCAAGCTTGAATGGAAGACACCCATACTCACACACACACACACACATACACAAACACACTCACACACATACACACACACACACATACACAAACACACACACACACTCACACACTCACACATATACATACACACACAGAGACCCATCGTGTGAGCATCGTACCTTGTGCACTTTGGCATTAACGAGCAAAGGGAGCGTGTAGTAGCCAATACCGGTGTACAGATCAACCACCACTTCCCCACTTCCGTGCAGCTTGCCCAAACGCGCACGCTCAGTGACATTTCCTGCAGAGTGTGTATGGGTTGTTTGTTGTTTGGCATTGATGTGTGAAATGTGTGGTCAGAAAGGAATGATGTGTGACAGTGTGGTCAGAAAGGAATGAAGTGTGTGCGTGTGGTCAGAAAGGAGTGATGTGTGTACGTGTGGTCAGAAAGGAATGATGTGTGCCAGTGTGGCCAGAAAGGAATGATGTGTGACAGTGTGGTCGGATAGGAATGACGTGTGAAAAGTGTGGTCAGAAAGGAATGGTGTGTGCAAGTGTGTGGTCTTAAAGGAATGATGTGTGACAGTGTGGTCTCACAGGAATGATGTGTGACAGTGTGGCCAGAAAGGAATGGTGTGTGGCAGTGCGGTCAGAAAGGAATGATGTGTGACAGTGTGGACTCAAAGGAATGATGTGTGACAGTGTGGTCAGAAAGGAATGATGTGTGAAAAGTGTGGTCAGAAAGGGATGATGTGTGACAGTGTGGTCAGGAAGGAATGATGTGTGCCAGTGTGGTCAGAAAGGAATGATGTGTGCCAGTGTGGTCAGGAAGGAATGATGTGGGAAAGTGTGGTCAGAAAGGAATGATGTGTGACAGTGTGGTCTCAAAGGAATGATGTGTGAAAAGTGTGGTCAGAAAGGAATGATGTGTGACAGTGTGGTCAGGAAGGAATGATGTGGGAAAGTGTGGTCAGAAAGGAATGGTGTGTGTGTGCGTGTGGTCAGAAAGGAATGATGTGTGACAATGTGGTCAGAAAAAAATGGTGTGTGAAAAGTGTGGTCAGAAAGGAATGATGTGAGACAGTGTGGCCAGAAAGGAATGATGTGTGAAAAGTGTGGTCAGAAAGGGATGATGTGTGGCAGTGAAGTCAGAAAGGAATGATGTGTGCAAGGCATGATGTGTGTACGTATGTAGAATGTGACATCCAACACATGCACAAGCAAGACAGTTTAACCAACCAGGATGATTTTAAAGGCCAAGCCTGCACCCCTCCACTCACATTTCCTTTCTTTTCTGCGGTACAGGAATTGTACGGTATCAAAGTCTATAATCGTCTTTTCTGCGACGGAGGGCTCTCACATTTTCTTTCTCTTCTGCGGTACAGGAATTGTACGGTATCAAAGCCTATAATCGTCTTTTCTGCGACGGAGGGCTCTCAAGGTACGTGGCACCTTTGAACAGCACCTTGCCCTAACATTTATTAGATCAGGCCTGCATGTGTACTCATTTCTGTTCCTGTGTCTTCAGCAACAGATAGTACGTACGCACTGCATAGCCTGAAACCCAAAACACCCACCGAGGGCACATAGCTAGGGTTGACCAGAACTGTATATATGTAGGGTTGGCCAGAACTGTATATATACTCCGTATATGACCGTATATTTGGTGATTTTCCTGCCAAAATTACCGTATATACACCGTATATATGTGGTTTTGGCCAACCCTTTATATGCAACGTATATGATTTGGTGGTTACCATGTCCAGAATACCGTATATGCATTATGGTCAACCATATACATGCAGTGCGTAACATTTAGCTCGTACAGGTGACCACACGTATTTAATCAGGAGACAAAGTATAGTATATATGTGTGTGTGTATAGTGTGTGTGTGTTTGTGGACATCCCTTCCCAGTTCTCCTGCAAGTGCAGGTGCAGGTTCTTGCTACACAGCCTGAATTCCAAAACACACACATACAAGCACACACACACACCTAAGGAGTACATGCAGCTTGACTTTCAAAGCAACCAATTTCTTTTATCAGCAGCTTACGGTACATATTATCTGCACGGTCTGAAACTCAAAACACACACACACACACCTGAGGAGTATATGCAGCGAGTGACGTCCAGCACATACACACACACATACACACACATGCACACACACACACCTGAGGAGTATATGCAGCGAGTGACGTCCAGCACATACACACACACACATACACACACACACGCACACACGCACCTGAGGAGTATATGCAGCGAGTGACGTCCAGCACATACACACACATACACACACACACATGCACACACACCTGAGGAGTATATGCAGCGAGTGACGTCCAGCACATACACACACATACACACACATGCACACACACCTGAGGAGTATATGCAGCGAGTGACGTCCAGCACATACACACACATACACACATGCACACACACACCTGAGGAGTACATGCAGCGAGTGACGTCCAGCACATACCCACACATACACACACATGCATACACACACCTGAGGAGTATATGCAGCGAGTGACGTCCAGCACATACACACACATACACACATGCACACACACCTGAGGAGTACATGCAGCGAGTGACGTCCAGCACATACAGGCAGCGGTTCTCCACATGGGTCACCCATCCGTCCTGGCCAAGCAGCAGCTGAGCGCGACTGTCGCGCGTACCTGAATGTAATTCACATCACGACACAGCCTTAAGTAGCTGTGCACGCACATGCAAGCGCCTGAATGCGATTCACATCACGATACAGCCTTAAGTAGCTGTGCACGCACATGCGAGTGCCTGGACGTAGTTCACGTCACGACACAGTTTGTAGCGTGCAGTTGTGCACGGCTGTGCGTTTGCCTGCCTGTAATTCACGTCATGATACAGCCTTTCAATAGCTGTACACGCACATGTGAAAGAACAGATCGTAGCGTGTAGTTTTTTGTAGCGTGTAGTTTGTAGCTGTAGTTGTGCACGGCTGTGCATGTGCCTGCATGTAATCTACGTCATGTTACAGCCTTCAAGTAGCTGTAGTTGTGCACGGCTTCAAGTAGCTGTAGTTGTGCACGGCTGTGCACGCACATGCAAGCGCCTGGACGTAATTCACGTCATAATGCAGTCTTTAGTGTGTAGTTTTTTGTAGCGTGTAGTTTGTAGCTGTAGTTGTGCACGGCTGTGCATGTGCCTGCATGTAATTCACGTCATGATACAGCCTTTAAGTAGCTGTGCACGCACATGCAAGCGCCTGGACGTAATTCACGTCACGACACAGTTTGTGGCATGTAGTTGTGCACGGCTGTGCGTGTGCCTGCATGTAACTCACGTCAAGATACAGCCTTTAGTGTGCAGTTGTTTGTAGCGTGTAGTATGTAGCTGTAGTTGTGCACGGCTGTGCGTGTGCCTGCATGTAATTAACGTCATTATACGGCCTTTAGCGTGCAGTAGTAGTGTGCGGCTGTGCGTGTGCCTGCATGTAATTAACGTCATGATACAGCCTTTAGTGTGTTGTAGTGTGCGGCTGTGCGTGTGCCTGCATGTGATTCACGTTACGACACAGTTTGTGGCATGTAGTTGTGCACGGCTGTGCGTGTGCCTGCATGTAGTTCACGTCATGATACAGTTTGTAGCTGTAGTTGTGCACGGCTGTGCGTGTGTCTGCATGTAATTAACGTCATGATACAGCCTTTAGCGTGCAGTAGTAGTGTGCGGCTGTGCGTGTGCCTGTATACAGGTTATGCAAGGTCTTCAATCAATGATACACAGTCTTCAATCAAATTTGAGCTTGAGCTGTGGAACAGACACATGCTGGCCTGTGTAGTAAAGAAAAAGAGATGAACGCAAATAGCAAATATAGTGTAAACGCTACCGGCATGGATAGGAATGGATCACCGCATAATAAGTATAGACTCTGTAATTGCATGAAGACAATGCATGAAGACAATGCTGTCAAAAAACAAGAGCGATGCACGTAGGGCAGCTGTGTTCCTGGCACCATACGCAGGTCATTTATACACTTCATAGTGTATATGGGCAAAGAACACACAGGCGTTTTGCACACATGGGCAAAGAACACACATGGGCAAAGAACACAGGCGTTTTGCACACATGGGCAAAGAACACACACAGGCGTTTTGCACACATGGGCAAAGAACACACATGGGCAAAGAACACACAGGCGTTTTGCACACATGGGCAAAGAACACACAGGCGTTTTGCATACATGGGCAAAGGACACACATGGGCAAAGAACACACACAGGCGTTTTGCCCACGCCAAACATGTAAGGTTGGCCAGAACCGTACATGTTCGCCGTAGATGACCGTATATTTGGTGATCTACATGACAAAGTTCTGTGAATACACCGTGCGTATATATATAAGGTTCTGGCCAAACCTGCAAACAAGGCTTTGGCCTGTGTTCAGAAGCTTGTGTTGGCAATCTGCTTGACATACCCTTGCAAATAACCACTGCTTGCGGGTTGTGTAAATAACCCACTGCCTGGTAGCCCCTTGTAAGTACCCACCGCATCTCACGATGCAAACGTAATAGAACCGCCCGTTTCCTAAAACAGCACAAACAAGCACATATACACAGCTCTTCATTTACTCGTGAAAAATCCACCGCCATCTCACAATGCACACGTAATAGAACCTGTGTCGGTAATCTGACTGACAGATAATGTTCAAACCAAGAATGCTTGCAAGGCTGGCTTGCACATTACACCATCATCACATCCTACATCTACACACACACACACACACTCACTCGCTTCTTTGAATAGACAAGCAGAACACACACATACACACACACTCACTCAGACATACACACACAACCACACACATATGTCCAGACACACACACCAGCATTTACAACCACCCACCCACCCACCCACCCACACCCACCCACACACACACACACACACACTACACACTCTCGCACACTCACCAGTGTTGGCGATCGCTGCTTGGCGGGCCACCCTGGTCACGCCAAGGGCCGCTGCAAGACGAGGCCATAAGACTGCAGGCTGCAGGAGCTGCTCCCATGCTGAGTGGGCCTACAAAACATGCACAGGCACAAAACCCCGCATGTATGATGCCTTCACCATTGCAGACAGGCGAGCATGCCCATGTACAAAAGTTTTTCTTTTGCACTTTGTTTGAAGGTGCCGTTGGGCTAAAGGAATTTAAATTCAAAGCCTAACACTCGTTCCTCCTCATCGTGCATAGCGCGCAGCTGATCTCCATATTTCATACACCTGGTGCTTATGTCTGTAAAGTGTGCAGCCGTACGCCCAACAGGGCGCATGCGGACCTGTCCAATTTTTGGGGTGCAGGATGAGTACGGTAAGGTACGGTATATATTTTACTTGTGTAGTGTGCAGCCGTACGCTTAACAGGGCACATGCGGACCTGTCCAAACTTGGGGTGCGGGATGAGTGCGGTAAGGTATGGTATACAATTCACTTGTGTAGTTTGCAGCCGTACGCTCAACAGGGCACACGCGGACCAGTCCAATTTTTAAAGTGCGGGATGAGTGTGGTAAGGTACGGTATATAATTCACTTGTGTAGGCTGCAGCCGTACACTCAACAAGGCGCATGCGGTTATGTCCCTGACCTTCATTCATTAAGTGTGAAACGTGAAGCGTCAGTGTAACCTGTCAAATATATTTGCAGTCATGGCAACGCGCGTGTTCAGTGTGAAGCGTCAGAGTAACCGGTTGGCTATAGTTACAGTCGTAACAAAGTGCGCGTTTCAATTTGGAAGAGTCAGAGTGACCTATTGGCCTTAGGGTTTACAGCAAAGTGCGTGTTGAGTGTGAAGCGTCAGTGACCTGTCGGCTATGGTTATATTTCTAGCAAAGTGCGTGTTGAGTGTGAAGCATCAGTGTGACCTATTGGTCTTTGAGTTACAGCAAAGTGTGTGTTGAGTGTTGAGCATCAGTGTACCTATTGGTCTTAGAGTTACAGCAAAGTGCGTGTTGAGTGTTAAGCATCAGTGTGACCTATTGGTCTTAGAGTTACAGCAAAGTGCGTGTTGAGTGTTAAGCATCAGTGTGACCTATTGGTCTTAGAGTTACAGCAAAGTGCGTGTTGAATGTTAAGCATCAGTGTGACCTATTGGTCTTAGAGTTACAGCAAAGCGCGTGTGTCAAGTGTGGAGCGTAGGTGTGGCTTGTCGGCCTTATATTTAAACAAAGCGTGTATACACACAATTGTTTCAGACATTTGTGGTCATGACAAAGCGTGCGTGTACGCGCAATTAATTCATGCAGGGAAAACGCACCATCGTGCCCTCAGTGAGCGCGCACACAGCACCGCCAGCTGGTCTTCCCACCTCAATATGAAGATAACCCAACTCGTTTGAGGACTTTATTTGAGCCAGCAAGATTTACATGGTGTGGCCTCTTTTGTGGTCGAGCGCCTAGCCCTTAATTTTTTCTAGCGTTTTTCAGTTTGGTTAGACTTTTTCCAAGCTTCCGCTCAGATGCCCCCCAGAGGCATATATATGGCGATGTGACCCTGGAAAAAAAACGCACCATCGTGCCCTCAGGGATGAGCGCAATGTCGTTGCCCAGCCTCTCCCACTTTGTTGGCAGGTCCGCAAGCAGCTCGCTCACCTGGTTTTGGTTGTGAATAACACTGCAGGTTTGGCTGGGGGTGTAGGGATGTAGCGTAGTGGCCAAAATGGTTAACCGGATGAATGAGCGATAAGTAAATTGTACTTTACTTATGCATGTTACAAGGGAAGCATGTGTAATTCATTGTTATTGTCCGCCAGCCATGGGCTCCCTTGAGATCGGAATTGAAAATGTGATGCTGCAGGTTTGAGCCTGGTCGGCCTGCAGGTTTGAGCCTAGTGGTGCAACTGTGATGCAACTGTGATGCTGCAGGTTTGAGCCTGGTCGGAATTGAAAAAGTGATGCTGCAGGTTTGAGCCTGGTGGTGTAAGCAAGCATCTAGTGTTCCTAAAGTGCATCTAGTGTTCCTAAAGTGCATCTAGTGTTCTGAGAGTGCATCTAGTGCATCTAGTGTTCCTAAAGTGCATCTAGTGTTTCTAAAGTGCATCTAGTGTTCTTTGCCACGTTCTCTTCTACGTGAGAGTCTAATATAAAGAGTAGATACTGCAGGTCTCGAGTGCGTGTGTCCTGCCTTCATGCTTTTAGGATTGAGATATGGAAAGAGGGTAACCCCTTCGACAAGAGCGATGGTGATTTACAAGAGAGGACGTTTTTTCATTCACTGTTGCAATATCCTTCCTCCTGTTGTCCTTCCACGCACTGTTCCATACAATGTATTTCATCAAAAACGTGGCCAGTGACGTGACAAGTTTATGAAGATAGAAAGTGACTTTCGTCCACTGCCCCATACAATGTGGGGTCTCAAACGTGACCAATGCCGTGACGTTTGTATGGAAAAGGTATAAGCAGTGATGTGATGTTTGTTTGGAAAAGTACGACCAGTGACGTGACCTTTGCAAGAAAAGAAAGATGACCAGTGTCATGATATTTCGAAAATGCCTGAGTGAACCCTGGTCTCAAGACCAACACACACACACACACACACGCACACACGCGCACACACGCACACACACACACGCACCAACACACCCACACACATTAACATGCACCTACACAAAAATACATGCAGGCATCATACCATGTACAACTACACTTTGGTATGTTCACAGCAATTACCCAACACCACATCTGTATGATGTCAACTTTGCCTGGTTTCAGCAAAACCATGCACCCTAGTTACTAGTTACCCATGCTGTGGTGTAAAGCAATGCATGTATAGGGTTGGCCAGAACTGTATATATACACCGTATATGACCGTATATATGGTGAATTCCCTGCCAAAAATACCGTATACACACCGTATATTTATGGTTCTGGCCAACCCTATGTATGTACCTAATTGAACCTCATGCCTCACACCCTATCAACCTTGCAGTTACACATCACAACATGCGAACACACAACCATGTAAACACACCAGTGCTTGGGGCGTGCTAGAGGGCAGCAATGCACGCGCAGCAGCTTCCATTGCGGCGTGGGGAGACACAGCTCGCTTGCTGGATTGGCTGCTGAGGCTGTCAGGGCTGTAAGCTACCACCCTTGCCAGGCCACTCCTATAAAGGGTGGGAGTGTGTACCATCATGTGTGTGCACGTATGTGTGTGTGTGTGTGCGTGCGTGCGTGCGTGCGTGCGTGTGCGTGTGTGTGTGCGTGTGTGTGTGTGCGTGTGTGCGTGTGTGTGTGTGTGTGTTGTGTGTGTTGTGTGTGTGTGTGTGTGTGTGTGTGTGTGTGAGTATGTGCACTGAAAACAACGGAACATGTAAAGGTTATGGCTGTCAAATGCTGCCGACCACCTCCTTTGCTGGCCACCTCCATTTCAGGAGCGAGAGTGCGCACACCCTTGACCACCACTTCACCACACACACCCTTGACCACCACTTCACCACACACGCCCTTGACCACCACTCCACCACGCACACCCTTGACCACCACTTCACCACGCACGCCCTTGACAACCACTTCACCACGCATGCCCTTGACCACCACTTCGCCACGCATGCCCTTGACCACCACTTCACCACGCACGCCCTTGACCACCACACCACTTCACCACGCACGCCCTTGACCACCACACCACTCCACCACACACGCCCTTGACAACCACTTCACCACGCACACCCTTGACCACCACTTCACCACGCACGCCCTTGACCACCACTTCACCACTAAAAAGCAGGAAGTGGTCTGTGTGTATAAGTGTTTATATAGGGTTGGCCAAAACCATATGCATACGGTGTATATACGGTATTTTTGTGGTATTTTTGGCAGGGAAAGCTTTAAATATATATGGAGCGTATGTGTAAGGTTAGTAGGGTTGGCCATATGCATGGACCATTTGCATACATGTATACGGTGTATATATGGTATTTTTGACAGGGAAAGCTTTAAATATACGGAGCATGCACGTAGGGTAAACCGGAATCATATATAAACGGGTTGTATACGGTATTCTTGGCAGGGAAATCACCACATATACGGTCATATGCGGCATATATACACAGTTATGGCCAGCCCTGAGTATGTTTTAGTGTGTGTGCATGCAAGTTGTGCTTAAACCTACTTGAACTACATAAAATGGGTTCTGTTTTATTATTCCACCAGGATTCAACGTTCTTTTGTCTTTCTCACTCCATAGTTTTCCTCATGCCCCGCACCAACTTGAGTTGTAGTCAGCCGTGCAGCAATATCCAGATCGGCGAAACATACAAGTAGGGTTGGCCAGAACCGTGTATGTACGCAGTATATGACTGTGTATGTGGTGATTTCCCTGCCAAAATTACCGTATATACACCGTTATAGATACGGTTCTGGCCAACCCTACATACAAGCCTTTTGCTTTCATTCATGAGCTGGCAGCTGGCAGCATCCAACACACTCTAGGTCCGTCAGCTGGAAGCCAAACAACAGACGCGCTTTCACCTTCCATCTAGCAGCATTTAAAACACCTGAGCTAGTCAGCAGAGGAACGCACAACAGGCTGTCAACTTCCTTTGCCTTGTGCTTCGCACCAGCATTCAAAACACCTGAGCTAGTCAGCAGAGGAACACACAACAGGCTGTCAACTTTCTGTGCCTTGTGCTTCGCACCAGCAACGCACCTGAGCACATCTGCCACCACAGGAGGAACAACATGTGAGGGCTGAGCAGCCTTGTGCATCGTACACTGCTGCGCTTGCAACAGTTGCGATGCTGGTGCTAGCTGCGGCTGTGATGCTGGCGCTGCTGTGCTGGTGATGCGGTGCTGGTGCTGTGGTGGTGGTGGTGGTGGTGGCGCTGCTGTGCTGGTTATGTGGTGCTGGTGCTGTGGTGGTGGTGGTGGTGCTGGTGCAGCTGGCACTGCTGTGATGGTGATGCAGTGCTGGTGCTGTGGTGTTGGTGGTGGTGGTGGTGGTGGTGGTGCAGCTGACGCTGCTGTGATGGTGATGCAGTGCTGGTGCTGTGGTGGTGGTGGTGGTGCTTGAGGAATTGGTGATGGGGACGGAAGTGGTGATGCGGTTGGCAGTGGTGGAGCGGAAAGAGGGGGTGTAGGCGTGGCCACTACGGACGTGAGTGTGGAGGGAGGGATTGGTTCGGCAGGTACCATGTACATGAGAGAGTGTGGAACGGGAGTGGGGGGAGGGATGGGTTCGGCGGGGACTGGGACAGATGCAAGGGAGAAATCACTGGGGGGCGTGATATTGGTGGTGGTATTGGTGGTGGTCGTGTG
>Ga0307945_1002986_pt1 | contig 13741 bp, 17 predicted proteins | sample OrgLakmetagen228_FD_201818 | JGI IMG/M metagenome (GOLD analysis project Ga0307945, IMG submission 201818) | Saline water microbial communities from Organic Lake, Antarctica - #228 | ecosystem: Environmental > Aquatic > Non-marine Saline and Alkaline > Saline | place: Antarctica: Organic Lake...
GGATGTGTGTGTGGAAGATGGGGGAGGTATTGGGAGTGTGTCAGGAATGGCCGGATGTGTGTGCGGAAGTGGGGGGGGAGGTATTGGAAGTATGTAAGAAATGGGTGGATGTGTGAGGTGAGAGCGTGGGTGTGGTGGGGGTGGGTGTATGTGCAGGTGGGCTGGTGGGCTGGTGTTGTGAGTGGGACAGTGGGTGTGTTCAGAGTTTTAAGGAGGGCATCGATGCATGCATTGGTCATGTGTGAGTGCATTGATGGGCAAGTGTGAATGTGTGGGTGTTGGTGTGGCATTGTTAATGGGGCTGGAGAGCTAAAGCACTGCTGTTGTGCGTAAGGGGAACATATAGGGATCGTGGCTCTCCTCAGAAACTGGACTTGAACTCTTAGGACTGACATAGCTTCTGCGTATGTACACATAGTCTGGTAGGTTTTCAGCGCTGGCCAGAACCGTATATATGCACTATAAATGACCGTATATTTGGTGGTCTGCCTGCCAAAGTTACCGTATACGCGCTGTATATCTATGGTTCTGGCCAACCCTACTTGTATGGCATGATGCAAGTAATTGTTTTTGCCCCTAGGGTGGCCAAAACCATACATACATACGTATATACAGTGTACATACCGTATTCCTAGCAGGGATATCACCGTACGTACGTTCATATACAGTGTGCACATACGGTACTGGCCAACCCTACCCCTAAAGGTACACAACGCACGTACTTGATGTATTCTTGCAGGTGGCTTGCATGGCATGGAATAAAGCCATCCCAGACCTGTTAGCCGTGGGCTATGGCAGCTTGGATTTCCATAAAGAGGGGGGCACTGGTGAGTGAAGTGTGTGTGCATTTATGTGTGCGTGTGTGTGTGTGTGCACCAAAACTAATCACTGTACTTGTTTGCAGAGTACTTGTATTTTAAGGTGGAGCTGGAGCTATTGTTTGTGCGCCATCCATAAGGTGACCCATGACTTAATCAATCACAAGCCCTGCTCACAGTCCCTGGTCGCTGGATTGCACCATGCAGGCTCTGGGTGCCAGCACACGCACACACACACACACACACACACACACGCACACACACACGCACACACACACACTCAAAACACACACACTTACTCAAAACACACACACTTACTCAAAACACGCACGCACAACACGTGCACATACAAACAAGGAGCATGATCGTCAAGCGTATCTAACTTAGCATGCAGCATGCTCGGAAAAGCCGTCATCATAATAGGCTCCATACTAGGGTTGGCCAGAACCGTTTTTTTAATATGCGCTGTAAATGGCCGTATGTTTGGTGATTTCCCTGCAAAGAACACCGAACATGCACCATACACATATGGTTATGGCTAACCCTGCACCTTTACTTAACCAGGTCAATGATCAACGACCAATGACCAATGACCAATGACCAATGTCCAACGACCAATGACCAATGACCAATGACCAATGACCAATGACCAACGACCAACGACCAATGACCAATGACCAACAACCAATAACCTTGCACCATGCAGGTGGCGCTTCTTTTTCCTTTGCGGTACCGTGCAGGATTTTTACACACACACATACACAGATGGGGGCAAGGCTGGCAGTGCCCCTCAAAACAACCCCTCAAACTCACACATATACACACCAACACGGAAGGCACGCACACACACACACACAAACACACACACACACACACACACACACACACACACACACACACACACACACACACACACACAAACACAAACACACACACACACACACACACACACACACAGAGGGGGGGAAGGCTGGCAACGCCCCTGGAAACAACCCCACACAACAGCCTCCCAACGCACCCAACGCAAAAGGAGCTGCCGCCGCCAAAAAAGGGGCATCAGAGGAGTCTGACGTCGAGTCAGTGCCAAACAAGGGACTCGTTGCGTTTTGGAGCCTGAAAAACCCCGGCTTCCCGATGTGGTAAGTCCTGGGGTTGAGAGCTCAGTGGGGCTTTGGCTATTGTGTTAGGGCAGTGCCAAACAAGGGACTCGTTATGTTTTGAAGCTTACAAGCCACGGCTTTCCGATGTGCAGGATGTTTTCTTTGTGGTGTGGTTGTGGTACCGTGCAGGATGTTTTCTTTGTGAGTGGTGGTGGTACCGTGCAGGATGTTTTCTTTGTGACGTGTTGGTGGTACCCAGCAATTTTTCCAACTTTTTGGCGTGGTGGTGGTACCGTGCAGGATGTTTTCTTTGTGAGTGGTGGTGGTACCGTGCAGGATGTTTTCTTTGTGGTGTGGTGGTGGTACCCAGCAGTTTTTCTAACTTTTTGACGTGGTGGCGGTACGGTGGTACAAGTGATGGATTTGAACTCTCATTCAGGCCCATCCCTTTTGCAGCACTAGGCTGTAAGGACCATTGCACCATTGTCGTTTAAAACCATTGCATCATTGCATCATTCATGCCATCTTGTCCCTGAAAGTCATTGCATCATTGCATCGTTCATTCCATTTCTGTTCAGTATCCCGGGGTGTGTACCCCCACACATTTTTGTTGCAGGCACACCCCACGCTAAACTTTTGTAGGGTTGTCCAGAACCATGAGTTTACATCATATATGACTGTATATTTGGTGATTTCCCTGACAGTAATACCGTGCATACACCGTATGGTCCTGGCCAACCCTAGTTTTTTGAGACGCTGCCATTTCCTTGTTTAAATATTACATATTACACCCACAGATGCACATGTCCACACCCCCTGTGTTATGTAATACTACTTATGAAACGTACACACACGCGTGCACATACACACGCACATACACACACAAACACAAACACACACACACACACACACACACACACACTCACACACACACATACACACACACACACACAAACACACACACACACACACACACCAACCCACACACACGCGCACACACACACGCGCACACACACACAAACACATTTGTCACATTCACATAGGTCATTTGAGACGCAGTCTGGCGTCACAGCCACCAACTTTCTGTCCTTAAACTGCACATATACACACGCGCATTCACACTTGTAGATCGTACATACATGTTATGCTCACACACAGGTCGTTTGAGACACAGTCTGGCGTCACAGCCACCGACTTTCCGTCCTTTAACTGCACGTATACACACGCGCATTCACACTTGCGCAATCGTACATACATATTATGCTCACACACAGGTCGTTTGAGACACAGTCTGGCGTCACAGCCACCGACATTTCTTCCTTTAATTGCACGTATACACACGCGCATTCACACTTGTAGATCGTACATACATGTTATGCTCACACACAGGTCGTTTGAGACACAGTCTGGCGTCACAGCCATCGACTTTTCGTCCTCCAATCCTAACATTCTAGCACTGGGACTGTACAGTGGGGCGGTGGCTGTGTACGATGTGCGGCAGAAACAGGGCACCCCTTCCATGGAGAGCGATGCTGCCACGGGCAAGCACTCAGATCCTGTGTGGAAGGTGCGTGTTTGAGTGTGAGTTTGCAATCTGATGTGCCTATAAAAGCAACATGTTTTCTGTGAAGAGCGATGCCGCCACAGGCAAGCACTCAGATCCTGTGTGGAAGGTGCGTGTTTGAGTGTGAGTTTGCAATCTGATGTGCCTATAAAAGCAACATGTTTTCAGCGAAGAGCGATGCTGCCACGGGCAAGCACTCAGATACTGTGTGGAAGGTACGTGTTTGAGTGTGAGTTTGCAATCTGACATGCCTATAAAAGCAACATCTATTCTATGAAGAGCGATGCTGCCAAGGGCAAGCTCTCAGATCCTGTGTGAAAGGTACGTGTTTGAGTGTGAGTTTGCAATCTGACATGCCTATAAAAGCAACATGTTTTCAGTGAAGAGCGATGCTGCCACGGGCAAGCTCTCAGATCCTGTGTGGAAGGTATGTGTTTGAGTGTGAGTTTGCAATCTGATGTGCCTATAAAAGCAACATGTTTTCTGTGAAGAGCGATGCTGCCACGGGCAAGCACTCAGATCCTGTGTGGAAGGTACGTTTTTGAGTGTAAGTTTGCCATCTGACATGCCCATAAAAGCAACATGTTTTCTGTGAAGAGCGATGCTGCCACAGGCAAGCACTCAAATCCTGTGCGGAAGGTTCGTGTTTCAGTCTGAGTTTGCAATCTGACATGCCCATAAAACAACATCTATAATTTGGAGAGCGATGCTGCCATTAGCAAGCACTCGCATCCTGTAAGAAATGATAGCGTTCATAATTATATCTTATATGCCTGTACTTAATCCTATATGTCACCTCTTACTTATCACTTTCCTTAGAGAACGATATGGCACTGGCTGAGACCCTTCTTTTTTTACAACCTTACGTTTACTTTACGCTGGCTGATCCAGCAATGCCTATCAGCCCAACATATGTGGCTGCCGGTTACCCCCTTTGTAAACCCTTTGTAAACATATTGTGATGAGTGACTGTGCTTAAACCTTAAACATATTGTGATGAGTAACTGTGCTTTGACCTTAAACGTATTGTGATGAGTAATTGTGATAGGCATGGTAGTGTTATGAGAACTGTTGTAGGCTTGGTTTTGGCCAGCCCTATATAACTATGCCTGTGCTTGAACATATTGTGATGAGTAACTGTGCTTAAACCTTAAACATATTGTGATGAGTAACTGTGCTTAAACCTTAAACATATTGTGATGAGTAACTGTGCTTCAACATTAAACATATTGTGATGAGCAACTGTGCTTAAACCTTGAACATATTGTGATGAGTAGCTGTGCTTAAACCCTGAACATATTGTGATGAGTAACTGTGCTTCAACATTAAACATATTGTGATGAGTAACTGTGATAGGCATGGTAGTGTTATGAGGAACCGTTGTAGGCATGGTTTTGGCCAACCCGATATAACTATGCCGGTACTTAAACATATTGTGATGAGTAACTGTGATGGGCATGGTAGTGTTATGAGGAACTGTTTTAGGCATGGTAGTGTTATGAGGAGTTGTGGTTTAGGCACTTTTCATGACCGCATAATATTCGCGCCAAAAAGACCATGCATACACCGTATGTATATATATAGGGTTCTGGCCAACTCTATTGACGTGTGTGCTTATGTTCATGCAGACTAGATTTTCCGCTGACATGGGTCTGGGCTGCTGTGCTTACTTCTTCTTGTGCCTCTGCCATTGTGAACTGTCAGAGCTTAAAAGTAAAGAACAAGAAAAAACTACGCAGGCAGTGAGAACCACTCCCCATTCATGAAGGATAACGAGCCACTTTAGAACCATGTTCTGAGAAGCTCTTCCATAAATAAAAATCGTTGGGGATTAAGAGGGTTGTAGGCTTGGCCTACAACCGGCTCCTGATGAGCTTGCCACAGAGTGATCAGGTTAAACAACTTAGCAGGGTTTCAGAGCAGGGCGTGTTGCTGATGCTGTGTGGCCTCCCGCTTTGCCCGAAATACTTAATCAGACACATGCATTCGCGTGCCTTTATTCAACACAGGTCAACTGGATAGACAGGGGCCCAGAGCACGATGAGTTGCTGATGCTGTGCATATCTCCAACCTTGCCCTCAATGCTAGATCAGACAAATGCATTCGCGTGCCTTTATTCAACGCAGGTCAAATGGATAGACAGGGGCCCAGAGCACGATGAGTTGCTGATGCTGTGCATATCTCCAACCTTGCCCCCAATGCTAAACCAGACACATGCATTCGCGTGCCTTTATTCAACACAGGTCAAATGGATAGACAGGGGCCCAGAGCACGATGAGTTGCTGGTTTCAATATCCACGGATGGCCGAGTGACCCAATGGTCTATTGCCAAGGTGAGCAAGGGGAAGATCTTATGAGCATTCATCTTATGAGCATTCGTCTTATGAGATCTTATGAGCATTCATCTTATGAGCATTCATCTTATGAGCATTCATCTTATGAGCATTCACTGATGGATAGAGTTGGCCAGAACTCTACATATACGTAGGGTTGGCCAGAACCGTATATACACACCGTATATGACCGTATGTATGGTGATTCCCCTGCTAAAAATACCGTATGTACACCGTATATACGTACAAATATATGGTTCTGGCCCACCCTACATATACGGTGTACATACGGTATTGTTTTGAGGGAAATCACCAAATATACAGGCATATACGGTGTATAATGTACGGTTCTGGCCAACCCGGCTGAGTATGAAACAACCACCGGTCTAAAAATCCAATGGTATCCTCTGATGGCTGAGTGAACCGAAATTCCAATTCCAAGGTACTGTATGTGTGTCAATCCGCACGTACGCACACTTAGGTCGTATGTGTGTCGATCTTGACCCACACATACATACAGATTACAGACACCAAGGTAAGCAATTCATTCCTTGGTAGGACCGATTTGAGCACATTCAGCTGAAAATTCAGGTGGCCATTGCTGGTTATTTAACAGTCTTATTCAACCAAAATTACTTGCCAATCAAGAGTAACACGAACTTGCCCAAATCAGGAGGACAGCAAACATGGCCTCTGTACACTGCTCATCCTTATACCCAGGCACGCGCTCCACACTTAGCTCCGCACTCCACACTTTACCTCACACATTACATTTTACTGCTATCCACACAGATTACGCTGCTTTTCATGATATCCAGGCACGCGCTCCACACTTGCCTCCGCGCTCCACACTTTGCTTCACACACCACACTTTACTGCTATCCACACAGATTATGCTGCTTTTCATGATATCCAGGCACGCGCTCCACACTTGCCTCCGCGCTCCACACTTTGCTTCACACACCACACTTTACTGCTATCCACACAGATTACGCTGCTTTTCATGATATCCAGGCACGCGCTCCACACTTGCCTCCGCGCTCCACACTTTGCTTCACACACCACACTTTACTGCTATCCACACAGATTATGCTGCTTTTCATGATACCCAGGCACGCGCTCCACACTTACCTCCGCGCTCCACACTTTGCTTCACACACCACACTTTACTGCTATCCACACAGATTACGCTGCTTTTCATGATACCCAGGCACGCGCTCCACACTTACCTCCGCGCTCCACACTTTGCTTCACACACCACACTTTACTGCTACCCACACAGATTACGCTGCTTTTCATGATACCCAGGCACGCGCTCCACACATACCTCCGCGCTCCACACTTTACTTCACACACCACACTTTACTGCTACCCACACAGTTTACGCTGCTTTTCATGATGCCCAGGCACGCGCTCCACACTTACCTCTGCGCTCCTCACTTTTCTGCCTTCCGCACGGTGTACGCTGCTCTTATGATACCCAGGCACGCGCTCCACACTTTACTCCACACTTTTCTGCTATCCACAGGGCTTGGAGCGGACACGAACTTCACAAACCTCACATCTAACGCTCGCATCCATCTGCTCGACCCTATCTCTAAACCTAGTTGGTTTGCAAACTAGGGCATGTGCCTGCACCCCATACTTAACCATTATTTCAGGGCCTGCCGTTCACAGACCTCACGTGTGTGAGTTGCCCAGATCTGGTCGGCCCTGCTCTATTACCGCAAATCATGGCAAACACCCACACCCCAAACTTAATCACTACTGAAGGGCCTGCCGTTCACAGACCTCACGTGTGTGAGAGTTGCACAGATCTGTTAGGCCCTGCTTTCCTAATCAGGACAGCAAACTAGGGAATACACCCCCTTGAGTCATGTGACATGATGGGCCATGAGTCATGTGACTTGATGCCCCATGAGTCATGTGACACAACCTGCACTTTATGACTATCTGCCTGGGGTCCTCCAGGGCCATGCTCCTGCTTGTGGCCATAAACTGGCCTACTTTCTATACAAACTGGCCACAATCTCCTGTACAAACTGGCCTATTCCCTGTACAAACTGGCCACAAGCTCCTGTACAAACTGGCAGGCTCCCTGTACAAACTGGCCACAAGCTCCAGTACGAACTGGCCTACCTCCTGTACAAACTGGCCTACTTCCTGTACAAACTGGCCTACTTCCTGTACAAATTGGCCACAAGCTACTGTGCAAACTGGCCTACTTCCTGCGCAAACTGACCTACTTCCTGCGCAAACTGACCTACTTCCTGTACAAACTGGCCACAAGCTACTGTACAAACTGGCCACAAGCTCCTGTGCAAACTGGCATATTCCCTGTACAAACTGGCCTACTTCCTGTACGAACTGGCCACACGCTCCTGTACAAACAGGCCTACTTCCTGTGTATGACATATACATGGCCTACTTCCTGTACATGACCTACTTCCTGTACATTTATTTACATGGCCTACTTCCTGTACATTTATTCACATGGCCTACTTCATGTACATGATTTCTTTCTGCAGGGCTGCAGCTCTCAGACCTCACACTCATAAGCTACACACACCTGGTCGACCCTGCCCCTGCTTGTGGCCACAGATAAGAGCACAAACCTACACACACGCACACGCACACACACACACACAAACACACACACACACACAAACACACACACACACACACACAAACACACACAAACACACACACACACACACTGTATACAAGTACGCGCATGTACGCACACACACTAGCACACTGTACGTCGTCGCAATCCACAGGGCTTAGAGTTCGCAGACCTCATGAAGCTGAAGCGTGTGCCTCGCAAAAACACAGGTGCCTTACCTAGCATTTTGTCAGCTCCTCCCTCCTCAACCCTGAATAACACAGGTAAGATACAAAAACACAGGGGCCTTACCTAGAAAATACTAGATACAAAAACGCAGGTGCCTTACCTAAAAAATACAAGATACAAAATCACAGGGGCCTTACCTAGAAAATACAAGATACAAAAACACAGGTGCCTTACCTAGCATTCTGTCAGCTCCTCCCTCCTCAACCCTGAATAACACAGGTAAGATACAAAAACACAGGTGCCTTACCTAGCATTTGTCAGCGCCTCCCTCCTCAACCCTGAATAACACAGGTAAGATACAAAAACACAGGGGCCTTACCTAGAAAATACAAGATACAAATACGCAGGTGCCTTACCTAAAAATTACAAGATACAAAAACACAGGGGCCTTACCTAAAAATACAAGATACAAAAACACAGGTGCCCTACCTAGCATTCTGTCAGCGCCTCCCTCCTCAACCCTGAATAACACAGGTAAGATACAAAAACACAGGTGCCTTACCTAGCATTTGTAAGCGCCTCCCTCCTCAACCCTGAATATCACAGGTAAGATACGAGCAGCCCCTTTTCTTGTGTCAACCCGCAAGAATATTGCTTTTGGCCCTGCAGGGTGACTGCGGTAAGCCTAAATATTGATTTTTTTTTACCCTGCGGGGTTGTGCAGAGTTGGTCGAAATGAAAATATGGGTTGCAATAAGTCACGAGGGGCGAGAGGCCCCTTTTTCCCCCCCTCCCCCTCTTGCTGAATGCAGTACCTTTCCTATAACACCCCGCATACATAACGTTTTCTTTTGCCCTGCGGGGTGACTGCGGGAAGCATTCCGGTCGCTGCAGGTTATGAGTGTCGAGAGGCCCCCTCCCCCCCTCCTCCTCTCTTGCTGTTTAGGTAGGGTTAGCCAAAACCATACATTTATAGGTATATACGGTGCACATACGCTATTTTTAGCAAGGAAGTCACCATACATACGGTCATATACGGTGCAGATATACGGTTCTGGCCAACCCTATGTATAAGGCAAGAGGCCCTGCAGGGTTTTTCAGGGAGGGCGAACTTATTTAATTTAGGGGTTTGGAGTTCAATACAAAATTTTTGAGGCTTTGGGCTGCAGGATGGGTCCTCTTAGGTACGGTACCCAGCAGGGCTTGTCAGCTGTGGTGAAAACTCCCCATTAACAAGCAATTAACACCCACACTGAGGGGCCATTCCACTGGACTGACTTGGTATGTGTCATGTTGGCAGCCCCCCTTTCTTTGACCTTGTTCAACACAGGCAAGACATGTGCAGCATTTGAATGACGTGCCACTTTGTCGAAACAAACACATGGACAGCGACCCCCCCTGCCTCCCACAGGAACCTGTGTTGTATGACATAGCAAGCTACCTTTTATTATCCACCGAACAAGCTACCTTTTTTTATTACAAGCTACCTTTTGGTATTTACTGTAAAACCCACTTTTTGTTATCCGCTGTACAACCTACCTTTTATTATCCACCGAACAAGCCACCATTTTTATTACAAGCTACCTTTTGGTATTCACTGTACAGCCTACCTTTTGTTATCCGCTGCACAACCTACCTTTTATTATCCACCGAACAAGCTACATGCAAGTCCACAGAACAACTCCCCCTGTCTCCCACAGTAATTTGTGTCAAATGACAGCCTGTGTTGAATGACAGCCTGTGTTGAATGACAGCCTGTGTTGAATGACATAGCAAGCTACCTTTTATTATCCACCAAACAAGCTACCTTTTAGTATTCACCGTACAACCTACATTTTATGAGTACACTGTACAATCTATCTTTTGTGAGTGCACTGTACAACCTATTATTATCCACCGAACAAGCTACCTTTTTTATTACAAGCTACCTTTTGGTATTCACCGTACAATCTATCTTTTGTGAGTGCACTGTACAACCTACCTTTTATTATCCACCAAACAAGCTACCTTTTTTTCAGGGATGGGTCATACGGCGTAGGCGTATTATACGTCGTATCGTATTTATCACGTATTTAACCGTATTTTCAAATTGCTCCGTATATTACGATTTTGGGCACTTAACGAATTTTGCAGCCACAAGCCCTCTCGTTTCCTGCACGCTCCTCCCTCTGAGCGCTAGCGTCGGCAATTTCTCCCATGCGAGCGCTGCGACTACGCCCTGAGGATTCCTGCCGGGTCAGCTTTGCATGCTGCTACACCTACGCTGGGATTCTGCCTCATGAAGTGCTCGCGGATGCGGGGGGCACCGCTGCTGAAATCTCGGAATTCTGGCATCCGGCATCTGGCATCGGCATCTCGTAAATCTGCCCCTTCTGTCCCATAACAACAACACGATGCCACTCAGGGTCTTTACCAGGAGGCACTATAATGTTTTGGAGGCTGGAGGGACAATTCGTGGTGGTTGGAGGGTGGTTGGTGCAAGCCCAGGGTACCCCCCAAAGTAGCAAAAATACGTTTGCGTATTATACGCGTATGTCGTATTAATAGCGTATTAATTCGTATGGGACGTCTCAAAAGTCCGTATGACCCATCCCTGGTTTCTACCGAACAGGGTGAGACTTAAACAACGTGACACATAAAAAGGAGTGAGCAGGAATGAAGTCAAGTCAAGACGGCCTGTAGCCACAAACTCACCGTCCTTCAAACCAGGGAAAGATGCCCATGGCGCGGGCGTCATCAGATCATTGCCCTGAAGTTATGCCAATGTGGAGGGGATGTGGGAGCGTTGGACGGGTGTTTTGTAAATGCGTTTGTTTTCAGCGCATGGATGCTGTCTGTTCATTGGAGCGTGTCATTCTCAGCCATTGTGTGGAGGCAAATAGTGGAGTTGTGGTTATGTTTGTGAGTGGACGCTGTTAGTTCATTGTCAAGCAGGGATTATTTTGTAATTATTACATCATTGCCTGGAATCTGCCACTGTGAAGGCGAATGGTTGTGTGGCTGTGTGCGGTGTTAATGAAAATGTTGCCATACGTTCATTTCAGAGCAAAAGGAAACCTGCTAATTCGCTGATCCTGTGCAGTTAACACCTTCAAGATGTGAAACATAACGACTGCAGGCGGGTTTTGAAGGTAACCTGAAAAACGAGGGGTTTTGATGATGATGATGATGATGATTACGCGTGTCCCACGCGTGCATGTGCTCATTGCTCCTCACATATGTGAACAGGGTTGGCCATAAGTGTGTGTGCCCACCATGCTTGACTCCTTTCAACAGTTGCCCATGCGTCAGAAATATCTTGCTAAACATTTTACTTAGGATATTGCAAGCAGGTCAGGCAATCACTCACAATCACAACCAGCCCTGCATACTGATATTGCAAGCAGGTCAGGCAATCACCCACAATCACATCCAGCCCTGCATACTGATATTGCAAGCGGGTCAGGCAATCACCCACAATCACAACCAGCCCTGTATACTGATATTGCAAGCAGGTCAGGCAATCACCCACAATCACAACCAGCCCTGCATACTGATATTGCAAGCAGGTCAGGCAATCACCCACAATCACAACCAGCCCTGCATACTGATATTGCAAGCAGGTCAGGCAATCACCCACAATCACAACCAGCCCTGCATACTGATATTGCAAGCAGATCAGGCAATCACCAACAATCACAACTAGCCCTGCATACTGATATTGCAAGCAGGTCAGGGATGACCCACAATCACATCTAGCCCTGCATACTGATATTGCAAGCAGGTCAGGCAATCACCCACAATCACAACCAGCCCTGCATACTGATATTGCAAGCAGGTCAGGGAGTCACCCACAATCACAACCAGCCCTGCATACTGACATTGCAAGCAGGTCAGGGAGTCACCCACAATCACAACCAGACCTGCATACTGATATTGCAAGCAGGTCAGGGAATGATCCACAATCACAACCAGCCCTGCATACTGATATTGCAAGCAGGTCAGGGAGTCACCCACAATCACAACCAGCCCTGCTTACTGATATTGCAAGCAGGTCAGGAAATGACCCAATGACCCACAATCACAGCCAGCCCTGCATACTTGTGCCTAAGGCTGCCCCTACCAAAATTACAAGACAGTCACACAATTGCAACATGTATGACCGTTCTGGTTGGTGGACAACTATACATGCGCACGTGCTTTTTTGATAGATCAATTACACAATTGCCACATGTATGACCGTTCTGGCTGGTGGACAAGTCTACATGCGCACGTGCTTCTTTGATAGATCAATTATACACAATTGCCACACGTATGGCCGTCCCGGCTGGTGGACAATTGTACATGCGCAAACGTTTGTTTGAGATATCATACACACGTTTCCTCTAGAGATGGCCACTTCTACCAGTGCTCGACTCCACATACTTGTATCAAGTTATGGCCAACCCCACCTGTGTCCGCCCTTCCAGGGTTGGCCAGAACCATATCTATACGGTGCATATACGGTATTTTTGGCAGGGAAATCATCAAATATACGGTCATATATAGTGTATATATACGGTTCTGGCCGACCCTACATACTTGTGCTAACTCACGGCCACAACCCCACCATTAAACAGCTCTACGTTCTGTAATAGGTTATGACCAAAACCCCACCAGCACACAACTCTACGTTCTGAATAGGTCACGGTCACCCCCCACCATTGAACAGCTCTACATTCTGTAATAGGTTATGACCAAAACCCCACCAGCAAACAACTCTACGTTCTGTAATAGGTCGTGGCCACCCCCCACCATTGAACAGCTCCACGTTCTGTAAAAGGTCATGACCAAAACCCCACCAGCAAACAGCTCTACGTCTTTATGGGCACATTACCAACAACGCCACCAGCAGTCAACTTTGCGTCTGTGTATGATACAGTTCTGACAAACCCCTACCTGTGAACGGGAGTACTCCAGGAACTGCTGGGTCACTTGTGCGCATACGACGTGTCGGCCGTGGTCTGTGCGGTGGACGTAATTGGTTTATTATGGGAGTATGTGATGTGCAAATGCGTGTGGGTGTGTTGCGGGTGTATGTGTGTGTGGACGTGTGTGTGGACATTGGTTTATTATGGGAGTATGTGATGTGCAAATGCGTGTGGGTGTGTTGT
>Ga0307945_1002987_pt1 | contig 13738 bp, 18 predicted proteins | sample OrgLakmetagen228_FD_201818 | JGI IMG/M metagenome (GOLD analysis project Ga0307945, IMG submission 201818) | Saline water microbial communities from Organic Lake, Antarctica - #228 | ecosystem: Environmental > Aquatic > Non-marine Saline and Alkaline > Saline | place: Antarctica: Organic Lake...
AGTGTCGTGCTCCAGGTGCTGGGGCGCATGTGTGTCGTGCTGCAGGTGCTGGGGCTGCTGCAGGTGCTGGGGCAGGTGCTGGGGCTGGTGCTGGGGCTGCAGGTGCTGGGGCTGGGGCTGGGGCGGGGGCGGGGCCTTCTCCGCTCATCACTGTTCATCCACCCACAAAACTTAATTTCTGCCAATCCCCGGAAACCCCAGAGTCTCTGAATAAATATATATTTTACGATACTGATATCACGCCGGAAGGCAAAAAACGTTATTTACCCGGGGTGAGTTAAGAAAGGTACGGTTCATACAACATATAATATATAATATGAAAACTTGGAGCAAGCTAACTTGGGCCGCATATGAACCAAGGAGCATATAAAAACGTGCCCATTTGGGGCCTCAGTTGACCCCCTCTGGTATTTGCATAATACGTGTAATTGTGCATAAAAAGCTCGTTAAATTTGTGAAAGTTCTAAAGTAATAATCCATGTGTGATCGCAAATTTAGTTACTTGGTGTCTTTTCCCTGTAATTTATGAGAAAAGTGGTTTTTGCTGTCTGTGATTGTTCATTTTTGTTTCTTTGCAGGAGGCAGGAGCATCCTTTGTCACAATACACCCACGTACAAAGCGGCAAAAATATGAAGGGAGGGCCTCATGGTCCTTGATTGCACAAGCAAGGCAGCTACTGCAGATTCCTGTGGTGAGCTAAACAGTGCAATTGATGTGCGTCAATGTCTATTGTAAGTGTTTTGGAAAACTCTGATCGCTTTTCATCTGGCAATCTGGCAGTGTGAAACCAGGCATAACAGTAGGAAAACCACCCCCTACTATCTGCCCCTACACTAAACTGGTGTTAACCAATGCATTCACATCAACCGCTTGCAGTATTTCTGAGAGTGGAAATACCCCCGTAGCTGAGTTTTTAAATCATATTTCACTGTGCTTTCTCAGTGCTATGTCACTCCAAATCATGTGTATATGGTTAGACTGGGAGTTGCGGATGCACTCAAGGGTTCAATTGATTTCAAAATTCAAGTTAATTTCAAAATTCAAGTTGATTTCAAAATTCAAGTCCATGCTTTCACCTGGATTAATTTTGTGTCTTGGCTAACATTGATGTGTGGAATGACCTGTATGCTATATGTAGAGGTGGTGGTCAATGTGCGCTTTTGAGCCTTCTTTTGTCATTTGAGAGTACTGCTACGTGAATGGTCAAGTCCTAAAATTCTACTCTTTTTACAGCAAAGCTTTGAAGTCAACCCAACCATGAAACAGCTCGTTGCAATATGCCTGTCAATACAAGATGTTGATGTGCTGGCTCACCCTCAGACAAGTAGGGTGTGATCCTGCGGATCACAAAAAATGGGGCGGAGCCTGCGCTGCACACACACACACACACACACACACACAGCTGCGCTGCAACCTACATTGAAGTTGTACCTAATGTAGTGAGAGCGAATCAGGGGGGGCTGCGCCCCCCCTGCACCCCCCCTCTCTTCCGTTTGCATAGTCCCGGTCATACCATACCGTGTCTGAAGCTGTGTGACCTGTGCAGCGACGTCTCTTAAGGATTTCCGATCCCCATGGAAGTGGTGTGCCGGAAGCTGCAGCCTGAGTGAAAGTGTGGTGGTGAAAGTGTGGTAAGGTGAAAGTGCGAGTTGCCCCACAGAATCACAACTTCGACATTTGATGATAATTTTTTAATTCAATTAAACACATTGTGCACTCGCACTTTCACCTTAGACCTCGCAACACCTCCCATGTGAGTTTGTTTGACCGCACACCTGAGGGCATGGCTGGAATCGGCACAAAATCAGCTTTCTGGCTGTGCCATTCTTATGGCGTGGGGTGGCCTGGGTGGCTCAAAGCTTTATTCTTTCAGCGTGGTGACTCAGCAACCGGAATGAACTATAGGGGACTACGTCCTGGGGGGCTCCGCCCCAAAAACCAGCTGCTCTCGACACCACCTGCTGATGGCACCTTACACGTGTGTACATCCTGCTCCTGACCAGAGGCCTAATTGTGGGTAGCTTATTTGGCCTGCATGCACTGACAGTCACGCAGGCCAAATTAGCTGTCAGTCACCTGTGACTGATGAAAAAGTATGCACACACCAGCACACACGTATGTATATGCAGGTGGGCAACGGCGATGTTGTCAGCATAAACCGAGCGCATGAGCTCCTGCAGGAAACAAACTGCTCAGCAATTATGCTGGGCCGGGGAGCTGTCCAAGACCCCCTTCTCTTTCACAGAATAAGACTCAGCTTCACTCACCCGGACGATGTGCCATGGGAGTGGGATGAGCCTGAGGCTGTCTGTGCTTTTTTACGGGTGTACACGCAACAAGCGTTCCAAGTTGGCATAAACAACAGCAGCATTAGTGACGATCAAGGACATGGAGACGAGGCAAATCGTGCACCTGGTAGCAGCTTGATGACAGAAAGAGGGAAGTTTGGATGCATGAAGAAGGTGCGCTTCGCTTTTCTGTAATTTCGAGGCATTATCCTGTATGTTTAGTGTCTCTTGGAGCCTGCATATCTACGGCAGATGGACTCTCACCTCGCACCTGGGTCCAATGTCAGCTTTCGCTTTGATGCTTTGAGCCAAGTAAGCGGTCAGTCAATTGCATGCTGGTGACTAAGTGCTCGTTGCCTTCCAAATTTCAGATCATGCGCTACTTGTTCCGAAGAAACCCAGAACTTGCAGAGAAGTGTGAGGTGCTTCTGCGTATGAATCCTGGCCAAGGTGAGGGAACAGAACTAATTTCAATGCATTTCAATGTGCATGAACTTTTTTAACTTTGCGCAGCTCAAAGCAAATTGGAATGCTATGGAGTCTGTGATGTTGGTTGCAGCTGTTCCCATGTGCAGCTTGATGCTCGTTGATGCTTTAGTTTCATGTTTGCACATTTGTAAGTAATTATCTGGTGCCTGCCTTTGAGGCAGCATTTTAGTCCATCATCCTGTTTCAGTAAAAAGGCATTACAGCATTTAATCATTGACAAATGCATGCAATTTGACAATCCTTCTACGTCCCAGGCATGACGCTGGAAGACCTCCTAGAAAGTTGTTGCCAGGTAGGCAAGTACCTCACTAGGTTGGGTATGTGTATTTGTAGTTTCCCGTATGCACTTGCCACCTGCTTTGCATGGTTGCAGGTATTTGTGCGGTTCAAGGAAACACTTGCTTACATACCTGTGCAGGCTGTTTGCTCGAGCTGGCACTCGGAATCTGCAGTAGGTGGGTCGGCTGTAGCAAGGCTGGTAGGAGTTCGTGGCTAGATCCGAAGACTAAGGTGACCCACTGCCAGATTACTACTCTCAACACAGCTCAGGGCTGGGCTATTGTAATAGTCATTCTGCTCATTTATGTATGTACCTCGAATTTTGTGACATGGGCACCTGACAAAAGCAAAGCATTGGCAGTATTTCATAGTGCCTGTCCCAAAGTGCGTAAATACTTATATTCATTGATCCTGTTTGATTACTAAATTCTGAGTGGGCAGAAATGTAAGTCAATTTTTAGCTTGAGCAGAATGCAAAGCCCTTATTTTAGCAGTAGAAATATAGGGGGGGTACTTTATTTATCCCCTTCACAACCTCACTTTTTCCTTATATTTTGTTCTTCCATACCTTATACGGTAATTTCCTTGTTTCCTTGTTGCTCGGATTTTTAGTGATGAAGGGAAAGAAAAGACACCATAACAATATGCTTCATGTGGGGAGTGGCTTCACTGCCTGGTCGTTTCTTTCCTTGAAAAAACGATGCATAATTGTTTCCTTCCTTTACTTCCAACACCAACTATTTGGGTTGCCTGACACTGGGTATTTAGAGAGTTGTTAGATTACAAGAATTCGCTGAGTATGCACGAGGAATTACCAAGTGGGAAGGGGGCAAACGAATGTGAACAAAATATTCAATGACATGAAGGGCTAAAAAGAAAAAAAGAAAAAAAGGTAATTGGTTCGATGGCACCCATGGTGCCTGCTCGCAAAAGAAGTACCGACACAGCAAGGGCCAGCAAAAAGGCACTAAAACCAGGGGCACAGCACAGAAATAACAAAGATGGCTGAGATAGGGAAGCGTGCGCTTTGTGCAAGGGTGCATAACACATGTCAGCTGGTAAGGTGAGGTGAGATTATATTGCTATTTATGCCCTTCTCTCCCAATGCAAACTGCCCCATCTGCCCTTGCACTGATAGTGCGCTTCACATACTCTCAGGTTGCCAACACATTAGTAAAATGAGGAACATGATTATTAAACGCCATAATATGGTGTGCTGATTGTCCAAGCCCTACAAAAGGGACCATGCGGTGCCAACCAAATTGCCTACACTGACGTAGGCAGCGCAGATGAACTATCAGAGCAGAGCCTAGATCTGAGAAACACTGCCAGCAAAACACTTCCCTCCTGGTTGCTACCAAAACTAACAGCCTGCTGAGCACATGCTTTAGAATCCTCTTCTCGTCCTGACGCCATCCTATTTTCACCTAGCACTGTGTGCTCCTCTCGTAACCACCCGCAATTCAAATATTCAACAGCTTGCTAAAGACAAGAAACTGAGTCCAAACCAGTGGGAGATTCACCTGATTGGGTTTAAATTTTGTGAAGACACTAGGCCTGATCCCCAACTCCAAAAAGCAAAAGCACAGCACAGCCTGCTTATTGCTAACCTATTAAACAGACAAGGATATAGGGAAAGAAACACACAAGCAACAACAGTCAAGGATTGGATCTGGGTGCTACGGCACACAACCCCCCTGACCCACAGTAATTTCTTCAATTGTTCGCGGTGGGGGGGGGCCTGGTGCGGGCACCTAGGTAACCCCCTCCCCTAATCATGCTGGCTGTGTCATCACTACCAGCGGAGTCTTTTCTTTTTTTTACTTTTCTTTTATTTATGCCTCAGGGCGTCTGAGCGGAAGCTTGGAAAAAGCCCGTATACAATTAGCTAAACGAAAAGGGAAACGTCCGTGATCAGTGGCAGCGACAAATCGCGTGACAGAGCAATTAGTTGGTTGCCAGTTGAGAGATTCTGGTGTCTTGTTCAATAAGCTGGATGTGCCAGTCTTACCAATTAACTATACCTTCTGGATTTGATAGGTGATCAATTGACAACATGTGAGCATTATAAAAGGTACCATAAGAGGGGATCCTTAAGAGACCCTGTACCGTGTAAGAAGGTCTCTGATACACTGTTCGCCTAGGCATATTAACATGTAACACGATGAGACCGAGAATGTCTGAGTAAACGGTTCCAGCTCCGGGAAGGGACAGTGGTGTGGCAGCCAACCAAAGATGAGTAGTAGCACTAGCAGATAGACACACGAGTATGAGCAGAGTGCGCACAGACGTGGACGTACATAACTGGTTGAAGCGTTAGGGACCATTGCAATGCAAAGAACTCACTTCTCTGTTGGATGCTTTTTCCACCTTGGAAGCCTTCCTCCTTGGTCTGAAGGCGCCCCAAATTATCAATAAGACTCACGCACAACAACCAACACACCCCTAACCTGAATGGTTGAACAATGAAAACTTGGAGATCAAAACAAAATTATATGCAAATGTGAAGAATGGAGTATGTGGTAGAATATCATGACTTGGTAGTTTTTGTGGATTGGCAGTGGCCGAAATGGGTGGTCATCCCTGGTAGACCCTTAGCTTAGCTCTGCAGTAACTTTGCCTGGTGCTCTTGCTTGTTTGAGGCTGGTACTCCAGTCTCTTTGTGTCTTCTTTCCTCCTTTTGCTACTCTGTTGGACCTCTCTAACTGGGTCTTTTTTGTCTGCTGGTAAAGGAGTTTTCCGGTTTACCTCTCGGTACCAAAGTGGCTTTCTTTTCCTTAATTAATGTGGGGAGTGGTTTCACTGCCTGCGTAGTTTTTCTTTTTCCATTCTTCTTTTGTTTCTCAGTTTTTGTTAGTACTACTCAGTCTGTTTGTTCAATTCCGTGTTGCTCTGTGTAAGGTAATGAGCACACGATCAGCTTTTAACAACGGGGCTTATAAAGCCACCAATTCCACCTTTCCCCGGCCCACCAAACTTGATGAAGCCATGCCAACGGGTCTGACTTCCCGCTTGCTCGTTATGTGGGGTCCCCTGCATGCTGTAGACGGAAGCTGATATCCTAACACTCTAACGAGATTAGTAGATGTGCTGAGTCTTATACTTTGCAGTGACGGTGATTTGATCTGACAAAGAGGACTGAGAAAGACAGGTCTGGAGAAGAAAAGGAGAGTCGCAACTAAGAAGTTGGATGCCAGAAAACGAGAAAGCATTCCAGAAGTTTGACAGAAGAACTTCTTACAAAAAAGTTTGGTCTGAGCACGGAGATAAAGTTCTGAAGAAAGCAGTGCCAATGCACCAAAGAAGACACGCAGAAAGTCAAGCCAGGTGAACAAGAAGTACCACAACCAGGCGCAGCCAAGCAGACTCCGTTTCAACGCTTTGTGCAGAGAGCAAACTTGTTATCTACATGAGCCAGAAACCCACCCACAAAGTTGCAAGGGATCGCAGTTTGCCGCAACTTGCTCAGAGACTGAGCTTGCCTGATGATTTTATCCTCGCCTCCATCTTCATCTTGGTCTGGGGTTGGCACGATATCAGCTGTCTTCTTGGTACGGCTGGCTGGCACATGTCACTTGCCTATAATGACTCGAATGCTTCGCAGGCAGGGAAATATTTAGACCACTCCCCACATTATTAAAGGGAAAGGAGCCACTTTGGTACCAGGAACTGTAAAACTCCTTACCAAAGAAAAGAGAGAATTAGTATGAGGATCAAGAGGGTTGCAGGCTTGGCCTGAACCGGCTCCTGATGAATGCTGGTCATACCTGTATGGTACTGAAAAGGGCACGTCTGGTACGAACAAGTTTCGCAGTGTAGTTGACAGGATGTGTACGAAGCTTGGAGGTAAGTTGTTAGGTCGTTGAGAATCGCCAAATCCTTGGAAGGCTCCAATGTGTGAGTGTAGTAGATGGTGCCACCCATGCCCAAAAGGATGTTGCATTACGGAGATTTTATGCTGTTCCTGCCTGTTTGGTGCTCAGCTGGTTCTGAAGTCTAGATTGCTCTACTTGATCTCAGAACGTTAAAGAAGCTGAGATCTTTAGGTCGGTACATCCTTTCCGTGACATGCAGCACCTCAAGCTAGGTGGAGTGCAACTCGCCAGCAGGTTGCATTCACTCCCATGCTGGAATAAGCGGCGAGCAAAGCAACGCCAGCGTTTTCCACATCCTCTAGCAAGTGGTGCAAAGGAACGAAGTGGCTGGTGACAAGAGCTCAATATATGCTTTGTTGTCTGAAAAGCGTGCGATATGAACGAATAAAAAATGGTCAGCGCAAAATTTCAAAGCTCAAATGCAATAAGGTAGGGATAGTGGTTGACAAACAACACACTTTTATGCCTCCCGTTGGCCTAGTGGTTTCGAAAACGTCTTTGCCAAATAGTTAATGAACTCTCAAAAATTTGCAAGCACGCTCGCTTACAGACATGCACACACATTTGTACGCGTATGAACAAAGATCAGCAACTACATGGTTGAAATTTTGAATGTACCTGCTGCACATACACGCTGCAGCCTATTTAATAGCCTGCCGGGTCCAGCTTCACGCCCGGTGCCTAGGCCCAACTTCACGCCCGGTGCCAGCACAAGCAACCACCATCCTCTCAACACACCCACCGTGAGTTGTGTGCCTGTCCTCTCCTGCACTTTGAATCTGATGGTGTGTGCGCACCCCATCTACCACGTATCCCACGCAATAAGGGACATGGCAGCAGTGATCTGCCAGTCCATACCGCGTACACTAGCAGCACACGTTACGTTAATCCCTATGTCACTCTTACTCTTTTATCTCTTGCACTTGCCAAAATTGACTCACGTGATAAGGACGTGCATGTGCACTCTGCTAGTTAGCATGTCATGACCATCAATCATGATCTTCATCAATAATGCGCGGACGCACACATATTTACACCTGCCTGCCAGGCCCAGCGCTATCAACTCGCTGGCCTCTAGCAGCGGTTCACCCACTGTGCTGGTGAGTTTTTTCTTGCCTATCACAAGCGTCAGATTTGCCTTGTTGTGCTTGGATGTCTTTTCCTCTAATTATTTCCTGCTCAACTCAAACCTAATCCTACCTTTACTCCGACTGTTGACCCTGGATGTTGTTTTAAATCCCTGAGCAATGCTAAACCTGGTACCAAACCTCTTTATGCTTGCTTCTCAGCACCAGTGCCGGATGATGGGCGTGACAATGACCTTGCAACCGGCGTGGACGTAGTAGAGTTGCGATGGTCTTGCAATTGAGCACACAACTAAGATTAAAAGTTGTTAAGCAATGTCACCGACATTGTGGTGTTACACAAGTGCTTTTACTCTAGGGACAACCTCCTCTTTTGCCTTGCAGGTGGCGGTTATGGCAAATCCAGTGCCACTTTTCATGCAGCCCACCACCACTTATAGCCATCTAATGACTGAATCCACCAACGCTATGCTGCAAATGGCAGAGGTGGGTTGCTACAATGAATATAGAATGCAGCCCAATTCCCGCCGGAAGCACAACTTGTCATTTCGCTTTCTCACCGACTGGCACAGAATCACCGACTGGCACAGAATTCACCTATTGGCGCAGAAAGATGTCTAATGATATGAATTGTACTGCCTAGTGGCACAGAAAAATGTTTAATGACATGATTTGTACTGCACAGCTGCAACAGGTTCAGGCCCAGGACAACGTGCACAACTTATCGATCAAAGTTATTCGTGCACTCGTGAGTGAGTTTTTCTGTTTTGTCGTCTTCACAGCAGATCACAATGCCTTGAGCAAACACGTGCAATGATATCCTCATTACTGTCTCACTATGAACCGTCTACATCTTTCTTTGCAGTCATGTGTGGCTCTGCTTCTGGTTCTCTTTTTCAAGCCTGGGCCAATGGTGAGTGTGTACGTGTGCATGATCAGCTTGCGCAATTTAGTATTTAGAAACCTTCGAAGCCATCCATTTCATTAGAGGCAAGGGCTGTTAGTATGCAGAAGCAGAGGGCGCTTGCAAAAAAAATTGTTATAAAACAGAATACAGATACAACTCTCAATCACAACATGCAACCCTTTCCACGTAGGTATTCCCATTCGTGTGAGAGTCTTCCAGCCCCCCCAATGCTTGCCCCCTTTCACCTGATGCAGGCTGCAAGCAGTGAAGCCTTGAGCGAGTCGCTAGCACTTTTTTGTCATTCTTGTTCTGACACTTGATTCTCTTCATTCATGACCACAGCTGATGCAGCCAGAAGAACAGACAGGCGAGCACGGCAGGCCGCATTCCAAGCTACGGGGGAGCAGCCCTACACCATTTATTACAGAGATGGGGAGCTCCGCATTAATGATTGGAACAAATACGTAAAAGTTGGTGACAATCTACTTGTTTTTCCCTTCCTTTTTTTTTGCTGGTAGTTGTAGCAAACCCTTCTCACCCAAAGATACGGCACTTCTAACTGACATGACTTACTTTTGAGTGTAGATTGCCTCCAATATGCCCTGTGCATCCGCCCATTAGTCAATTCACAAATATTATGCACAGGCTACTTAACTCATGAACACACGCTCTCAATTTCACTGCTCAATTATGCACAGGTTAACTCATGAACACACGCTCTCAATTTTCACTGCTCACCATTCTCCTTTTGGCCGTAGAAAGTCCTCCAGAACCCCTCCGTATACACTGCTGAGGACAGACTGCAGGCAGCTTTACGTATGCTCACATTACCTTGTGTACAGAATTCCACCCAGTATATATACTGGTACACAAGGTAATGTGAGCATCAAAAATGACCCAAGCCTAGCGCATTCTGCAGACAGTAAACAGGCATTCCTATTGAAGGCATAGGATGTGACTGCCTGATGCATGTCAATAATATTTGTTGCCTGTTGCATGCTATAATAATAGTAATGTACACTATTGCTACGCTTTTTTTCATCTGTAGTCCGGAATACAACAACCGTCTGACAGTCCTGGAGCAAAACAGGGCAAACAGTATTGCAGCTCAAGTCAGAAACAAACGGGATGATTACATGAGGGAAGTGGACGCTATGCACGACAGCGAGCGACCAGACACAGGTAAGCGTGCCTGTACTGCAGTGCTCAAGTGAAGCTAGACGTATACAGTGCTAAGGACATTCGAGGATGTCTTGAAGGCAAGCGTAAACCTTCATGCCTTAACCTCCTAGCATAGGCATGCCATGATGCTTGGGTTACTTACAACATGCCTGTGCTGGGAGGGCTAGCTCCTCTCTTCAGTCAAGGGGTGCTTACAGTTAAGGGCATTGGACACTTAGAAGGGAGAGGAGTTGATGCTTCAACAACTCAACCAGCATGCACAGGCTCAATTAACCAAATCCATACATTTTACTAAACTTTACAGGCGGATCTACAGGATCCTACCGCAACACCCCCACGCGCTGCTGCTGCCTCCACCCCCCCTAACGCCCAGGTGTATGTGCATTGCATGCATGCATGTGTTTGCCTCGTCAGCCCTTTCTTATTTTGAAAAATCAACCCCAGCCCAAGCAAGCTTTCTGACTGGGTTTGCATTGAATCAGTGACAGTCCCTTACCTCCGTGCTGCTTCCCACTTTCTCCCCCACAGCTGTTGCTCTATTCCCATCACAACTCTGTGTGCAGGCCTCAGGTGCAGCAGGCCCTTCTGGTGGATTGGCTGCTTCTAGTCAGGTGTGTGAGCGCGTGCTTTTGGGGAATGGAATAATTGTGATCCATTAATTTACTGAACTTAGTTAGAAGGCCACCATCCAGATCTAGAGACAGAGGCACCTCACAGGCAGCCCTGCTCTTCTCCTCTTCTTCCCTCTCACACACCTAACACTCTGTTGCCCTGGATGCTCACACCAGGCTGCAGCTGCGAGCACAAGCGTGGCCCCTGGCGCTGGCGCCTCCCAAGGACAGAAACGAACACTGCTAAACGTCGTGACAACTGACAACACTCCAATGAGTGCGTGCCTGTGTGGTTGCCTCCTTATTCCTAACTTGCTTATGTGATTCACTTGTAGACCCCTTATAAACCCATGCCTTTGGTGTGCAATGGTGATGTGAAGAATCTCTACTTCACACAGCTGGCATGAACGCACTCTACCTCGCATTCTGAGTAGATGACCACTCCACACGAATACATGCAGGCACGACAGCTTTGTGTCCATCGCAATAGAGGCACGTGCAATGATGGAAATGGAAAACCTATGTGGAAGAAGGGGCCAGCTGGACCAAAGACACTATGTAACCCCTGCGTGCGGGCTAAAAAGAAGGAGTAAAGGAACCTTCTCGCTTGTTACAGCTACGACTGTGGCTGTGGGTGGTGAAACAAAGTACTTGTGTTAGAACCCCAAACGTAATTACGCTCTGTGCTTGCAATAACAAGGACCTCGTCTTGTGCACGCAGTTTTTGCCGCGGATTTAAAGCAGGATGAGGGATGTTTGAAGAGACAGCGAGTTGTGGGGCCCCTAATGCGCACAACATTAAAACAGTGCACTTGTACTACTTGATTGGTTTGCCTACCTTGCACAATTGAATGAAGTACATATTATTGGCAACGTTGCAATGTTATAATAGATGGAGACAGGTTAATTTGCACATGGCATCTGCGCAAATGGGCCTTTATCCCCCGCATCATATCGAAAAAAAAGGTGGAAAGAGCATCCCTGATCAGCACAGAATTCTCCCTCCCAAAATTGAGCAATTTTAAAGGTGCCTGCTTGCACATACTATAGTCAGATGAAATGTGTGGGGCGATTGTTGCTGAGTGCCCTCATGTGCATGAATAAATTCAATGATGTCTAGGTAGTTGGCGATAGCACCAAAAATATACTCATCTATCTGGAGATGGGTGATAGAGAAAACTTGTGGTTGCCGCCCATGAGCATCTGGAGGAGCAAAAGAGGACAGCACACGTTTGTGAGCTTCTCCTAGGAAAAAGATGCTGGTGAGTTCAGTTTAGTTTCTTGGTAAGGGCCCATCTTGGGCGGGCCGGGGTGGAACAGCAAGAACACGCCACGGTGGTATTGGTTACTTATTCCTTGTGCTACGAGCTGGTTTCACCAACCAAGGCAAAGTGTAACGATGTGAGGAATGAGAGAGTGCAATCTTGCTAAAGCCTCAGAAAGCACACAAGTGCTTAAGCATGTGGTTTGTGTCTAAGGCTTACGGAGGAATCTTGATTTAATGTATACAGAACATGAAGCAGTTTTCTTGCACGCTTGTTCGTGCTTCATGGCCTTACACTTATAAAGTTGTTAGAGCGGTTGTGTGCCGCGTCAGACCCATTTTTTATTTTGTAGTGATGCGTTATTACTTTTTAGTGACGGCATAATCCCCCGGCAAGCATGCAAGAGGCAATGCCATCGAGCGTGTCCCTCTGCCCACCTCCTCCTACCCTCCAAATTCTGAGGCCTATTCAAACGAAATTAGATGTGGAGGAGCGGGCGAAAAAGGAAAAACAGAACAAGGAGGAAAAGCGGAATCCAATCGGGAGGTCCAAGTTCCTTCCATTCATCAAAGCTGCCTTCACCGTTCCAGAGAAGCAGCAAGAGGGTGGCGCCGGACAACAGGCTGGACAGGCGGGGCAAAGAGACAGGTACATGCTGTGCAAGCATGCTAAGTTTTGGCGCGCACTTGACTTGCAGCCAGCTTGGCCCATACCCATATGGATGACAGAAGTGCTGTAGAACTGACGGTTTGCCACTCAGAGAACAAGAGCACTTGTGCAGCCATCACCACTCAGTAACTTACTTTCCACACCCCTCGTCCACACACAGGCCGGAGCCTGATGATGGAAAGGGGGAGCCTATTGAAATCTTACCGCTACATATAAGGGAGCACCTCGGTAAGTGCAGTCACACACACACACTCATAATTACGCACTCACACACACACACACACACACACACACACACACACACACACACACACACACACACACACACACACGCACACACACAAACGCACGCACACACACTCTCACATTCACGCACACACACTCACATATATGCACACACACTCACATACACACACGCACACACTCACATGCACATACATATACACACATACCCCAATGCACACACACACACGCCCACATATATACACACGCTTACACACATACACTTTCATAACTCATAGATGTATGCACTCATATGGGTTTGCTAACATGCACCCAACACATGCAGCCGTGCTTGAGCAGTGCACCCGCAACTTCAGCGACGCGCTTGCCCTGGTTTTATCTGCACAATTGAGCAAAGCCAGCATCGATCATGTCATGGAGGTAGGTCGCCCATCGTCTTTTTTGTCCATGTTGCCGCAACGAAAGCTTGCCTACGGGTCTTAGATTGCTGTGGCTAGCTGCAGCACCCTTCTGCTACCTCTCTTCCACAACACCTGACCTCTCTCCAAACTCCAAGAGCTCAATTCACACATGCAGCTTTGCACTTGGTGCACTGCAGGAGAAGGAGTTGGACCTCAGCAAACGCACTCAGGAGGACAACCAGCGCAGCCGTGCTGACTGGGTGAGCATTTAAGTCGTGTGCAGCCTGCTGCTGCACACCATCTGAAATCACGGTATTGTTTAATCGCCGGGACCCATTATTGCCAGTGTTGTGCACTTTACTGTTGACGCCGTCAACCGTCATTTGACGGTCAGGCGTAATTTACGGTTTTGACCGTCAGAAACTAATCCTCAGGCGTAATTT
>Ga0307945_1002989_pt1:0-5000 | contig 13735 bp, 13 predicted proteins | sample OrgLakmetagen228_FD_201818 | JGI IMG/M metagenome (GOLD analysis project Ga0307945, IMG submission 201818) | Saline water microbial communities from Organic Lake, Antarctica - #228 | ecosystem: Environmental > Aquatic > Non-marine Saline and Alkaline > Saline | place: Antarctica: Organic...
CCGATGGCCCTACATCACTCTGCTGACCTAAGGTCACCCATATAGGGCCCACAGCTCCTCCCTGGGACCAAGTTTTATTCCCAAAACTAGGTGATCATGACCCTCTTGTACCAGGATGTCATCCTGCGTATTCATAAGTCTTACCTTCTTGCAGCTGCTTCTTGCAGCTGCTTTTTGGCACCTTTTTGGCTGACTTTCTAAGGGAAATGGTTGCAAATCAGTATCTGACCAACCACCGGGTCCTTTCACTCCATTTTTATTGTAATAACATTTGTTTGTTACAAGAGCTCCATAGCACCAATATAACACCCAATTTGGTGGCCTGGTAGGTCAGATGTGGGCAACTGGGTGTCAGAAAGTCAGGTTCGCGCCGCGGCTGATTAGGCACGAGGCACACAGTTTGTAACGATGCATTTACAATTATAGTGATTAATGTTTGTGATTAATTTAGGATTATTCTCTCAAATTAATCGCGTTTGATTTAATCACCCCTGAATTAATCAACTTGCATTTACAATGGACGCTATCAATTTAGCAGAATCAGGTTGCAGCCTGAAGCAGGTTGGAGCTGTTCCCAGGAAGGGCTGGAACTCTAGAATTGCTTGCATTGCGCTTGCATGCACTGGAGAGCGCTGGCAACTTTTGACTGAGTACCCGGAGCCTTTAATTGACCTGCTGGAAATTTCTCCAGCCATTCCCCCTTCAACTGGAGCTTTCCCAGCCTTTAATTAATTACTTGGAACTTTTGACTGCCACCCAGGAGTTAATCACGAATGAATTTATCATTAATCAACCCCCCCTCCCCGGATTAAAATTAATTCAAAAACAACACCTTTTATTAATTTATCACGGTAAATAATTTCTTTATAAACACAAAACGCGATTAATTAATTGATAGAAAATATCATTAATCATCAACCACCCTATTGTAAACGCACGGTAAGGCTCAAACAATAGTGCTTTGGAAATCCTGTGAAATGTCTACAGTTTGATGCCTAAATTGAACCTTGCAAACAAAGCGCTCCATGCACGGGGAGCATGTTTAGAGCATGCCTTTTTGGGGCCTCAGCCGACCCCCTCTAGCTATTTACTGCTTTTTTTCATTTTTCTCTTTTATTTGTGGAGGACTTGTATGATATTAAGTACAAAAGTGATTCTCTTTTCCTTGTTTTTAAGTATGAGTAATTTTCACTGCCTGCGTAATGTGTTTTTTCACTGCTTTGAGGTTAAGCATCTGCCTTTTTTATACAGCTTTGTCCTAGAATTGCGTTTGAATGGCTGCTTGTTGTATGCTTGTTGTAATATAAAAAATTCTACACTTTTTGTTCCTTTCAAGGCAAAGGCGTCCAGAAGCTGCATGGACTACTCCTTTCACATGGCCATCACAAATTGGAGCAACAAAGTGGGTGCCGCGTCAATGTGTTGGTTACCGAAGATAGGTTGGACGTCTATGAAGCTTTGCATTTTGTGCCAGTTATAGAAGCGTGGGTACATGTGTACACTGTGCTCCCTGTGTGCCTCTTTTTGTGCGATACCTTTCTTGAATACCTTTTTTGGATGGGTGCTGCAATGGATTTTCTCATCCAACAGCCCTCATCATTTTCCAACATCTATCATCAGGCTAGCTCTTTCTTAACACCAACCATTATTTGTACCGTCCCCTTTCTCTTTCTGCTGCTGGTTGTTCTAATGTTGCACAGTATGTGACCTGAATATCATATTCACATTCAAGCTTCTGGGGGGGGGAACAACAAAAACCCTCTCTAGACCTACAACCAGCTTAGTTGCATCTAGCATTTCTCCACACCATTTCATCCTCTCTATCCTTGCAACATAAAGCACCTTCTAGCAAACTATATCACGTATCTAACCCACCCCATCCCTTGGCACCATCGGCAATGGTCAAAATGGTCACAATGGTGACAATGGTCACAATGATCACAATGGTTTCAATACACCATCGGCAACCTACACTCTATAGGTGCTGCTACCTTCTCCCATGAAAAATCCCTGAACAGGCTCGTACTGTGCGCTAACCATCTAAATCACCAATGTTTCATTGCCACTCCTCTGATGCCCATCGTGGCTAGACCAGGCATGACATGGCCACACTAGCGGCCCAGGGCATCAATTCGTTCAAATTTTTCATGGCTTACAAGGTGAGGGCGATTAGTTCCATGCCTTTGTTCCAGGCTACCTCGTCTGTACAACATGTGTATATGGTTACAATGGTTACAATGGTTACAATGGTTACAATGGTTACAACATGTGTATATGGTAGTCGCTCGATGCACTAAAAAGCGCCGTTACGGCATAGACACTGCAAGAAAGTCATACTTTTGTCAATTCAATGTCAAAGCCTGCAAGCGGCTTATTGTTTCCACAAGCAACCATTGTTGAATGCCACAACATCACGCATCTCGGACTCTCTTTTGAAGCTTGATGGCACGTTTTACGTCGCAACCTAGTGCCGCAGAGTCTTTTTTTTGTAAGTCAAGTTCCTAGATTTCTGAAGAACAAATGCTTATGTCCGTAGAATGCGACAAAATGAGTAAGTGCTGCACGTGCAGGGCTCCCTTCAAGTGAGTGACGAGGAGCTCCTCAATGGATTTGCCGAGTGTAAGAAGCTGGGTGCCTTGCCAATGGTCAGTTGTGTGCTACAAAGTGCACATGCCCACGCATTTGCACTTCACGTACTGGCATTAGCAATGTCTGATATGTGGTAAAGATGGAAACTATTTGCAACCGTGTGCCTGAAAGCTTTCCAGTTACAGCATCAGACTCCCTCTAACAGCCAAGAGCTCTGAAGCCACTAGAACTCAGAGAGATCATCAAAACTGTCATTAGTCGTGCCAAAGAGCCTAAGACCTCTTGCGCTCCCAGGAGAACAAGGACAGAAATATACTGCCTTCCTACTTGATTCTCCTTTGTAGTGTCATGAGCGCCATCTCGGGCAGGATGATTCTTTCAGAATCCCCATGATGCCAGCAATGCCTCTGCCTTTGCTTGTTTGCATTTAACGAACGTCCTTTGTGTACCTATTACAAAAAAGGCTTAAGGGTGAAATATCCCCGTACTTTGTTTATTTAAGGTACGTCAACCCGTTGCATAGTTTGCATAGAAAATGATTATGTTAATAGTTCACACACATTGCTGCTGCGAGTCAGAAAGGTTCTTATTCAAGTTAAACATTTTCAAGTGCCCACATAATCGGATTGAGCCTGCATTTCTTTAAGCGTTTGTCTTGCTGCTCACCCACCCAGCAGGATAATGTGCCAAGTAACAAAGTATATGCTACGTCATCTCTTTAGTTCGTTTGGATTGCAAAGGCATTCAACCTGGGATGGCTGCTCAACCTTTGAGGACAAGGTAAACCTCTAAACAGCGTGCTTCGTCATTTTTTTGTTCAGGTACATGCTGAGAATGGAGATGCTGTGGCTTGGGGGCAGCAACACGTCGTTGAGAACCTTGGCATTACAAGTGAGTCTGCATTGTGCTGTTCCTCCTTTAGTTTGCTGAGGATGACTCTCATGTAAATATGATTGGCCAGGTCCATGCATAGTACAGAGGTCCAATGCATTGTACAGAGGTCCAATGCATTGTACAGAGGTCCATGCATTGTACCGAGTCCATGCATTGTACAGAGTCCATGCATTGTACAGAGTCCATGCATTGTACAGAGTCCATGCATTGTACAGAGTCCATGCATTGTACAGAGTCCATGCATTGTACAGAGTTGTGCTGGTAGGGAGTTTGTTAATGTTTGCTGAGGATGACTCTCATGTGAATATGATTGGCCAGGTCCATGCATTGTACAGAGTTGTGCTGGTAGGGAGTTTGTTAAATGCCGTCATACCCCATGTACATACGTGTATGTGGCTCTGGCCAATCCCTATGTCCTAGGTAATATGACAACACTTAAGGAAATTACTGCGGTGAAGAGATGCGCGGCCTATACAGTTGCTGCTCACAAACTAGCAGGGAAGCATCCGGCTTCATAATGGCCATACGATGGAAGGCGCTTCTTCACAAGCTTACTGGTCTTTGTTCCTTTATAATAATGATTAAGCAATGCACAGCCTATATAAACATTCATATATACGCATATACATACAAGGAAGGGTGTACTGCTGACCATGGAACCATATCGCTTGGATACATTTCAAGATTTTAGATGTTGCACCTCCCCCTCTGCATCCCTCTGAACCTTGAACGTGACAAGCGCTAGCCTTCCTCTTTTGGTTCTAGCAAATTATGCTCCGCACTACATCCTTCCTGTTTGCGTAATTGCGTGATAGCTCATAAGTGACCCTCCAGAGGGATGCAAACGACATCCATCGCCAGTCTCCTTTCTCCTTCCTTATATTTTACTCGCCAGGACAGCATATCGTTCCCTCATCTGAAAGACCACTTTTGGTTGAGGGGGAGGCCGCAGGGTGGGCCATGCCCACAACAAATACAAATGCACTCACACACGCATGCATACGTTATTGCACAATTTAACATTTGCGCTCGACTCGCGCACACACACACACACACACACATACACACACACACACAACATCACAGGTCCCGAAGGCCATTCCTTCTCCAGGCCGCCTTACGTTGAGGGGGAGGCCACAGGCAGGGCCATAGCCTTGGCCCGCCTCGTTGGCGTACCCTTGTATGTGGTGCATGTGATGAGCAATGACGCATTAGCACAGGTGGGTGCAGCAGAATGAACTCACCCTTTCTCCGCTGGCGCCTTTTCTGATCATTGTCACACTTGTGTGCCGATGTAAAGGCATGCCTGATTATAATGGAGTTCTTTTCCATCCTTGATGTTTTATCCATCCTAATTATGTCCTAAAATCTCTCTTCTAGAAGGCTGCTTGTGGTTGGAGAGCCTGTGGCTTTGGGCAGAAGCCTCTAGTCTAAACAGACATTCTTACCGGTGGAATCTGCTGCTGTTAGGTTGCCAAGGCACGCCTCAGGAGGCAGCATGTGATTGGAGAGCCTGT
>Ga0307945_1002989_pt1:10000-13735 | contig 13735 bp, 13 predicted proteins | sample OrgLakmetagen228_FD_201818 | JGI IMG/M metagenome (GOLD analysis project Ga0307945, IMG submission 201818) | Saline water microbial communities from Organic Lake, Antarctica - #228 | ecosystem: Environmental > Aquatic > Non-marine Saline and Alkaline > Saline | place: Antarctica...
TTAAGACTCTTAACACTTAAAATATGCAAGGAGTGGATCGCACTGCCTGCATAGCTTTCCTGTTTCCTTTAACGCGTATGCGAGCAAATAGATAACTGTGCTTATTTTGATGAAGTGCGGATTGATGCCAAAGTTAAAGCGAGACATATTAAGACTGTAAGCATCCTGGACCAAACTAATTACTCGCCATTTTTTTGCACAACATTTGCAGGCCCTGCGCGGGATGTACTTGCCTGATTTATTCTAAGCCAAATCTGTGTGTGTGTGTGTGTGCTGTCCTCTATTTCTTCTTCAGCTGTGCTTCAGAGGTAGAACCTGGAGTACTCATACAAGCAGTCAAGATTTTGCTGTGCAGGGCTATATTGTGCTGGAGAAGAACATCTGTTGTGAGCTCAAGACGGAGGAGGGCTGCAACTCTGAATAGGTTGGCATATGTTCATTTGTGCAGCCGAAACTGCGGCGCAGGGCAAACAAGTGCTGGAGAAGGGCATCGGACGTGCGTCAGAGGTGGAGGAGGACGTGTCAGACCCAGCAGCAGCACGAGGGTGGCTGCAGCATCCCAGTCGCATGCTGGAAGCGTCGCCACTGTGTCTGCAGCTCCAGCAGTGAGTGTGTGTGTGGTTGTGTGTGTGTGTGTGTGTGTGAAACATGAAGCACTGTTTTAGAGCTGCGTGCAACAGGCCTTCCCAAGAGTGCTCACACAAATCAGGGCTGAACCAGATTTTGGAAGCATTGCTTTAGTTAATGTAGGGCGCACCGCCTCTCAACCTGCCAAAAAACACAAATCACATGATCATGATCTGAGGGCTGGAGGATGCCTTCACTTTTGCATACAGCGTGACACTTAAATAAAGGCGAATCACTTAATTTGTATTTGTGCACATGGTTGGCCACAATTGTTTCATTAAAATTAGGTGGTTCTGGTCAAACCGTTACACGTGTAACGCCTGAGGCTTGAAAAGCTGTTCCCAGGCGGGCACGCTTGCTTCCTTATGGGGTTAGGGTTTAGGCGGCACACTTGCTTTCTTATGCCTTCAAGGAAGGGCGCGGCATGGGACCAAAATATATATTACCGACCTCAGGCTTTCTGTTGGTAGCATGGCTTCGTGGAAGTATGTGCTAGTCAGGAATGTGCTAGTCAAGAAAACATAGGAAGGGGATACCAGGGTAGGAGGCTGGGCATCAATTGTGCTAAAGGCGTCCTCGTCGTTACATGCGTCTTTGTTCTATACGTTAAGTTTGTTCCTAGGGCTGCTGAAGGCGTCCTTGTCGTTACATGCGTCTTTGTTCTATACGTTAAGTTTGTTCCAAGGGCTGCTGAAGGCGTCCTTGTCGTTACATGCGTCTTTGTTCTATATGTTAAGTTTAGGGCTGCTGAAAGCGTCCTTGTCGTTACATGCGTCTTTGTTCTACACGTTCAAAGTTTGTTCCAAGGGCTGCTGAAGGCGTCCTTGTCGTTACATGCTTTTTGTTCTATATTTCAAATTTGTTCCAAGGGACAAGAGGCATCAGGCTTTGTTGCTCCCATTTTAGGTGCAGGCGGTAAAAAGGCTAAGCATAATGAATACGGCGCAGTAATGAACGTTTGTCGTTGCAGGAAGCTTGGCCTCAAGGAACTTGTTGGCATGGGGGGTTTTAAAAACCAGCGTGAAGTATTCAAGTGGCAAGGGGAGACCTTAGAGCTTGACCAGACCAGCTACGACTGGGGCACCCTGTACGAAATTGAGGTTGAGACGGTGAGTTCATGGTCACTTGTTTATTTAGAGCTTGACCAGACACGCTGCGACTGGGGCGTCCGGTACAAAATCGAGGTTGAGACGGTGAGTTCATGGTCACTTGTTTATAAGCCTTCCTGATCCCCAATGGTTCCCCCCTTTTATGCTTTGGAGGACCCTAGTCCAGCACCTGGAACTTCAGATATCAGGCACTGGCTTCTTTTCCTTATTTGAACACTTGTGGTGGAAGTGTTTCACTGCCTGCGTAGCATTTGTTCCAGGTGTACCTTTTGACATAAAAACCAAGGGAGTCACAATTGCACAACCGTCGCTATGAGGGGCACATCGTGTCAGCTTACTTGCTACACAGTTTCCCGCCTAGTAGATCTGGAAGAATAGATTCCTTGATGATCCGACTTAAGACTGAGACAAAGAATACCTCCCTGATGCTATTTGAGGTCAACATTTCCACTCCATGCGCACAATGCAAAAATGTAAGAGGCGGTCTCTATGTGTGTCTGCCTTCCCCAGCGCGTGAGCTGGCTCTGTGTGTGCCTACCTGCCAGGCTGCAAGAGTGTCCAGGCGTCTTATGCTTGGTAAAACACCTTACATGCAGGTTGACCCTGAGCAGTTGCGCACAAAGCTGGAAGCTTTTTTGTCCTCCAATGACATCCCCTACTCCTACTCCAAATCCTCCAAGTTTGGTAAGCGTGCGTGCCTCGTATTGCAGCGTGTGGTGCAGGACGTGGCTTTCATTGTGGTCTTTGTGTCTTCTTGTGCTACGTGCACACTTATACTTGAGAACATGTTATGCCGACGTTTTGTACATGTCCTCGTCTGACCTGTGCATTTGGCTGTGTACTAAACGCTCATACTTCTCTGCCATTTGCAGGCAACTTCAAGAATAAAAGCTTGCTGTAAAGCAGATGAGATGGCATGGCTGAACGTAATAGAGAGCTTCCATCTAAGAATTTGCACCCCTCATGGGTCGGGATCTGGCACTTGCAAGTGCTTATAATTGCTGGTCTGGACTGCCAATCTAAGACTTGCTTGTAAAACTACTACACTGTCACTGCAAATTAATGATCGACGATTTGTGTGGCAATCCCTACGATCTATTAAGTAATCAGCGAATACCCGACCCTCTTGAGACTTGCTCGTTCTTTCAAAGTTTGGTAGTACTTAGTAGCGTGGAACCTCGCCACAAAGAAGAGAGGTGGTGGTGAAGAGGTATGCAAGCTTGGTTTAGAGCAGACGGCTTTGATTAGAGTCAGCAAACGTACAGGCCAGAAAATGCTTGTCGTTTTCTGGACAAGCTGAGCAGCAGCAGCAATAAAGGATAGAGTGCGTATGCAGTTTACAAAGACACAAAGACATAATAAAAAAGGAAAAGGAAACGCTGCCAGTGCCCTTCCTAGTGGCAATATTACCAGGGGACGCATGGGTAAGCCTGTAAACGTTTAAACCAGGGACAAAGGAGAGAGGGGGGAGCTTCAAACTAAAAGTAAGTAAAGCAGAAGTAGCAAAGAGACCGGGGTACAAACTGCTGAGCTCACTGCTGTATGGTTAGCCGTGTCCAGGTGTCCAAAGAGCGAGAACATGAATACAAGAAGACACCTGCACTCCACACGTCAAACCACTATGCACACAAGTAAAAGAAGCAAAGTTTAGTTTAGTTTGGATTACAAAGGCCTCCAGCCTGGCATGGCTGCTCAACCTATAGGTCCCAACAAAGAAATCAATCAAAAAGATCGACAGCTGCACTAATAAATTTGTAAACTTCTGAATTATGTTGAAAAACAAAACCTTTGATATCACCTTCAGAAATATTATCAAATAAGTGGGTGAACTGGTGTCGTAAATGTTCGGTACCGGTACATGAAAAAATGACGTGCTTCTCATCTTGAATATAATCCCCGTTTTCACACAAATTGCAAACACGTGCACTCCTGTCCGGACTCCTGCCATATAAACCAGTTTCACACTTCAACCCATGTCCTCGAATCCTGAACCGAGCTA
>Ga0307945_1002990_pt1 | contig 13734 bp, 14 predicted proteins | sample OrgLakmetagen228_FD_201818 | JGI IMG/M metagenome (GOLD analysis project Ga0307945, IMG submission 201818) | Saline water microbial communities from Organic Lake, Antarctica - #228 | ecosystem: Environmental > Aquatic > Non-marine Saline and Alkaline > Saline | place: Antarctica: Organic Lake...
TGCGCTTGCACCCACACCCGCAGCATCGTGCATCTGCTGGCGCTTAAGCATGCTGTGGTACTCGCTCATTTGGTGCTGATGTTGGTTTGCTGCGTGTGTGTATGTGTGTGTGTGTGTGCGTGCGTGTATGTGTGCGTGGGTGTGGGGGGGAAAAGGTTATGTGGATGCACACGCATGTACAGGGGGGGAAGGGGTGTATGGGTGTGCACGCATGCTTGTGCACATTGACAGCATAGAAAGTAATGCTAACTCCACACTTGCAATTGTTCAGAATTGAGCATTTTCGCTTGTGTACAGTTACAACTGCACACACTCACCTGCTTGCTGCTGATGCTGATGCTGCTGGTGGAAGCTGTCGGCCATGGCAGCTGCTTTGGCAACAGCTGAGGTGCCGTTGCTGATACCGCTGTGTGCGTGCTCACGAGGGGGTGCTGCAAGTGCGTGTGTGAGGTGTATGTTCTGTAAGATTGTGTATGTGCATGTTTGTGTATGTTCACACGTGTGTGCGTGCATACACATGCAAGTGTATATGTGTACGTGCGTAAGGAGATGTGTGATTGTGGTACGTGTAATTGATCTTTACTTGCAAAAAGAAGTGTGCATTTTGTTCTGCATGGACGCATCTCTCACCTGAGGGGGTGAGGGAGGAGATTGGAGCTGCCCCTCATCAAGGAGCGATTATTAGCTGATAAAGTAATTACGAAAAGAGCATGGGCGCACAAGCGTTGGAAACACAGGGGTGTGCATATTACGAAGTATATCCAAACTGAGCACGGGCATACCAGTGTTAGATTACACCATGAACATGAAATCCTGTGCTGAAACAGAGACGTGCAACGTCATGTGCTTGCACATGAAAAGAAAGAGTGAGCATGGCCATTACACAAAAATATTTTCACAAATATTTACACGTTAAAGAGTGAGCATGGCCATTACACAAAATATTTACACAAACATTTACACGTTAAAGAGTGAGCAAGGCCATTACACAAAAATATTTACACGTTAACGCGGAGAATTACAGCCCTAGTTTAAATAGTTGCAGAAAGGGACACACACACACCATCATGGTGCAATTTTCTATATAAACACATCCACAAGCACGCGCAAAACGGTGATGCGTGCTGCTGCTAAACATGCCAACCAAGTCGGGAGAAACGCACCATTAGCAGTGTGTTTCTGTGCGTGTGCGTGCTCTTGCGCATGGGGGAGGATGCTGGAGTCCAAGGGGGACACTCCCAGGTTTTGGGCAAACTCGTCCAGCACGTTCTGAGGGTGTGTGGGATGAGAATTGTAGGGTGCAAAATTGTGAACCTCATACGTCTGCTTGTACACCAAAACTCGTCCAGCACATTCTGAGGGTGTGTGGGATGAGAATTGTTGCATGCAAGATTGTGAACCTCATATGTCTGCTTGTACACCAAAACTCGTCCAGCACGTTCTGAGGGTGTGTGGGATGAGAATTGTTGCGTGCAAGACTTTGAACCTCATATGTCTGCTTGTACACCAAAACTCGTCCAGCACGTTCTGAGGGTGTGTGGGATGAGAATTCTAGGGTGCAAGATTGTCAACTTCATACGTCTGCTTGTACACCAAAACTCATCCAGCACGTTCTGAGGGTGTGTGGGACGCGAATTGCACACAGGAAATAGGTATCATTGCGTTTCACCAAAAGGCCAGTAAAAACTACCAGCGATTGAATGGTGTGCGAACAGAGAGTCGACAGCAGGATGCGCGTGTAGAGAGTCAATAGCATCGTGCACCAGATTGAAGCACGGCTGAAAGACGATAAAAATATGCGATGTGGAAACATCTGCACAGGAGTTTTAACAAAATGCGTCCAAGCATATGCACTCATGCCCATTCAAACACACATGTTACAGCACATGATTACTCTTACAGTATGTGATGCACGAATCCATAGCACAAAGCAAATATGAATCGTGTAGAATAGGGGCTATACGCAACACACCTGGGGGTATAAGTTGTTCTTGCGCCAGAGTGAGAGGATGCGTTTTGCATGGTCCTGTGTGGTTTTAAGTGTACACCGCATGACAAATGGATGTGTGCGTTAGTGTAAGAGTGTATGTCATTCTGTGTGTGGGCGCGCGCGTGCACGTGCGAACATGCAGATAGAGGACAATATCCGACGTTGCAGTATGCGTCGTGTTGCGCACATGCCCTACTGATCATGCGCTGGGTATGATGCCCAGCATGCACACATTTTGTCTGTACTTGCAGGTTGCAAATGAGCAGTTTGAAAAAGAGCACAGCCATACCAGTGCATGCACACGCACACTGCAGGATGTGCGCACTCATTCCAAAAGACGTGCAGACCCAGACACCAGAGCATGTACACCCAAGCACGAGGAAATGCACATCCAAAGACCAGGGCATGCACACCTGCACTTCAGGATAACCACACACCCACAAACACAATGGCATGCTCACTCACAGTAAACGTTGAGCCCATAAGGGCCTGCAGCAGCTTCGAGGCAAAAGGCCTCAGTCGTTCCCCTACAAGCCAGGTGGATGACAAAGCATGCAATGAGAAAGGCGGACCTTTTTTACGCTCCATTGTAAGCGTGCACACCCAATCAGCACAAGCACACACACACGCACGCACGCACACACACACACACACGAGCACATACACATACATACACACATGATCATGCTGCCAGACTTTTATTTATAAGTGTGCAATGTGAAAGGGCAAGCAGACATGGGACTGATCGGAAAGGCAACTGAAGGCACTTTAGGCGGCCGAGTGAGCGTGCAGTGACCAAAGGTGAGACGGAGAGGTGAGCGTGCAGTGAGCGTGCAGTGAGCGTGCAGTGACCGAGTGAGCGTGCAGCCGACCAAGTGAGCGTGCAGTGACCGAGGTGAGCGTGCAGTGACCGAGGTGAGCGTGCAGTGAACGAGTGAGCGTGCAGTGTGACCGAGTGAGCGTGCAGTGACCAAAGGTAAGACGGAGAGGTGGTGGCATGGTTAAGACAGCATGCAGTATGAAAGCACTGACATATCTTACAAGTACGTAAAAAAGGCTTTGCTCAATTCATTCAGCTCCATTGAAGCGGAGCAAACCTTCACTTTACAAGCAATCCGCTTACTAAGGTTTGCTCTACGTTTGGCAACTGCGTACAGACATGCTGGAGGCTAGTAAGCTGCACAGTGTAATAAAAAAACACTCACTGTATTTGTCTCGTGTACCGAGCTGCTTGGCACTCAACTGTATGATCTGCAAGGTGCACACGCATGTTTGTTACAAGTTACATCAGTGAGCGTGCGTGTGTGTGTGCGTGTCCGCGCGTGCGTGCGTGTGTGTGTATGTGTGTGTGTGTGTGTGCGTGCATGTGTGTGCGTGTGTGTGTGTACACGTATGTGTGTACATGCGCATGCACATGAAATACTCGCGTGTATGTACCTGTGAGTATGTATGCACGTGTGTACTTTCGTACGTGTACTTGGGAAAGGGGGTATCTCTTTATTTTGTAGAGGAAGCAAACTACTTCCTACCAATCCTTGTTGTTGGTGCTGGAAGGGAAAAAGGCATTTAGTCATGAGTTTTAGGCGCAATGCTTCATGCTTTATTACTTGCAATGCTAGTTCATTTAATGCACCCCAGAATGAGGGCATGCCCAAGCAGAACCTAGATGCAATCCAGAATGCGTTTGGTTCAGGTTTGCGTGGATGAGCATTGGTCAGAGTGTGTAAGCCAAAGGAGAGATGACATGAATGAATTGAAGCAGAGATATATACAAATGTGCATCTGTCAGAGAAACAGGATCGGAGTGACAGGAGTGACATGCAGGAGGAGGTGACAGGAGGCAGGAGACAAGAGGAGCGACACGCAGGAATCGGAGTGACAGGAGTGACGCTGCTTACATTGAAGCAACAACGAAAATTGGAGTGGCAGGGTGACATGCTGCTAACAGCATTGTTGCCGCTAGGTCAAGCATCGTGAAAAGTTGACCTCGGGCAAAGCGGGTAGTCCGAGGACAGATTACCACATGGCCTGGCCTGGCGGCTACACACGCGCACGCACGCACATACACAGACATCACACACACCACGCACACTCACACACACAGGTATATACATATATACGCACACATACGCACACACACACACACATGCATACCCCCCCCCCCAAAGCCTTACAGCAGCACAGTAAGAATGTAACTTTTCATCAGCTCTTAGTGTGTGAAGCATCACAACTGTCTAATACTACTTATAGAAGCTTGTAAAAGTAGAGCAACATAATTGGGCGTGGTATGCTGCATGTACCTTCAGAATGTAGGAGCATAGCAGATTGCATGTAGACGTCACATGAAGCACTTTGATTTTCTGCTCAGGTACGTGCACACTATTTCCTCCTCATTCATGATATTCATGATACAGAGCAGTGAAGTGGGAGTTAACGTGATTTGCATGTACCTCTGAAACGATGTACAGTAGATTGCGCACGGCCGTCGCGTCTGCAGACCTTGGCTGGAACTTCTTTTCTAGCAGCTGCAAAGGAGAGCAGAGAAACATGTACCTGGATATGGGCCTACACGGTTGCATTTATGCCAGGCATGCACGCACATGTGTGGAACCTCAAAGCACGTGTGAGTGGTTAAATTCGTAGGTGAGCGTTTGCGTAAAACTCGTCAGGGAGTGCGCTGCGATGGTGTAATCACAGGGGGTATTTGCAGCAGCTAGCAAATGGCCTTGCAGGTTTAGCTGGGCATGAAGGCCACTATCATTCAGCGCTGCAATAGGGAACTTGTATTGACAAAGTTCTAGCATGGAGTAGCGCTGCTGCTGTTCAAAATCTTGGTGCCCTTCTTGTTCTTTTTTACATGTACCCACCGCATGGACATGCTTGTAGTGTGCAGACTCGTCCACCTGTCGTGCGTATTTGTGTGAATTGACATGTATTCATGATTAATGTGCACAGATGCGCACATGACTGCATTTGCGCATGCAGACAGTGCATGCATACCGTGCGTGTGCATGCTGTATGCTTGAATTTGCAAGCGAATGTGCATGCATATGTGTGTTTTGTGTATGTGCGTGTAATGTGTCTTTGTTGTGTACGTGATTATGTTTTTCTGAGCATGCTCTATGTGTAAATGTGCATGCATGTGTGTGCGATGTGTCTGTGGTGTGTCTGTGTGTGTGTGTGTGTGTGTGTGTGTGTGTGTGTGTGTGTGTGTGTGTTCGTGTGATGCGTCTGTGTTGTGTATAAGTGTGTGTGTGTGTGTATGCATGAGTTCATGAGGAGTATCTTACCGCACAGTCAGCCAGGGCTTTGAGCTTCTGGGCACTTGCACGCTCAATCACTTGTGTCAGCAGTTTCCCGTACTCGTGCGATTTCGCCCAATCAGTCATCCTGGTAGTTTGCAAATTACAAAGAGCGCAGCGACGACACAACTAGCTCGGTTAAAAGCTTATACCATGCAAAAAGCGCAGCGACAGACACAGAAATGCTAAATGAAATCAAAAGGTTATAAAAACATCATCTAACTTCCCATCAGTTTCCACCGTTTTTCAGCTTTATATGCATAAATGAATCTATTTCATTTCTGCATATGGGGCACTTCGATATGGACTGCGATTTTAGGGCGCTTGCACAGGCATGGCACATACACATGTGCCGGCAGGGGATGGCGGCTGTGTTCCTGGGTGCACTCCTGCAAAGATGGGCAGAGCAAATATATATTTTTGTCACTAATCACATCGTCTTTATCTGATGGCAAAAAATCGAATTCGCCTGCATCCTGATTCCAAGCTCATCTTTGAGCTACCTGTAGCCAACCAGGACAGCAAACCTATGCCAGGCCGAATCTGTAGAGTAATTTCAGTTATAATTGCTGCAGGTTAGAGCACAAGCTGCAAATGAACGTGTACTTACATTGCAGTCATATGGAAACTAGCATGTATACGTGTACCCACCGTGTATGACATGTACGATTATATCTAGAAGTTTACCTGCAAGAAACCTGCATGTAGGTACGTATATTTGCATGGTCCTAGCCCTCCATTATTTCCTCAACACTGTCACCTCCCTACCTCCATTGATAGCATCCCTAAGATCATTACCATGTCTTCACATGCTTTTTAGTTAGGAAAGCTTTGTGTGATGAAGAACGCGCACTAGAAGTTAGTCATGCCTCCTTAGCAAAACTACCTGGACGTGCGAGCACATCCATTTATAATAAGTATCCCACTCACAGGCAAATGACACACTCGCTGCCTTCCACGTCCTCAAAACCATCACCCACAGGCGCCGCAGGAACATTTGCACCACTTGCACCTGTGTACAATGAAATGAAATGAGACAAGCAATTACGGATATAGTCGTGCCTTGAAACCCTCACTGTCAGCCGCCGCAGCAGCACCTTCACCACTTGCACCAATGTGCATTGAAACTAGACAGTTCATACACGTGATAAGTCTCGCAAAGCAGTCCAAATGTCGTTGCACAGTTTTGTAGCACACCAAGAAAAAGTGTGATTTGCGCTGTGTTCAGAAGCGCGACAGCTTGGTCAGGAATGCGTATAATATTTGCAAGCCAGGAATGCCTTCACCTGCGCTTGGGGATAGAACAGAAAAAGCAGCACAAATCCAGTATGTACACTTTTGCAACAGCAAATTGCACACTTCTGAGCGCGGCAATGGAAATGTAGCAAGAACTTTACACTTGTGTAATTTTGCTCTCCCTGGTGGTAATGAAGAGCTATTCATGTACACAGCCGTTTATGTTTTCGGCTTTGTTGATTACACTTTTTGCTGACAGAACTTTGAAATCAAAGTGACTCCTGATCTCCAAATGGTGCAGTCTTACTTCAGATGAGCCCTGAGCACACCTCGATTCTGCTCCATGCCATAGATCTCTTGGAGCTCATAGCTCTCGCCCCGCACCCAGATCTTCTGCTCAAGCACACGGATTCCAATGGACCCATCCTCCTCATTTACCAGCTTGGCATAAGTGGCCTGCATGTGTGAACGTGCGTGCTGAGCTACGGCAAAGGGACAACAAACGCAATTACAACACTTCAGAAAGGCACTAAAAATGAGGGACGCCTGTGATCATTAATCGCAACAACAATCCCTGAATTTACAGGTCAGTTACCCACACCTGCGACTGCACCCAGTGCGGTAGCTCACAGCCAGGCTTCAGGCCCTCCAAGGATCGCTGTTCAGCACGGCCCTCGTCTGTGCGCGTGTGAGTTTGTGTGTTTGTGTGTGTGTTTGTGTGTGTATTTGTGTGAGTTTGTGCGTGTGTTTGAAAGGGGGGATGCTGTGATTTTGTAGGTGTGTGAGTGTGAGTGCCTATGTATGCGTGCACAGCTGTATGTGCAAGTCTGCAAGCACATGCCTGCGTGTCAACGTGTCAGTGTACGTGTTCTAGCACATAATGTGCTTCCATTATGTTTAGGGTTGGCCAGAACCATATATATACGGTGTATACACGGTATCTTTGGCAGGGAAATCACCAGATGTACGGTCATATACGGTGCGCATAGACCAAGGTTGTTCAGCACATTTTTTTGGGAGCTAGGGTTCAATAAAGTTCGTGAAAGTTCCAGAACCCTCAAACTGTTCGAAGGGTTCGATGTGCAATTTTGGGAAACTGAACAACCCTGGTATTTACGGTTCTGGCCAACCCTAATTATGTTGCTCACCTGTGAGTGCTTCCAAGCGAATAATGAGAGGGTACGTCCTAGTGGTGGCGGTGGGAGGGGAGGGTGCGTGGAAACATAGGTCGCTGAGGTAGTGCTTGCCAAGGTTTACGCAATGCTGAGTGCGTATTTCAGGGGTATGGGCGGGGGGAAATTGCTGCTCTAACTGTGGCAGTGAGGTGTGTGGTATTGCTTGTTAGGGTCCGTGTAATACTGAGTGCACAAGAGCGTCCTTGAGAAGAGGTGCTGCTCCGTGGCAGCGCGTGTCTTATTTTGAACTCAAAAAGTACAGAGCATTAGGAGGGTGAAAGAAAAAGAAGCGGTTTTGGCACAAACAATCGGCTACCTACAGCGTGATTGTCAAAGCATGTGCTCGTAGCAGCTGCAACGAGTGCAAATCGCACATTCCAACAACGAAGGACAGACTTTTTCCTGCATCACCGACTTGCTGCTGTGTATGAAGTAAGAGATTTCTCCCTTGAGTAGCACGCACCCCTTTGTCGTAGGGGACTGCTGGGGCTGGAACGCCCTGGACGCTGATCTTGCAGTTTTGACTGCTGTCCTCCCGCGCATGAACAAAAGTGGTCACCCTGCCAAAGCCCGCACATTTGTGTGTAATTAGGGGTGAAAGAGTGGGATGGGGAGAAGACATGCGGCTGTGACTGTACCTGCCTCGCGAGTTCTTGGCAACAAAAATGCAGAACCAAATGCACATACGCTGTGTCAAGCACAACAACTGTGGAAAATTGCGTCTACCAGCACACCCTCACCTGCACGCTGCCGATGAATCAAAGGTGAATGAAATGGCCAAGACATCAGTGCTCCCCTCTACAGGCTCCAGGCGTAGACTTTGCTTACGCAGGTTCACTTGGTTTCTAATGGTAGCGGTGCGCTGATACTCCTGCGTGCTGGGTTGCTGATTACTGGGGAGAGTGTTGGGCGAGGGATAGGCCTGTAGGAAGAGGGGGGTGGAGCAGCTGGTTATTTTTGTTTTTGTTTATTTATTTTTGGTACAAAGGGTTCAATGTGCACGAGCAGAAGCACAGAGAAATTAGCGTGATAGACAGAAGAGCACTTGCAGATCCATATATGATGCAGACAAGTAAGCAGACAGGAAAAGGAAACACGTATTTGTAGGGCACACAAAGGAACAAACATTGGCATATACCACACAAGCACACACAAGTCCCTCCTCACATTCCGAGGAGGCACAGGTGGTGGCTGCGTTCCTTGCCATGGGATATAGCTGCTGCCTTGCGAGGGACCATGGCTTGGGTGCTGCGGGGAGAGAGAAGGAGGTGCGTCGTTGTTCCAGTGCTCCAACCGTTTGGCTACACCGCACGCACACGGATAGGCATACCTGTTGTTGTTGAGGCCCCACAGTGTACACAGTGGAGGAATAGTGTGGCTGTGCGAGGGGCTGCTCCCTGTTCCTGCTGCCACTGTTGCCCATGTCTGTTGCTGGCCAGAAGCAGGCTTGGTTGATTATGCTATTGGCAAATTTTATTTTATATTAACATCAAGGGGGAAGTGGCATCAATAAGTAGGAAGGGTTTCCTCTCTACTTATTGATGCCATTTAAACTAATACAGATAATTTTGCACGTATAATTCAAGTCTCAGATATGCTCGCAAGACCATTCGCAAGTGAGTAGCAGGCGGACCCCCTGCCGTTAGCTAACACTTATCATTGGTAGGTCATTACGTAATGCTCAGATTCAATGGCCTTCAATCGTTTCACATTGCATCAGGCTTCCTGATCATTGCTGATATGATGATTATGGGTGGTCTAGCGCAACTTCTTGGGCCCAGTCCGCCCGAGGCCTCCAGCACTGGAGCCGGTTCTTCATTCGTCGAGGTAAGAAGCAAATGGCCTTCATGGATCAGTTAACATGAAAACATGCAAATAAGCTACGTTTGAGGCTGGAACTCCAGTCTCTTTGTGACTTCTTTTCTCCTTCTGGTACTCTGTTGGACTTGACTGGGCCTTTTTTGGCTTTCACTGCCTGCGTAGTTTTTCTTTCTATGATCATCAATCAAAGCAGAGGCCAGAAAGACATTGTTTAGGTCACCTATTTGCTGCTATTCACGAACACAGCTTGGTTTGTATGCCTTTCAGAGATCACTCAGATTTCACTTGCAATCCAGCCCTGCACATGCACGGTGAGTTGCCGTCCTGATATACATGGCTCTATTCCATTAACTCTCCTTCATTTGTCAGGTTGTGTGCAATATCCCTGAGCTATCAACGCTGTGCGACGTCATTGAGGCTATTCCCTCCTCTGATCCGTATGCTTCCGAGCTACTTGACCCCACTTTCAGCGCTACGCTCTTTGCGCCCACTGACGAGGTCCGTTAATTGCATTACATGTAGGCCTTGGTCTCAGTTCTGTACAGGTGGTGCCAACTGAGTGTTTCCTTCTACCTGCAGGCTTTTACAAAAGAGAGGAACAAAATCATCGACGCTTTAAACCTTCCTTCTTTAGAAGCTCTGGTGGGTGATGCACTCGGTTGTATGGCCATCACGCTGCATTTTCTAAAAGAAACGTGCTTAATATTGTATTCGCAGCTTCATGAGCGTCAGACATTACTCCCAAAATGCTGATCTGCTCTTAAGCCAAGCTTCTGGAATGTGGTTGCAGGTCCAAACACCTGCTGCTGCAGCTCGTCTCGTGAAAAATCATGGCAAGTCTGACCTTTGCACCTGATCAAGCGTCTTGTCGCTTCCAGCTAATTTTTCTCCTAATCTGCATCTCGCGTAAATCCTTGAGTCAAGTCAGGTTGCCAAAGAAAAGAACAGTAAGACTCCGCTGGTAGTGACACACAGCCAGCATGATTAAGGGAGGGGGTTACACATGTGCCCGCACCAGGCAACCCCCCACCGCGCTTACATTGCAAGAGGAAGAGAGCCTTTAGGAGCATGCTCGCATCGTTTGCTCTGCTACCTAAAATTTTGATTCCTTGCATTTACATCCACACAGTCGTCCAGGGTGTTCTACAGCAAGCACAACTCACCAACGGTCTAAAACTTCAGTCGGTACAAGGCGAACCGTTGGAAATCAGCACAGGGTGCGGAACTTGTTGGCATTGAAATCAATGTAGATGCAAACGAAATAATGCAAATTCTGCAATGTTTTTAAACGCTGGCAATCCAACACGCATATCATTTGCAGGTATATTTACGGAAAATATGTAAACGATGCCGGCTTCGTGGATGCAAAAGGTGAGGTCAATCTTGATTCCACGTTCATGATGCAAAATTGATTGGTCCTTTTTTGCCTAATAGCACACCTACAGACAGTGGAAAGCATTTGATTTGCATTATAAAGAGCTATATAAAGGGAAACATACACATTGATGCTAAGCAGGCTTAGAAGGTCCTTGGGTACATCACAGGAAGCTATTACTTGTTTGGATTATGAAGAGCAATCATAACAAGCAGAAAATTTTTCTTTGTTTACAGGTGACATCCTTGCGGGTCGCGGAGTTGTGCACCAAATTGACGGGGTGCTGATACCAAATTAGATTTAAGAAGATAGGGATTAGCAGGGATGTACAAAAGAAGGGAGACGGTTTCTGTTCTTTTTTGTGTATCTTGCAACAGATGAGAGAGAGTGGAGCCACAACATATGAGCCTGGTTCTGACTTGAAATTCCTTTTTGTTTCACTTTAAAAGGTGCTACTTCACAGCGCAGGCCGCAGGCCAGTGACAGAACAACTTTTAGAGCTACTTGCTTTGAAGTGGCAGACAAGAAGAGGAAGAAAAACTGCGCGGACAGTAGAAGAAATCAATCTCCACATTAATAAGGGGATAAAGCCACTTTGACATTCCATTAAATCCCCCAGAAAGGAGAAGAAAAGCTAAGAAAAAACGTCGGGTGATTGATTCTTGATACATGCTGCCTGAAGTATTTGAAAGGGAGTCACAAAAAAATAAGCAAAGCTTTTCAGCAGGGATCAGGTGGTTGGGAGGTAGAAGCCTGCACACCACCAGGAGCATAATTGTTTGTGGGGGTTGTGATCGATGTCTCGCCTCACCTGATTTTTGTTGCGGACCTGATTGCATGTAGGCTTGATTTTTTCATGAGTGCTGCGAGTAACTCCAAGGCTGTGGAGTGGGACCTATGTGTGGCTGCTCTAACTGGTGTCTGTTGCTCCTAGCTGGACGGCATGTGGGTTTTGGATCAGCAGCACAATCTTTCAATCGGTGCTGTCTGGGTCTAGATGTCCTCACATTGTTTTTGTTGCTCGATTTGGTTGATGTTCTGAATGCAATCACGAAACTCAGTTCATTCGTTGAATGCACACGTGTGAGCAAGCTCTCGAATGGCACGAATTGATTAAGTTCAAGCGATGTAAATGTTAACCTAATAAGTGTAATTGCAAACATTGGTGAGGGTGTTCAAAAGAAGGTTGTTGCCTGTTGTGCATGACCCATGCTGGTCGTACTGAGAGGGACTGGTGACCATATCTGGTGTTACATCGCATATTATGGTGCTTCGCAAGTGCGATTGCACGAAAAAATTAAAAATAAATAATATAAAAAAAATAGGGAGAAGCACCGGTGCTTTTGAGGACGCGCGGCGTAGGTTTGAACACCGCCATGATGGCCGCTGAGAGGGGACAACGGTCCTCCCGTAGAAGGGCCATGAAACAGCTCAGACTGACAGAGAGTAGGGCAGCCCAGCTGATGGCCAGGGGGAGATGGAGAGCTCAGGACACAGCGAAGGCTGTTACATGCTGGCCAAGCAACGCCGCGCGTCCTCATAAGCACCAGTGCGTTTCCCCCTATTTTTTAATTCTTTTTATTTTTTTTCGTTGACCGATTGCGAACCGCCAGAGGGGACAATAATAATGACAAAAGGAACAATTAATAAGGGCAACTTGCTAACGTAGAATATAAAATTAGCTCATTCCTCAACATTGCCCCTTGTAACTTTGATTTAAATAAATTAATCAAACCATTGTGACATTCGCGCTGCCAACGGAGTCTTCTTAAATTCTCCTTCAATTTATGCGTTCTTAATGTAAATGGCCCTGGCCTCGTCCTGCGAAGAATATGCGGCCGGCACAGGAGACTCAGAGCGCTTTCGTTACGGAGTCGGTTGCTCTGTTTGGCAGAGCAGTGGTGAGGATTATTGTTAGAAGACGGCGGTGCAGAATTACTCGGGCTTGTGACATGATGATCTGCTAATGAGGACTTTCCTGTCTGAAAAACAGGCAAGGACGCCAGCAATTGGTCACGGTGAGTTTTCCTCAGCAGCGCACGCGTGCATGCATATCCAGCACGCATTGCATGCCAGACAAAGCACTACGATGCAAAACATTGTAAGCGTCCATCTCCCTTCTTCAGTTTCGTTTATCAGCGCTGGCCGTATCCGTTCTCGAAGCTGGGATGGGGGGGGTTCTCTGCCACCAGGGGAAAGTATAAGCTCGGAGACCAGGGCTGTGGCTTTTGGGAGAGGTGAGAAGGATGGCTGCCAGATTTGTGTGTAGGCATAGGCAATCCAACAGCCTGCTGCAAACAGCAGCGCCAAACATTGTCGGCTACTACATGATGTGAGCAGCAATTAATGATTGAGTTTCTGTCACAGGTTCAAGGAAGACTTGCAGCTTGCTAAAAATGTAGGATGTACCTCCTTCCGCTTCTCCTTTGAGTGGGCACGCATTGAGCCCACTCGCGGCCAGTACGATGCAGCAGCCATCCAGAGGTGTGTCCCTTGTATTTGGTACCCTTTTTGTTTACAGTCTGTGACTAGAACCATTGTCAAACAGCGTGCAGAAGCCGTGCAAGCAGAAATATCAGCTGGATTGAATTTGCTCTAACCAAGCTTTGATAGCCTTTCTCTGACTATGGGCACAGAAGCGCACTAAAAGTGCATTCATCTGTGTTTCCACCAACAACATCCTGGAAACCAAGGTTGTCACTCGCATTGCATTTCAGGTTCCACGACATCCTGGACACAATGGAGGAGCTTGGCCTGGAACCCAATGTCACCCTGCACCACTTCACGCACCCCACCTGGTTTGAGGACCTGGGTGGTTTCAGGCACGAGGAGAAC
>Ga0307945_1003003_pt1 | contig 13704 bp, 8 predicted proteins | sample OrgLakmetagen228_FD_201818 | JGI IMG/M metagenome (GOLD analysis project Ga0307945, IMG submission 201818) | Saline water microbial communities from Organic Lake, Antarctica - #228 | ecosystem: Environmental > Aquatic > Non-marine Saline and Alkaline > Saline | place: Antarctica: Organic Lake...
TGATGTTGCAAGAATTGAACTTGCCCTTTTGACACCAGTCACTGTTATAAGTACTTAGTAGTGTGACATCACACTTCGGTACTTTCTGTACCACTTTAAGGTAGGAGTTGCCACTTAACATACAAGGTGTGAAAAAGAAACAAGAAAAAGAAAAAAGGTAAAACTACGTAGGGAGCGAAAACCTCCCCCCCACATTAAAAAGGAAAATGAGCCACCCTGGTACCGAGTACCGTTAAGCTCCTCCACCACAGAAATATAGAATCAGTGGGGGTCAAGGGCTTGAAAAGTGAAAATGGAAAGGATGATATTGGTAGTGATTAGTAATTATATCCATGCTTATTGTGACAGAACACATTTCAATGTTTTAACTGCTAGGACCTCGGTATAATTGTAGTTGTAATGAGTGTGTTTCAGTAAGTTTCAAGCAAATTCAACATTGTGGAGACATAGCATCAGCATGCGAGTAAAAAAAATGATCTGGTTGGTCTACTTTTTGGAGGCTCCGGAGCGGAGCGGAGCCGGAGCGGAGCCGGAGCGGAGCGGAGCCGGAGCGTGCAACCCTGGCTCTTGTCGAATTTTATTAAGAACCAAAGACGAAGCCTGGAGCCGGATTTAAAACTGACTTCGCTCCGGCTCCGGGAGACGCGTATTTTATATTTAGGATTAATAAGAAATATAGCAGTGATAATCACAACAAACACATTAGTCAAGAAAAAGGAACCCACAGGGTACCGACAGGGCAAATACATCCACCCTTTTTAATTTAAAAACTTCGATTTTATATACGTGGTAATGCTCGAAATAAGTTTGTAAGAACGAGGTATACAGGGGCTTGTATATCTTTTAATACGTTAGAAATGTTCCAAACTGTTCTGATATGCATTGCCCAAGCTGCCATCACAAGTTTTGCCCAACCGAGTTCTCATTTGGCCCCACTAGCTGGGTGCCCGTACGTACACAGTTTGAATGTTTGTGACAAGAAATCTCTAATCCACGGGGTACGAGATAAAATGGGCAAGGATACCCCCTTGCTCACATCTGACGCACTAAACGGCATAGCTGATGTTTCGTTACAAAAACTAGGCGGAAACATAAATGCTCATCAGTATCAGGATGCTGTTTATGGTATCCGTGATTTGTTGGTTCAGACGTTTAAAACACTCCAGCGGCCTGTCCTCCTACACGTGCCATGCGGTTTGATGTGCGAGGCAGTTCACCTGCTATCCCGCATGGAAATCAAGTTTGCACTGATGACAATGGGTCGTGACGATAGAGGAAGTCCCATACCAACCGGATGTGGCAAGGGACACAACAAACCTGCAGTGATTATGTGTTTTAAGCAATTATTGAATCTCGAGCAAAACGTTGTGTACTTTACATCACAGCACAAGTCTTCTTATATGCATCGAAAGTTGCGTGTGCTTCCGATCGGGTTTGGAGAAAACCATTGCAAAACTGCATATGGAACTTCTGAAAAAAGTCTGCGCGATGCACACTTGGTTTCGTACCACCATTTTGACATAATCTGTGAGAGGAACAACCAAAATACACTGACAACACGAGCAAACAACATCTACATCAGCCATGGTGATGGCACGGTAAATGGCACGTATAAACCAGGCAAACCCACACGTCATTTTCGACATGAATGTACCAAAGTATTGCAAGCCCTGGGTGCAGGCAAAACGGTGTACAGACGATTTCCAAGGTAGAGGCAGATCCTACAAGCAGCCACTGCAATTGTAGGCTCATCTCCAAGAGGAACAGGGGCAGACTGTCATCGACACTCCGAACTGCTTCTGTCTGGCCAAGTTGTCATTGCCAACTATGATGAGGCAAAACTTTCACCACACATGTATTCTGGCCTGCCTATTTATTTTGTGGAACAGTGGGAGGACCTGACTTGTAACAATCTCACTACTATTATCAAACGTTTCTTGCAACCTGGACAGACCTTCAAATATGAGAAATTGACTGCAAAATACTGGCAGGAATACATAGCCGAGCAGGTATGTCTGGAAGGGAAAGTACAGCTTGATGGCTGCCGCGGGAGTTTTAGGGAATGGCACGAACCTTGTCAGATCTAGCTTTCTTTCGACCTAAACACTGTTTACTGACGTTTCATTTTTCTTAAGAGTGATAATTACCCTTCTAATATAAAATTCCAGTGGACGTCTTAGAGCCGATGCCAGCTACATTTTGTTTGCTTGTGTGATGGCTGTAGTCTAATATACAAATGTAAGTCATACTGTTTAAAACGGAAGTCTCCGGAAAAGCTATCCAAGGAGTGGAAATGAAATTTAGAAAATAGCAATTAAAGGGACAAAACAAAAGATAGAAAGTGCACCAGATCCAATGACTTGAAGGGAAAGTGACCGGAATTTTACAAATCTCCAATGCAAGATGTGGAATTTGTTTGGTGGACTCAGCACATTCTCCTTATATGCAAAGGATGTAGCTCTTTATCACACCCGAACCTCCACCACCAACACATACAGGGAGATGTCTTCCAATCCATTGTCAAAGCAATCCACCAGTCACCATTACCCATCATTTCATACAAAGTCAAGTCCCACGCCGGCCAAATTAAACACGAAACCTATTGCTAGAATGTCAGTCACTCCTACTCTAATGTTGCTGATACCACCACCAAAACAGCTGGCCCTGCGGTAATATTTTCTATAGCATAAGTAGAACACGCCCTGCTGTTATTGATAGAGACTTGCAATTTCGAGCACTCAGATGCCTCAAAAGTTTGCGCTGGAGGTGTTGCTGCAAGGAAAGCGTTCAGTTGCTTACAGAAGCTCTGAATTAGCACCAGCAGAATTTACCTAAACCACAGGAAAACAAGCGTTGTCAGCCCTAGTGCGCACCTTGCAGGCGTAGTGCTGTCAACTCAAAGTTTGCACAGGCACACAAATGTTCATGAATTACCACCCAGTGACACATTTGCTGTACTTGGACCAAGCTGTGAAGAAGGCAAGCTGGATGGATGGAGTTATTGTCTAGGTTTCCATTTGTCACAGAGAACCAGTCCGTAAATTAAATGTAGCAGATCTGTTCGCCGCAACCCGTTGCTGTTGTACGAAAACAATTCATGTGAGATCCTAACACTGATAATTTAAGTAAAGAGCATATTGAACGTAGAAGGTATAACGTTACAAATTCCAGATGACATCCTCACACTCATATGTAACGTTAGGTGTATTTAACGTAGAGCATTGATGCTGGAAGGAGCCTAAAAGCAACGGTTGCCTGCTGTGCAGCAATGGCGACGTATGGTATAGCTAGAAACGATACATACTACAAGTAATACTGTGTCGTAAGAAGTGCAACCTCCCTCCATGCTCGAGCAAGACAGATGGGAACAATGCCGACCAGGATCCCTTTGCTGTTGCTGCTCGCCCGACAATGTCCTAGTACTCCTCTCCGACTTCCAGCATCAGCACGCGCAGCCTTTGCTATCCTGTCTTTCCCCTCCACTTCTTTCTCCCACAAATACTGCTGCTGCGGCTTCTAGCTCTTCTTGCAGCACCTCAGCAAAAGTCCTTGAGCTACGCGGTGGTAAGAAGTCCCGTGACCAGCCCTTGGCTTCGCCCAGCATTCAGCTGATGCTTCTTGATATACCCAGCAGTGCCATGCTCTGTCCGGCCTCCTTCGTGTTTATGTAATGGTGTTAGCGTGCACAGGCTGATAAATCGCTGTGTTTAGATGGCTTTGTTACAGAGGAAGAGCAGGCAGTGAAATTAAAAGACATTGAAACTCACTAACTGCTTCCCTTGACCAGATGAATTCCTCCCATTCCTCCGTGTGTAATCATTTCCAAGCCTTGAACATGGCTTATACAGTCTCATGCGACCGCGCCTTGCATCTCATAGCAGAGCGTTCCCCAAGCGTGCTTAAACTTAAGAATTGACTCTTCAAGCTTCCAGCTGCATTGAACATAGACCATGGTCATACCATGTGTTCTGCAACAAGCAGCAGGCTTAATGCACACTATGCGTTTGCCTTGATAAAATTACATCAAATGAATGAGCCATTCATTCACCAAATCCAAGGTAATCGTTATTTTTTTCTCTTGCATTCATCTTTCTGCATACTGCACGCCCCCCATGAAGTACTCACCACTACATCTACACTTATCACTTCCTAGCGACCGTAGAGCACTGCTTCTGATTTGCAATCTCTATACTGCCTAGCATTTGTAAAACAATACGCGAGTAGTGATTAAGACTACAAGAATGAAATAAAAAAGGTTGCTGTCGGACAGCATAGTACGCATGTTGCCAAGCAATTAGAACCCGCCACCCCAAAATGTCCAGCATGATCATGGAACAATGGCTTTTAGGGCAGCCACTCTCATGCATTGGTAACTTAGGTTGTCCAAACCCTTTAATTTTGCCAGAGGGGGCTGACTGAGGAAATGTCCAAATATGTGCCCTTTTTGCACTCTGAATTCAGCCATTCACTGCCCACTCAGCCAACTGACACCATCATGGCTTTAAATGAAATTTGATATTGTAAGCTGCACGAGGATGTGCTTATATCCATGTAAGTCACAGTGTGCGCAAATTGACGGGGGTCAAAGCTCACCTTGACTGCCCAAACCCTAATTTGGGCCTTTCAATGGGAAAACAGTATGGGGGTCAAAACTCAAAGCCACATCACCACGCATTTCATCTTTTCACTTGATTTTCTTTGCAATCATATTCGTTTATTGCAACAACTCTATACCACACGAAAGTATGCCATTTGGTTGAGTGGGTGATCTGCTGTGAAGATTTTGTGGTGAAAAGTGGGGTCCACACCGCAGAAAGTCAGACATGTGCGCCCTAAATTGCTATGTTCAAGCTCAGGTGCTGTCAAAAGTTTAGAGCAAGGGCTACCTCTGGGTGCTAAGCTTAAACATAGCAACTTAGGGCGCACGTGCTCAATTCACGTTTTAAAAAGACCCTTTTTTTGGCTCAGTCAGCCCCCTCTGTAATTTTGCATGCGCATGCCAACAGCCCCCTTCTAACTTGATCTCTAGAGTCAAGGCTCAAATTAAATTGGCATTGAATTAGAATGCATTAAAAATCCAGCATGCTGGTTGGCCTGCGCAGGCCAACCAGGTGTCTTTGTGTGTATGTCGTCAGAAAAAACCTCACGGTTGAAATTTGCGGTTGAAGCGGTTGAAATGCGGTTGAAATCAACCGCATTTCAACCGCTTCAACCGTGATATTATGCTATATGCCAGCTGTATGTGTGTGTGTGTGTGTGTTTGTGCTTGAGTATGTGCGTGCAAACGGTGATAGGCAGAGGTGTATAGATAGAGGTAAAGGTGGATGGTCCCAGATGGGACGCACGGCGTGGGCAAGGCTTGATTGCTCAGGTTTGCCTTGGAGAATGCTAGGGCATTCAAACAGCAAACTGGCAAATTTCCAATCAATCATATTCGGAGTTTGATACCTTTTTTGGGGGCACAACCGTTCAGTTGTTCAGTGTTTGTACAGGGTGTGTTAAAGACTAGATCATCTCAAAGTCATACAACTGCACAGTTGCCCACAAGCCATGTACACGTTTTTCTTCGGCGCCCGGAATCAATGCAGCGTTGAAGGAGTTTATTTACATGGTTTGGCAAACCCCATACAAGTTTGCATCAAAAGCTACAATCCCCTATGACTTTATAATTCTTTTCAAACAAGTTTCTCTTTATTGCTCATTAGATACGCTTTACTGATGATCTGAAAAGGCTGTGCTGCAATGCAAGGTGTTTCTAGCTTCCAATCATGTCAACAACTTGTTGCTTTACTACCAAGTATTGGGCATGTTGCCTTTCCCGCGTGAAGGCCGCATTGCAGTGCTGGCACGCTATGGCAGCGTTTTGGAGGAAGCCCTTTCTTGTGGTCGCTGAAGGCTCAGCTGCAATACAAGGCCCAGCTGCAATACAAGGCTCAGCTGCAATACAAGGCCCAGCTGCAATACAAGGCTCAGCTGCAATGCAAGGTTCAGCTGCAATGCAAGGCTCAGCTGCAATACAAGGCACTCTCAAGAACTATGATTCAGTTTTGAATATTACACTAGTGATGTTCATTGATTGATTTGACATCTCTAAATGACTTTTAATATTGTGAGGAGCTTGTGTTTTTGTGATTGGAGGCTCTTCAATCTCATAGACATTGTAACCTTAACAACCTGTTTGGTATGACAGACCTACGGCGCTTATGGTCTTGTTTAGACACGGAGCTCAATGACTGTAATGGCCAACCCTATTTTTGTGAGTGAGCACACTGCTTGGTGAGGCGTACGGTTATGAGTATATGAATATTAGTTTTTGTGCACTAGCTTCTATGCTGGCAGCAGGGTATGAATAAAGTAGCCGATGAGCAGCTGAACCTAGTACATGTTGGGCTGTTGCCGGGGGCTTGTTGCTGTGTGTTGCATTTGACGATGCATCTGATGAGGGGTAAATCACAATCAAAATGGTTGAGACAGGCTCACCGGATGCATTGACTAAGTCTTAAATTACATACACAGCAGGCTGTACAGTATGTGAAAGAGGGTGGGCTGCAACAGAGTTACGTTATTAGAAATTTCCTACCTGGTAGTCGCATCTTACACTCATTGACCATTACCCTGTAAACAATCATTTAATTTATCCATATAAACAATTTAACCTTATTTGTATCTAACCCAATCGAGCTTGAACACAATAAAATCTGGGGGTAACTTGTACAGTCATGGGAATGCATACCAGGCCAACAGCCTACCATACATGCTATATGCTAATATTCGATTTATTGACAAGCTGTAAGCTGTGCTGATAAGGTGCAGAATATACAAGTTAAAAATAAAGAATTGGTTGTCAAAAAAAGATATTGCACGGGAGGAGTGGTTATATGGTTGATAAAGGAGCAGTTGCAGGGTAGACCCCCTTGTGCTTGTGGGGGCCTGGTAGGTAATAATGAAAGATATGGTTGCAAGTGGTGGAAAACCTTACCTCTTTAGTTGGTATGGGCCGTATTTCCTTTTCTCTTCCCTCACATTTTATATTTGCCTTGGTAAATTAAATCACTGCCACTGCACAGTATAGGACTTAGCACAAAAGGCCAGGTTAGAATAAATCCAGCAGAGGAGTGGGTTTGCATTGCTGCGGTTCCTGATGCTTCTATCAGTTCTGCATCTCCACGCCTGTGCGCTCGCTGCTAATACTCAAACTCATTTGCGTGTGTCTATCTGCTAGTGCTACTCACCGATGGTGGCTTTTTCAGGGCTGGGATTGATTAATGAGAATTTAAATTTCTTGGTCTTATTGTGTTACATTAATTTGACTATGTTGAACTTAAGAGTGTATTATTTACAGAGAGCGAATAAAGGAAACCAACAGTAAAGTTACCTGAAAAGTTACCATAAAGTAAGTCAGCTAGCCTGCCCTTCATCACTCACAGACTGTCAATTGATTACCAAAGCTATCGCATCTAGAAGATAAAAGTTACCAATAAGACTGGCAAATTCAGCTTATTGAACAAGGCATTCAAAAGCTTCCAACTGTCAACCACCTAACTGTCTTGTCACTTGGTTTGTTGCTGCCGCTGATTGGGCGTGACAGCCTACATGATAACAAATCCTTTTTAACTAAATATAAGCGTACAACCTACAGGCTGTGTGCCGCACCAACAAATATTTTCAAGTCACGTCTAGCGACAAGCCCAAAGCCCATCAAATAGCACAAATGAACAGGCATTTGTTAAACGCAAACTTACTAAGCTTGACCCCAACAACAAGGGACACTGATGGATGATTAATCAAACTGATTAATGCAGGTTTTATGCATTGGAGCTTCAAGGGCTGAAAACATTTCGCGGCGGCTTTGTAAGCTGTTGAGCAAGTTCAAGAATGCACCTTTTGGATGTGAATCTGACTCGTTCATGGATGGAAATTCCAGTTTCTCTCTTGCAAACAAAAGATTTTCTTGATACCTCTCAATATCTACAGGAGTAAAGGCATGGAGAGCGTCCAATACTATTGTTGCATTTGCAAGTACATCTGCCTCTGAAAATCGTAAAAGGAACTTTGAATAGTCAATGACGTTGGTAAAAGGAAGTTGGATGTCATCTGATACCACGACAGGAATGCAACCAGCAAATATGGCGTCAAAGAGGCGTTTAGAATTAGGCACGTCTCCACGTGGGATAACACAGAATTTTGATCGAATATAAGTTTTTGCAGCAGTATCCATTTCAGCTAATGAGAAACGATTGCGTAGTTCAACGTACTCACAGTCATTGCATCGAATAAGCAACTCCTTCAAAGGCCTACGGACAACATTTTTCTTAGGACTTCCACCCCTTGAAGTGCCAAAAAAAGAAAGCAGAATTGACCGCTCACGTGGCGCACTTTTCATGTCAAACTGCGCAATGAGTGGATTGTTCACGTAGTACGGAATAAGAACAGTCCGATACATAAGGCTCTCAATGCGTTTCAGGGAAGGGATTCTGAGAATGTTAAAAACGTCCTTTAATATCTGCATGGGGGCAGAAAACTGGGTCCAGTAAGTTTTCAAATTCCCGTGCATGTTGAACGCCATGACATGATCAGCGCCACAAAACCGATGCCAAAATGTGCCACCACCATAATTTTCAACCTCATGTTTCAAGTCTGTTACGAGTGCTGTGGTGTTGTTCTCAAATCTACCAGCACAATAAGAGTAGAATGGGATGTAAAACAGGTTTGCAGCGTGAGGATCTTTGGTCCTACAACTGCTTTCAAGCATCCATTTGTGAATATACACCTCAAAAATTTGAAGCGAAAATACTGAGTAATGGGACCGGGGGTCACCTCCCCTGTCTTTCACCTTCCTCTCAAGATTGCTGAGTAGGTCAGAGTTATATTTAGTGGGTAAGTCCAAAACGTAGACTGCCAGGCGGTCAATCGGACACTCTTGAGCGAGCCCGTGCATCAGAAATGTGGAGATAATCATGATCATTGTGTACATCGAAAAAGAAGAGTGTTCTGTATTAATTACTCAGGCCCGCAGTTCACAAACCAAAAATTGTAAATAGGCCCAAGTGCTGCCAGAGATCACTGGCTGCCTGCATACAAAGGGCGGGGAAAGTAAGCAAACTGCTTGATGAGTGGGAGCATCAGAGTGTGTAGCGCAAACACAGCTGCTTAGTGAAGCCCAAGCCCCTGTCAATACTATGTAAATGAGTGTGTTACAAACAAATATAACGCCTGCGAGGTGTTTGTGGTGAACTGTTTTGCTTGGAATCGAAGGCGAAGGGATGCTTCATCGTTTTGATGAACACCTTTTGAACAGATTGTGTCCATTGCGGCAGGAATGTATATGCTATATGCCCAATAATATCACGCTCTTATAATACACGCCCAGAACAAAGATCCTGTTGCAAATGGATGCCGGTGCTCAGAAAAGGACTTAGTACTTACTGTTTCTCCAATCTCGCCTAATAACGTTGCTTGCAGCTTCTGTCTCGTTGCAAAGGACCTGCGTGCGTGCGTGATGTGAATAAATCAAAGAAGATGAATACAATTTGTGTTTCCTAGACGCGTGGTGCAAGTTCGTTCCTAGGCTCGTATTACAGCTACAAATCACCGTACAGCAAGAGACTCCGACACAGACAAAGACAGACAAGATTGTCCTGTTGCCCTAATTGATGGCCGCATTTCCAAGCCCGGAAAACTTACAAGGGAGAACGGGTGCAAGCAGCAGCGTGACTGATACTATATTGTTAATCTACAATATATAATAATTTGGACGCGTCATGCAGGTCCGCGTATTTCTGTAGCGCCGAACTCCATTTTGTTTATGTAAAATATTTGAATTATAAAAAATTGATTTAATGCTTGAAATTCGAGCCCCCGAGGATCGTTTGCTCCATTTTAACGACGCAACTGCAAAATTTTGTTACAACTTGAAATTTCATCGCCCGTCGCCTGAACGGCGCTCAAAAATTTCTGACAAAAAAATTGCGATGTCCGGGCTTTGACCGGTTTGAGCGCACTTTGGGCATGAATAGCTCCGCGGCCAGGCGTCCGTTCTGCGTAAGATCCTGTAGACAATTAAACTGGCCTGGCTTCAGTATATGTGTCCAGTTTCGTGGCGAGCTGTGATGGTCGAACATTTGACGATGATAAGGGCTGGAAAGTGGCACGTTGTGACGGCGTCAAAATGCAAAAAGTTTTACAGGTAGAAATTTGGGCGGGCGGATCCTCCGGAGCCTATTGTAATAAGCCCTTTGATATATATCAGTCAGATAGATCCTTAATGCAACCCATTAGTCAGATTAATCCTAATTGCAACCCATTCATTGCACTGGGAGTTTGAATCTTTGATAAGCCACACCACTCGCGAGAAGGCTCTGCCTGTGAACAACTGCGATGCAATTCTGCAAAATCAATTATACGAACACAAGAGACATTCGTTCAGTGCACGTGCAACCCTTGCGTCCCTTAATGCAATCCACAGGAGATCGGCTAGTCTCTTATTTTTAGTATGGTGTTTCAACAACTCAAGCTACTGATTAATTTAAGTTTGATGCTGCTTTGTTTTTGAGGTGAAAAACACAGATTAAACCATAGTAATAGTCACTGCCAGCATTGCCATTAATTCCAGTTAGCTTGCGTACTCCCAGTCATCAATCAAGGCGTAGCTACAAACCTTAAGGTTCCTTTGGGGGCAACAGATGAGGCTTAAATGTGCATGCTTTAAAATGCTCTTTGGCCAATGGCTCATGGGCGGCAAAATTGGCAAAACTGTTTTTGGAATGTCTGTTGGTGTAATATATTTTGGTATTTGGAGCTCGACATTATTGCTGCAAATGCTTTGTTTTTAGTGTGGCGTAATTCTCACTATATGCTGCCGTATCTTCAAAAAATATCACCTACTGCATCAATTTCTATAGTTTTTTGGTGTTTTAAAGTACAAGACTTGGCACATCAGCTGATACTGAGATTTTTCCTGGGATTTATAATGCGATCAATAATATAACCTGTATTTGGTTGTTCAGCCAGTTCAGGTGATCCTGCCAGGGTTGAGTCCCTCTCGAGCAAAGACTGGGAACTGCACTTCTGACTGCTAGCAATTCTCCTTCATTTTCTTTCTCTACCGCCTTTCTGTTCCAACTTTGCGTTAACACACTGGCATATACTATATTACGCAAACTCCACTTCTTGCAGTGCAGAAAATTTGTAAATTCCGATCACTCTCCCTTCAAGTCAGTGGTTATCTTGTAATTTCTATCTTTTGTTTTGTCCCTTTCAATGTTATTGTCTAAATTATGTTTCCAGTCCTTGGATTGCTGTTCCGGGGACATACGTTTATAAAGTTATGACTGAAATATGTACATTATTCTACAGCTATCACATAAGCAAACAAAATGGAATTGGCGCATAGGCTCTGAGTCGTCCACTGGAATTTTATAACAAAAGGACAATTATCTCTCTTGAGAAAAATGAAACGCCAGCAGTAGCGTTTAGATTTAAGGAATGCTAGATCTGACAAGGTTTGTGCCATTTCTTGAAACTCCCACGGCAGCCATCCAGGTGTACTATCCCTTCCAAACATACCTGCTCAGATTTATATTCCTGCCAGTATTTTGCAGTCAATTTCTTATACTTAAAGGTCTGTCCAGGTTGCAAGAAACGTTTGATGATAGTAGTGAGATTGCTGCAAGTCAGATCTTTTCACCTTTCCAAAAAATAAATAGGCAGGCCAAAATAATTGGTGCTTAAAGCTTTGCCTCATTATAGTTGGTAATGACAACTTGGCCAGACAGAAGCAGTTCGGAGTGTTGATGACAGTCTGCCCCTGTTCCTCTTGGAGATGATGGCTCGGAGCCTGCACCCAATTGCCTAGGCAACTTGTTAGCTCACTGTTCCCCTTCCTGTCCCACCATGGATTTGGTTGTTGAGAGCGACTTGCTGCGCTTCCTTAGCTTCAACCTTAAGGGAAGACGTTCACTTGTAGTCTTGGGTTGAGTTTGAAGTTGGTTTTGGCGCATCAGTCATCGCGATGGCTTGATTGCATTAATCCTAGCTTACTCTTAAAAACCCTTGCCTCTTGTAGAGCGCCCCAATGTTATGTTACTGGAGATGCACAAATCTGCACTTGGCCTGTTTTCTCTTTTGATTTGGAGGATATCATAGATCAAGGGGCCCTACTACGCTGAAAATGTGAAAATTGAAAGAAGAATGCAGCAAGAGGGGCCGGTTGGGCGAGAAAGGGAGGTACAGGGGAAGAAGTTTTTTGGGGGGGGGGAGGTTAAGGCAGAAAAGTTGCCCCCTGCCAAAGAGTAAAGAGTGAAGAAGCTTGCCTCCAAACTCTATGTGCACTGTGAATTTTGCTGCTAAACAAGTCCATACTGGACGTGCCCTTTCCAGAACTGTTATCAACTCTCATCAAGAGCTAGTTTCAGGCCAAGCCTGCACCCCTCCTGATCCCCATTAATTTTTCCTTCCTTTTCGCGGTGAAGGAGCTTTACGGTACTCGGTACCAAAGTGGCTCCTTTTTCCTTAATTAATGTGGGGAGTGGTTTTCACTGCCTGTGTAGTTTTTTCTTTATTTCTTTTTTCTTTACTCTTTGAGAATCAAGACCCAGTTCCTTGAAAGGCTTCAGAGTGTGAGTGTTGTAGATGGTGCCACCCACACCCAAAAGGATGATGTGGAGAGTAACGGAGGCTTCTTGGAGAATGTTGCAAAGGTCTTTGTGCTGTTCCTTTGCGGCGTTCAGCTGGTTCTGAGGTCTGGTGTCCTCACAATACTTGATCTCGACAAGGTGGATGTCACACCGAGGTTTGCCAAGGTCTTTAGGTCGATGCTGTCTGGGGTTGGTGGCTCCACTGGTGGCTGGCGGTGCTGCTGGGATGCTCCCAGTCTCCCTCAATTGCCCCCGCCCTGCCACTCCGAAGAACCCACCCCCCCTACATTAGTTTGTGTGTTCTTATGTTATTGCAGCGATGGGAGTAACCAGTACAAAATCTGGGCGGCTGGAGGTAAATCTGTCTTTATCTGAGAAGCGGGGTGGGAAGAGCAATTTGGGAACAACTTCAGCTGTTTCAGAAATCTAGAGATGTTGCATGGTCATCCGTTCGTTGCTGCCTATATCTTTGGAAACAATGCATGGTCTTAAGGAGCCTGTTTTGCTGACAGCCTTAAAGATCATGCGGCACGCAAAGTTGTGTCTTTCGATGATCATGTTCCTTATTTGCGTATGCTGGCACCAGAAAGAATGTGCAGGACACTGTTTACTTGTGGGCAGAGGGGGCAAATTTGACTTGTTGAGAGTTTGAACAATACCGCATGTTTTTGATTATATATGGTGCCTGTTCTGTATTTCATAATGATACACTTGGTCTTAAAGGAAACATTGGATGATGTTAGGTAAGCATTGCTAGTGGCTCCAATTGCAGTGCCGTCCTTTATGAGGGTCTGGTAGTACGCATGGTAGTTCACTTCAGTTCTGACATTTCCCAGTTTATGGAGAAGATGCATATGTGCTTGAAGGGCGTCATGGTGGTTTGGTATGTACCAGAGCTTTGGGGGAGGAGAATGGGCCATGTATGTTGTATGGGTATGATTATGGGTTCTATGCTACAGTTCGCTGTAGGCTTTGTCATTACACCAAGCTGCCGTGGAGGGAGATCAAAACCAAAAATGGGCTGCAGGCCCTCACAAAAGCAAAACAACGCAAAGAAGCAAGTGCCAAG
>Ga0307945_1003004_pt1 | contig 13702 bp, 19 predicted proteins | sample OrgLakmetagen228_FD_201818 | JGI IMG/M metagenome (GOLD analysis project Ga0307945, IMG submission 201818) | Saline water microbial communities from Organic Lake, Antarctica - #228 | ecosystem: Environmental > Aquatic > Non-marine Saline and Alkaline > Saline | place: Antarctica: Organic Lake...
TGTTGCTGCAAGGGAGAGAGGGAGCGTAGTAGGGGTGCACTAAAGAGAGGGAGGGCTGTATTGGAGGGGAAGGAAATAAGAGTGAGTGAGTGAGTGAGTGAGTGAGTGAGTGAGTGAGTGAGTGAGTGAGTGAGTGAGTGAGTGAGTAAGTGAGTGAGTGAGGAATCAATAAACGTGAAGAAAAGGGCGTGGCGGTGGTGGCTAGTAGGTTTTATGCCGTACTGTTTGCTCAAGGGTAAATGCCACCGCGTTGTGTGAAGAAATAAGAAATGCGTAGGGTTGGCCAGAACCGTATATATGCACCGTACATGACCGTATATTTGGTGATTTCCCTGCCAAAAATGCTGTATATACACCGTATATATATATATGGTTTTGGCCAACCCTAGAAATGCGTGATAGTTGATGCGAGGGTAGATGATGAGCAGTGTCAGCTCGAGGAGAGCTTAGGTTCTTTGCGCCAAAACACGCATGTGTAGCGTTAGCCAAAACCCTTAAATACATATATATGGTGTGTTGACAGTATTTTTGGCAGGGAAATTACCAGATATACGGTCAAATACGGTGTACATATACGGTTCTGGCCAGCCATACGCATGTGACATGCAACCTGCCAACCATACGCATGTGACATGCAACCTGCCTGATCGGGAAGGGCGCGGAGACTGGCGAGCGCTGCTGGCATTGCTGGCGCCCTGGCTGCTGCTGTACCCAGCTCCTGCTGCTCTGGTGGACAGCCCACTCCTGTTGTATGTGTGTGTGTGTGTATGTGTGTATGTGTGTGTGTTTGTGAGTGTGAGTGTGTGTTTGCGTGTGTGCGCATGTGTGTGTGTGTGCTAGTGTTCCTTATAAGTCGATATACCATTTTGATCGATATGAAAACATGGGTTTCCGACTTTTGAAATTGATATGAAATCAAGCTGGTTTTACACAGGGTGTCGATGAGCCCCTGTGTAAAACGGTTCTGTGGCCCTTAGAGGGCTGTCGAAGGCCCTCACACACCACAAATTCCAAAAGATTTCCAAAAAACTTCCGAAAACTTCCAAACATTTAATTATGGCGCGTTTCAAATGGCGTGATTCGTGGTATAATAATTACTTTTAAATCAAAAAAACTGATCAAAAAAAACTTCCAATGCGTGGTTTATTTGGCATTAAAAGGCATTAAACATCGATTAGACAATTATTTTGAATATCGACCTCTGGGAGTTGGTATATGAATAATAGCGTGGTATATTCAGTCATAAATGGTCAACGCCTTGAAAGGCTCTGGATAGCCATGGGATGCCTTGGCAATGCATTGACTTTGACTGCACTGGCCTGAACGCAAGCTCTGGTGCACCTTGCAGACCAAAAACTGCCCCTAACAATAAACAGGCATTGGAAACGCAGACGTGGTTTATTCTGCACTTTTTTAATGAGCGGGTATAACAGCGTGGTTTACTTGAATAAACCACAAATTCATTGGAAACGCGCCATTGATGATCATGCTGATGCACAACAGGCTACAAGCACAGCACTTGACGTGCTGCGCTCAAGGGTTTAAAAGCTCAGCCTGTAGTGTGGAGGATTTCCCATACCCAGAGGCCATTTTGGAGTGGTCTAGCGCAAAAAAACGCCGTGGAATTGTTAAGACAAAGGAATCAGTTAGAAGGACAGTAATGGAGACAGATTTCCCTTACAATTATTAGACCAAGATTATTGAGTTGATGCAATATTTTTAAATTTTCAATTCACTATATACACCATTCACCATATGCCGGGAGGCCGCAGGCCTCCCGGCGGGCTGGGGCAGCAAAGTAAAATCGATATGAGAAACAGTATTTCTTTAAAGGATTTGGGAAAACCTTGGTTTCATGTCTCCTCCAAATCTGGCAATACGAAAAATTGGGTTCTCATGTCGATTTACAATTGCTGCCCCAGCCCGCCAAATGGTGTATGCAATAAGTGTGTAGGTGACCTGGAAGCAATTGCTTTAAAACAGACAAGTTTGTCTGAGTTTGCAAGGTAGGGCCTGAAAACCCCCTTCATTCTAACCTGTGTGAGTTTGTTTATTTGATACCACAGCGCTTCTTGATGGGGTTTGTCATTTATTGTAGCATGATGGTTAAATGTTTGGAACATTTTTGAGATTTGTGGTGCGTGAGGGCTTTCGAAGGCCCTCCATTTAGCACATCCGTCGTTTTACACAGGGGCTTGTTGGCACCCCCAGAATCTTGGTTTCATGTCGATTTCAAAAGTCGGGAATCCATGTTTTCATGTCGATTGATCGACATGCTATGTCGCCCTAAAAAAAACTGATGAGAACCCACTTTCTCATACCCCCAGATTTGGGGGTGATATGAAATCAAGGTTTTCCCAAATCCTTTAAAAAAACACTGGTGTGTGTGTTTGTACGCGTGCGTCAATGTATGTCATACCTGCAAAGGCAGTTCATAATTGGAGGCGTTGGGTGTTTACACGCACACCCAGCAACATAGTTACGTCGAGTGTGTGCTAAATTTGTCCCCTTGCATACGCAGAGGGGATAAAATCACACCCACACTCACAAGTAACCCTGTCCAAAGGGATATGACCTTTGCTGCACTTTCAGGTCCAGTGCAATTGTGCAAAGGAGTGAAAGCGCATTGGCTGTGAAAGTGCCAAAGCGCTGAAGTAATCCATGGTAGGCCTGTTCAAAGAGTTCAAGCCACTCTTTCTCTCCCTCCCTCCCTCTCTGCACGCGCATACACACACACACACGTACTACACACACACACACACATACACACACGTACTATACACGCACACACCCCTCACACACACACACACACATCTAACACACACGCATGCGTAGTGGGTCGCCACACCCACCTGCTACGTGCGGTGGACAAGCTAGCAGCTGCAGCAGCCAGGGCGGCCGCAGCGGGGTCTATGGGTGTGAGTGCAGATAGTGGGGAGGAGTGTGGAGAGGGTGCGAGGTGGCTGAGGCAGGTCTTTGAGCGTAGTGGCCCTGCGGCCCCTGGCTTGGCACGATTGACAGAGGATGATGCAGCAGCTGCTGCAGAGAAGGTGGAGGGGTGGGTAGCACTGGGGGGGCGGGTGAAGGCGGTAGGGGAGTTGGCTTTGGGGGTCGTGCGGGGTTGGGGGTTGGAGGAGAGGGAAGTCGGTCTGCTGGGGGTCTGGGAGCGTGAATGAGGGGGTGGATGTTGGGTGCCGCTTGGTGATGCTTTGGTGTGGGGGCTGCCCGCTGTGTGTTGCCTCATTTTGTGCGGGCCCCCCCTCTGGCCTGCGGCTGCTGCCGAGGACGCTGCTGTCCGCCGCTTGGGCTCCACGACACCTCCACCTCCACCACTGCCGTTGTTTTTGTTGCTGCTGCTGGTGCCGCCTGCTTTGTTTGCAGGCGACGACGACGAGGGGGTGGCAGTGCTGCCGTTGGCTGCAGCCCTGCCGGTGCTGCTGCTACTGCTGTGGGCGTGGGCGTGCGCGTGCACTGGAGTCTTGGCCTTGAGCTGCGGCAGTGAATTTGGGTTGGCAGTTACGGAGGAGGGGGAGTGAGTGCTCAAAGTCGGAGTATGGTGCGATTGCTGCTGCAGCAGCTGCTGCTGGTGTTGGCGCTGGCTGGCTTCCATGGCGGCTGCCATGGCAGCCACCCTAGCTTTCCCGCTCCCCCCCCCCCCGCTAGCACTGCCAATGCCGCGGCAACCAGGAGTGCCCCCTCCTGCTCCATCAGGCAATCTCAGGGGCTGCGCGCCATTACCGCCGCTGCTGCTCCTCCGCCCCAAGCCATCCTTGACACCACCACCACTGTTACCGCCCCTGGACTGCATCTGAGGGGTGTGCGGGCTGGCCGTGGTGGCGGTGGTGGTTGTGGTGGTGGTGGAGGGAGGGGAGGTGGGGGAGGTGGCTGTGGCTGTGGGGGGCTGCTGATGTGAGGGAGAGGTGGTGGAAGACCAGACAGGGATGCGGCTCTCCCGATGTGTATGCCCCCCTTCACCCCCTGCTGCAATGCAGCCATCTTCTTGCGGCACAGAGTCGGGCGGAGGGAGGAGGGGGGCGTCGAGGTCTGCTGCGATGCGCTGAGGTGGGGGGTGCCCTGTGGCGGCTTGGAGGCGCTCTGACCGTTTCTGCTCCTGCGCCAATCGGCGCTGCATGAGGCGCGAGTGCTGCGCTTGAGACTGTGTGTGAGTGTGAGTGTGTGTGATTGTGTCTGTTTGTGTGTGTGTGTGTGTGTGCGTGTGTGTTTTAGGTGTGCGTGTGTGTGCTTTGTGTGTGTGTGTGCGTGCGTGTGTGTGTATGTGTGTGTGCGTGTGTGTGTGTGTGTGTGTGTGTGCGTGCGTGCGTGTGTGTGTATGTGTTTGTTTGTGTGTGTGTGCGCGTGTGTATGATTTGTGTGTGCATGCGTGAGTGTGTATGTGTGTGTGCGCATGCGTGAGTGCGTGCGTGCGTGCGTGCGTGAATTAGCATGTGAGCCTGTGGGATTTAGCATGTTAACACGCACAGACACGCATGTAAATCAATCTGACGTACAACTTCCTCATGAGGGAGCTACTTCCATTGCCGGCACAGTTATTCCAGTGTTTCCTTGTACAAGCTTTGCACAAAGGCTCGCAAGCACTCCCAAGATAGATCCAACATGTGTGCGCGGCATAATGGCAGAAGCGAATGAGCACGGCCCAAAACGAACGTAGGGTGGTCGGCTCATAAGCGTGCACACGCTCACTACACCACCACAGTGTCTGCATGCTTTCTGCTTGAACTTACATTCAGGCAACCTGTTTCAGCCCAACTCTGCTTACGCCAAACCTTTCCTGGCCACTTCTGTTCAAGCCACTTCTTGCTCGTCCACACACATACAACACCCACCCACCTGCAGATATAGCGCTTGCGGCAGGTTTTGACTTGCCGGTACTCCGATGTTGGGGCTGCCCCTGTCGCTCATCTTCTGCGGCTGCTGCTGCTGCTGCTGCTGTAGGCGCACATGTGAGCGTGCATGTGTGCATGTGCGTGTATGCAGGTGTGTGTTAGTGGTTGTGTGTGTGAATGTGTAAATGTGTGTGCGTGAGTGAGAGAGAGTGTGTGTGTGTGTTTGTGTGTGTGTGAATGTGTGTATGTGGTTGTGTGTGTGCACGTGCGCACAGGTGCATGCGAACGTATGTCTTGTGTGCGTGTCTGCATGCATGAGTGCGTGCTGCATGCAGAATCTGTGTGCACCTGCAGTAGAGGCGAGGGGCCCTTCAGGCCACAGCTGCGTGGCGTCACTGGGTTGGAAGTGGCTGCAAGCATCGCATTCAGGCTGCCCAGGCTAGGAAGCAGCAGCTCCCTGCTTCCACGCACAGGGCCTTTGTTGGTGGCGGAGGGAGGGGTGCTTGGGGGAGGCTGCAACTGCGCAGCTGCCCCAAAAACGGAGGCCATGCCGTGGCCGTTGGAACACGCAGGGACGCCAGCTGCGGTGTGTGTGCGTGTGTGTGTGCGTGTGTGTGTCACTGTGTACATGTGTCTGTACGTGTGTGCACGTGCACGTGCATGTGCATGTGTGTGCAGGAACGAAACTGCAGTTACAGCACTCATGACCGACCTGCAAATGAAGGCATAGTAAAGGGGTCCTCCTCGTCTTCATCCTCCTCCCCCTTATATGCCCCCCCCTCCTGCAAAGGTGCTGTGCTGGGGTCACGCGCATCCTCCACCGCCTTGCCTAGGCCTGCAGGTGGCGGTGGGCCAAAAGGGGTGCTGGCAGGCGTGCCGCCTTCTAATTGCCATGCAAAGGGGGTGAAGGCGGTGGGGCTGCTGCTGCTGTGCTTGTGCAGCGACACGTTAGATGGCTTGTGTTCCGGGCTGCTGCCTTGGTGGTGGCGCTGCTGTGGTGTGCAGCCCTCAGATGGGAGGGGAGGAGCCTGAGGAGCATGGTGTGTGAGTGGTGTGTGGCGTTGCTGCTGCTGCTGCTGCTGCGCATGCTGCGAGTGCTGTCGCGACAGCTGCCTGTCAAAGGGGCGTTGTGGGGAGGCTTGCGGGGGCGAGGTTGCCCTTAGTGGCCTGCTGGGGTGGTGCGCTGCTGATGGCTGGGGGTTGCGGTCAGCGGCGCATGCTGCGGTGCTTGAAGAGTGTGCATTTGGCATGCTTGGCAAACGCTGGGTGTGGCGCTCAGGCGTGCGTGCGGTGCTACGTGGGTGCTGTGGGCGCAGGATGGGGTTTCTACGCTCAGGCGTGCGAGCGCTGCTGCGTGGCACGGGGTGTGTGGCCCCGGGATGCGCACGCTCGGGCGTGCGTGTGGTGCTGCGGGGGTGGGGGCCAGACGTAATTGAGGTGGTGCGCTCAGGCGTACGTGCAGTGCTGCGCGGCTTAGAGGAGGCAGGGCTAGGAAGTGGGAGAGAGGGTGCTGTGCGGGGTCTGCTGGAGAAGCGTGGTGGGTGAGAGCTGTATGCTGCTACTCCTGCAGGATGGTCATTTACAATGAGCCTCCCTGGCTGTCCCTCTCCTTCACCTCCTGTGTGGCTGTAGCCCTGTGTGGTGGATGTGGGGTGACAGGGGCAAGTTGATGCCGTATAGTGCGGCACGTGCAAAAGTTCCCTGCTGGTTTTGCTCGCTTCATCGTATTCATTGGTTCTGGCCAAATCCAGTGGTGTGTATGTTTGTGTCTTTGTACGTGTGTGCATGTGTGTGTACACGCATGTGTGCATGCACGTATGTGGGCGTGTGCGCACGCTTGTGTGCGCGCTCGTGTGTATTGTGTGTGTGCGCGTGTGTGTGTATGTGTATGTGTGTGTATGTGTGTATCTGTGTTATCAAGCGTGAATGTGTGTTTTTTGCGGTGTGTGTGTGCTTCTGTGGATATGTGCAGACTCTTACCAAATGAACGGAGTGCGCTTTGCGCAGGGCACGCCTGCTGGCTGCTTTGGCATCCAAGTCAGGCCATAGCTGCTTAAAACCCTGGATGTGTGTGTATGCGCATTTGCATGTGTGTGTGTGTGTGTGTGTGTGTGTGTGTGTGTGAGTGTGAGTGTGTGTGAGTGTGTGTGTGTGTGAGTATGAGTTTGTGTACGCGTGTGCGTGTGTGTGTGCGCGTAAATGTGTGTGTGTAATGTGTGTGTTTGCTTGTATGATTGTGTGAATGTGTGTATGTGCAAGTGTGTGGAAATGTGTGTGTGTGTATGTGTGTGTGTGTATGAGTGAATGTGTGTATGTGCGAGTATGCACGTGTGTATGCATGTATGTTTGTAAGCGTTTTTTACTGTAACCGCATGTCTCTCCCTAGTATCTGGCTTCACCGACCTCAAACTCATTTTCCAAGCTGCTGTATTGCACTTCCAATGCTACCAGCTGGTTGGGGGGCGTGATGCTGTTGCCACGGGCTTTGCGCCTGATGTCTTGCCATTGCTGCAGCTTGCCACGGCTGGGACTCTTCGCTGCAGCTGCTGCAGCTGCTCGTACGCCAGCTTCCCAAATCAGACCCCAGTTGTTAGTGTGCTCGTTGCTGCTCCTTTTCCCTGTCATCTGCGCGCTGAGGCCTTTGCTGGTATTGTGGATATGGCAGGCACTGCCGTTGCTACCCACACGCGAGGCATCATATGTGTCGTGCATAACCAAGGCCTGGGTATGGTGCAGTGGGGTGGCATGATTTGCACAGCAAGCGTAATGCAAACAAGTTCGTGGGTAGCAGGTAAGTAAGAGCCCCATCCTACTCCAGAGCAGCGTGGAGAGCAGAGAGGAGAGCAGAGAGGACACACCTTCGAACCCTTCAACAAGCCGTTCTACACATATGTGGCTGGTCTTGGTTTGACTGCCTAGGTATTGTGCTTTGGAACAAGTTCATTGCAAAACAGATGCCACTCTCGACGACAACCCAACTATTAAGTAATTTAAAATAATGATCGATACAAGCTAGATTTTCCCCTAGCTCAATGCGCCTGCGAGAAAGAGGGCAATGCTTTGCTGTTTTCAACCGCGGCAAGCGTTTGCGAATGACGTACAGCAGCACAATGGAGGCAGCATTAAGATTGACGTGAATGCGAATGGCGCGCTGGCTGAGCAGGAGCAGAAATACAGGGACAGCGAGCAGCTGGAGGTACGCAGGAAGAGCAGTTTGGAAGGCAGTGGAAAACCACCGCGCCCAAAGCAGAAGGGGACGCGCGGACTGGGAAACAAGGTCGTTCCGAACACAAGCAGTGGTTCAGACCGACCCCCCGCCTTCCAACACGACAGCGACACCCTGCTATCTAATGAAGCGCACATCTCAGCAGCAGCTCAACAGCACAGAGCAGCAGCAGCAGCAGCAGGGAGCAGGAATAGCAGCAACAATAACGGTTTGGTAAGCCCCGCGGACTCCTACCAGCCCATCAAAGCGCGAATAGCAGGCAACAGGGGCTTACGCTCCGCGGGTTCAACCCAGAGCAAGGGGAACAGCAGCAGCGTGGGGTGCGGACCCGGGGTTATGACGGGGGAAGAGCTGCAAGCCCTGGGGTTTGTCCTGCACACCCCCAAGACCACGGAAAGCTCCAAGATAAGGAGCCAGCCCTTGGCTGTGATGGCCCTTGAGGTAAGCGATGGCAGGAGCTGTGCACAATGTGAGAGGCTTGCAAGTTTGTACACACACACACACACACACACACACACACACAGACACACATACACACACACATACACACACACACATACACACACACAAACACAAACACACACACACATACGCACACACAAAAACACACATACACACACAACACACACAACACACACACACAAACACACACATTCACGCACACACACACAAGCGCACACACACACACACACACACAAACGCACACACACACACAAACACAAACATACACACAGACACACACACACACATACATACATACACACATACACGCACATACGCACACACATGCAAACTTGCACTCACACGTGCACACACACACACATGCACACGCAAACACAAACATATGTGCACTCACACTCACGTTCACGCACACACGCACATGCACACGCACAGCACAGCACATGCACAAACGCACATACACACAAACACTAATTCATACACACACACGCACACACGTGTACTCAAACGCACATGCACACACACACATGCACACACACACACACACACAAGCACTCGCGCATTCACACGCGCGCACACACACACATACACACACACACGCACACACACGCACACACATGTACTCACACCCAGATACACACACGCACATGCACACACACAAGCACTCACGCATCCTCGCACGCACACACACACACACACAAACACACACACAAACACACACAGATGCATGTGTGCACACACGCACACACGCTAGCAAATGCGCACATACACACACTCACACACACACACTCACACTCTCACGCATGCATGCACACACGCGCGCACACACACACACAAACACACACACACACAAACACAAACACAAACACACACAACACACACATACACACACATTCACACACACATGCACACACATGCACCCAGACATACGCGCGCGCACACACACACACGTTCACGCACGCACGCACATGCACATACATTCACACACGTACACACACATGTGCACGCAATCGTGCACACACACACACACACACACATACACACACATGCACGTATACACACACGCATTCACACACACACATTTACACACACATACACACACAGATCCATGTGTGCACACACGCATACACGCTTGCAATGCGCACATACACATACACACACATACACACACACGCGCAAACGCACGCACGCACACGTGCAGGCCAGTGAGGATGCTGCCGTCCAGCGTGGCTGCCCACCAAACAGCCTCGTGCCATTGCACGTGAACGGTGCCTGCCGCAGCTACTTTGGCATTCCCAGCTCACTTGAGTATGGCCAGGTCATGTGCAAGCTGTTAAAGCGCGACACGCTTCTCACGTTTGCGGTGCAAAAGGCGCTGCGCAACCTCAAGCTGGGTGACCCCGCGCCGGTGAACCACGTGACCCCTGATCCAGCAGGAAAGACCTCCTCGCTGCTGGGCATGCGCATCACCCCCTGTGTGTGGAAGGTGTGTGTGTGTGTGTGTGTGTGTGTGTGTGTGTGTGTGTGTGTAAGGTGGGTGTGCTCCGCACCTCGTAAGCAGGCTTGATGCGTGCATGCATGCATGCATGCTTGCATTGCAGCATCCTCGCAAAGCAACACCAGAGGATGGGCAGTGCGTTCTCACTTGCTCCCTGCTATGGGTTAAAGCTATGGGACTAAGTTACATTCAGCACATGCCTGATTTACCTTTCTGGCTTCCATTCAGATGCTTTATCACTTTCAATGCAAAAGGCCTTCTGTCGTCCATTTCCCCACGTGAGTCTTTCCGCACAAGCCTGAGCCACTCATTTTTTTTTGCATTTTTTGCCCTTCCATTGCCTCAAATTGTAATCCGTCTTTCTAAACTCCCGATGCCAGCCCTCTCCCCCACGGATTTCTTTTGGTTCGCGCTTACCCCCCCTGTGAGGAACAAGTGCGCAGGTGCTCAGCAAGCAAGCAAAATGCCAGTGTGTACGCGCTCACCCCCCTCGTCTACGCGTGTGTGAAAGATGGATGTTCGGGCCTAATTGTGTGTCTGTGTGTGCAACGGTTTGGTGCAGGTGGACAACAAGCGGGGTGACATGGGGCGGGGCAGCCTCCTGCCCGCGCTTGCCATAGAACACAACGTGCCGTACAATCCCGCAGGTGAAGTCCGCCCCTCTAGTGCTGTTACATGCGCACAGAAGCACATGCACATACACACATGCATGCATGTACACACATGCACACGCAAACACGTGCACACACACGCACACGCAATCGCACATACACACTCTTACTCGCACACATATACACACACACGCGCACGCACACACACACATACACACATACACGTGACAGCATGCACAGTCTGCCATGCACACACACGAACACACAATTAGGCCCAGACATCCATCTTTCACACACGCGTAGACAAGTGCGCACGTGCTTGCAAGCATGTACCTTTGAGCACACGCGCGCACACGATAGGTATATACACCGGCAGCCCACAGACCTAAACATACTCAACACCTGCAACACAATACCCGCACACACTGCAGAGGTGGTTCCGCGCCTAATGCGTGATTATGCTGTGCTCAGCCATGTGCCTGCTACCCTGACCCTCATCGACTTCCAGGGCAAGGTAGGTAGTGTGGAGATTGTGAAAGTATGTGTGTGTGTTGGGGGGGGGAAGAAGTGGTTACGTGGGAGTGTGTCTCTGTGTTTGTGTGTGTGTGTGTGTGTGTGTGTGTGTGTGTGTGTGTGTGTGCGTGCGTGCGTGTTGGCATGCAAGCACACACAAACAATTGCCTTTTAAGGGCATTGCTCTTTGCCTTATTACCAGCATGCCTTTGTGCACAGTTCCAGTTTGTGCACAGTTCAGATTAGGCTTGCAATGCACGCCCACGCACACTTTTCACACATGAGGTGAGGCTGCTTCGGCTGACAAGTCCAGCTTGGCATACACACAGGCAAGGTGTCTGCCTACCACGCTTGTGAGTGAATACTTATGCAATCCATGTGAACACAGATCCTGCGCACCTGGACGCGCCCAACCCGTCATTCATATATGGTGACGCGCATTCCCCTGCTGTCTAAAGTACTTCATCATGCATGCTTGCATTTCATGTCACAGCATGCACAGATCCTGTGCATGAGTGCAGCCAACCTTTTACACGCTCGGTAGCCCTTTGTCTCCTACTTTTGAAGCACATCCTCATGCGTGCATGCTTTGCGCATGTGCGTAGGTCCTGTACCAGAACGCGGCCAGCCTGTCGTACATGGGTGACCTGCTGCGTGTCAAGTATGACAACCAGCTGTCAGAGGGGCTGCTGCGCGTGCTGTTCATGTACGACCTGCACAACCTGGACCAGATGCTGGAGGACGTGTTGGCAGGGCAGGAGTGGAAGGGTGTGATCCAGGTGGGTGGGTGGGCGAGTAGGGCGCATTCACGTACGATTTGCACAACCTGGACTAGATGTGGGCGGGAAGTGTTGGCAGGCAGGAGTGGAAGGGTGTGATCCAGGTGGGTGGGTGGGCGAGTAAGGCGCATTCACGAACGACCTGCACAACCTGGACTAGATGTGGGCGGGAAGTGTTGGCAGGCAGGAGTGGAAGGGTGTGATCCAGGTGGGTGGGTGGGCGAGTAGGGCGCATTCACGAACGACCTGCACAACCTGACCAGATGTTGGAGGACGTGTTGGCAGGCAGGAGTGGAAGGATGTGATCCAGGTGGGTGGGTGGGCGAGTAGAGCGCATTCACGTACGATTTGCACAACCTGGACTAGATGTTGGTGGGAAGTGTTGGCAGGCAGGAGTGGAAGGGTGTGACCCAGGTGGGTAGAAGAGTTGGGCACCATTGCGTTGTGTGGTGGCTGGTGTATAGTGGCGCACAGCCTGGGGAAGGTGCAGCATGGTGTTTTTGTAGAAGGCATTTGGCGTGAGATGACGTGTTGTGCTGGTGTGTGATGCTGTGTGGTGGCTGGTGTATAGTGGCGCACAGCCTGGGGAAGGTGCAGCACGGTGTTTTTGTAGAAGGCATTCGGCGTGAGATGACGTGTTGTGCTGGTGTGTGATGCTGTGTGGTGGCTGGTGTATAGTGGCGCACAGCCTGGGGAAGGTGCAGCACGGTGTTTTTGTAGAAGGCATTTGGCGTGAGATGAGGCTTTTTGGGGAAATTTTTAATAAGATGGTGTAGCAGGAGTAGGGTTGGCCAGAATCATGTTAATACGCCGTATATGACCGTATATGCGGTGAAATCCCTGCCAAAAAACGGAAATACAGCGTAAATATACTTGGTTCTAGCCAATCTAAGCAGGCGTAAAAAGGTGTAATGCAAGAGAGCAGGAGGAGAGGCGGCTCTTGTTGGATTTATGGGGAGGCTGGCATGTAGCGGTGTGCACAGCAGCTGGGCAAGATGCAGGCCTAGAATTCAGGGCCCTTTCACCTTAAAATGTGTTTTGCTGCCTTGATGCCATTACTGCTGCTGTCCCTGCTGTTCCTGCTGCATTGCCCAAGCACAGCCAGTGTATAAATTCAAGTTCGGTAGGGGATTGCATCAAAAACTCACAGGTGCCTCCTTCCCACCCCCCTCACACACTCACCCACCCACGCATACGTACACACACATACACACACGCTTCCAAACAACACACTCGCACACATATGCACGCACACAATCACACACACACATCTCTACAGGTGCCCGGCTCCCTGCGCCGCTACCTTGCTGCCAGTGACGGAATGTCAGGCCACAACAACTGCTCAAGCCTGGTCAGAGGAGCTCGGGGGAGCAGCTCCGCAGACCCTCGCAGCGGGGACGTCACACACACGCACGATGCGCAGCACCCTCACCCCTCAGGAGGGGGCACAGGGGGTGATGTAGACGTGGAGTTCCAGATCGGCAACGGTGTCACAGGCCTCTACCAGCCGCCTATGCTGCTTGGGAGGGAGAAATCAAGGAGGGCAATGGGCCCAGGCTTCAACACTGTGGCCCAACAGCCGTCCTCACTGCTGGCTCAGTACCAGCCCAACAGCATGGCGCAGGCAGCTGCAGCTGCATGTTCTGCATACCCTGAGCAGCAGCAGCAGCAGCAGCAGCAGCAGTGCCACTCCCAGCACTCGCAGCAGCAGCAGCAGCAGCAGCAGCCACAGCACCTGCGGCTCCCTTGCAGTCGTGCCAATTCTGTGGAGC